>JGI24117J20151_100008_pt1 | contig 106492 bp, 97 predicted proteins | sample Subbio12Jun_QV11_FD_20151 | JGI IMG/M metagenome (IMG submission 20151)
TATGGGCGGAAGAGTAAGCTAAAAACCTTCAATGGCTACAAAGCACACATTGCGGTAACTAAGCAGGGGGTCATCACCGCCACCACCGTAAGTCCCGGCAATGTGGCAGACGGCAATGAGCTGCCAGCAATTTCAGAACAGCTAACAGAGAACGAGCTTAAGCCAGAAATCGTGGCCACAGACAGCGCTTACGGTTGGGGTGAGAACCAGGAGTTTGCCAAGACCAATGGGTTTGAGCTTTATGCAAAACCGACCAATTTCAAGCCCCTGCCAGAGGGATTTACGTATGACCCAGACAAGGAGACCATAGTTTGTCCCAATGGGGTTCACGGTAAGCCGGGCAAAGAAGTGAACAACAAAACGCATTACTCCTTTCTGGTTGAAAACTGCAGAGGTTGTGAGAGATTCTCCACCTGTCGTGGCAAGAACCAACGGAAACGCATCGAGATCAGCAGATTCTACGCATTAAACGAAGCGGCGCACAACAGATGTAGTACAGAAGAGTACAAAGCCGTTATGAAGGATCGTTACGTGGTGGAGCGTGCTTTCTACGGAATCGCTGTTGCCTCCGGAATGCGCAGGTTGCGACGCTGGGGCAAACGAAATGTCGAATACACACTAAACCTTATCTCGGCCATTACGAACATTCTATGCCACCTACGGCGCGCTAGGGCTGAAGTGTTGCCGAGAATGGTCTAGGGTATCTTTGTCTCATTTTGCGGAACGGGCGCACGAAACCCCGCTAGAGGAGGGGTGAGTGATAGATTTACCCACTACAACCGGCTCAAATTTCAGCTACCATCCACCTACTGGAAAAGTACGGCTCAACGGTGGGCTGTCGCCCTTTTCAAAGGTCTTTTCTCAGACAGGCTCGCCAGCCGCCAGCCGCTCACCGCTCACCGCTCACCGCTCACCGCTCACCGCTTACCGCTCACCGCTTAAAGCTCGCTCACACCTGCGAAAATCCCTGCTCAACGAAATGCTTGTCAAAAGTAAAGGCACGGTTAATGCCTAACTGGCGCATAGTAATGAACGAGGCGCAGTCGACCAAGCTTAAGTCCCTGCGGTTAGCCGTCAGCAATGCGCTCAGTGCTTGGTTGTGAGCATCGCCATTTAGCCAGATGATTGTCAGCACGGGATACACGTTCTCGACAAAAGCCCTTGCTGCCGCCATCCCTAGCCGATGCTGAACTAAGGCGTGGGTTTCTATCAGCACGTAATTATTGCACAGCAGAATCTCGTCAGACTCCAACAAGGATATCCACGCCGCTTTTGCCTGGGGGTGGTGCGCGTCGTCGGCATCGAGCACAGCGAGGAAAGCCGAAGTATCGATATACACGCTCACTTGGCGTACTCGTGCGCTAGGTATTTGTCGTGGTTCTCAGCCACGTCCCCTATGCCAGAGCGAAACTGCCCCGCAATGGCTGCGGCCCGGTGTCGGCGGCTCGATGCTTCCACAGTAAGCGCGGACTTCTGTGCCTTGTCGATGTACTGCCTAATTAGCTCGGCCATGGAAGAACCTTCGATGGCTGCCCTCGCTTTCAAAAAGGCCGCCTGCTCTTCACTTAACTGGATTTGCGTGCGCACCATACTGGCATACACTCCTTACATCATGATGTAAATCAATGATAACAGATGGCGCGTGTAAGGGCAAGACCGAGCCGCCAGCCGCCAGCCGCCAGCCGCCAGCAGTGAGCCGTGAGCTGTGCTACGCAGTTGACACCCACCCACGCGCGTGCTATTTTGGTAGTGCAACAAAATAGGCTTCGCTCGCGAGCTAAAGTGCGCCTAGGGTTCCACAGCTACGGCTGGGTCGGTCCGAGCGGCGCAGGCGCCCAAGCGCTACACCGTAGGGATAAAAACCTAGACGGGGAGGTTTTCTCGTAACCTCCCCGTCTTTTTGTTTTGGGGAGAACAGCGGCCAAAAAGGGAGGAAAGGCAATGCTCGAAAAGTTCTTCAAGCTGCACGAAAACAACACCAACCTGCGGACAGAGCTCTTCGCCGGACTAACGACTTTCATGACCATGGCCTACATCATCTTTGTTAATCCCAACATCCTCGCGACAACCGGCATGGACTTTAACGCCGTCTTTGTCGCCACCTGCCTCTCGGCGGCTCTCGCTACCGTAACCATGGGGCTTATCGCCAACTACCCGTTCGCCCTTGCGCCCGGCATGGGTCTAAACGCCTACTTCGCCTTTGTGGTTGGCTCCAAGTATGGCTACGAAGTCGCGTTAGCCGCAGTATTTGTCTCGGGTCTCCTGTTTATTCTCCTCACGCTGACCCAAGCGCGCGAGTCGATAATTAACTCCATCCCCATGTCGCTCAAGCTCGCGGTCGGTGCCGGCATCGGCCTGTTTATTGCGTTGATTGGCTTTAAGAACGCCGGCCTGGTCGTGGCCAACCCCGCCACCCTCGTGAAGTTAGGCGACCTAACCCAGCCGCCGGTGCTCCTCGCCGTTTTTGGGCTGGTGGCGACGAGCGTGCTAGTCGCCCTTAAAGTGCGCGGTGCACTGCTTATCGGCATTATAGTGACCACGCTCCTTGGCATCCTTACGGGAGTTACACCTGTTGCCGAGGGGTTTAAGCTGTTCTCTATGCCGCCCGCGCTGCTCCACTTTGGCGAGTTCACCGGCGGGCTCAGAGAGCTGTTTGCCCTAGGACTCGCCGCAATACCCATCGTCTTCTCCTTTGCCTTTGTCGACGTGTTTGACACCGTCGGCACGCTAATCGGCGTGGCCAGCAAAGCCAAAATGCTCGACAAAGAAGGCAAGCTCCCGCGCGTCAACAACGCCCTCGTGGCCGATGCCGTCGGTACCGTAGCGGGTGCCGTCCTTGGCACTAGCACCGTCACAACCTACATCGAAAGCGCCGCCGGCGTTTCCGAAGGCGGGCGTAGCGGGCTCACGGCCGTGGTTACGGGCATCCTCTTCCTGGCGGCGCTGTTTTTCGCGCCTCTCGCGGGCCTCGTGCCAAGCGCGGCAACGGCCCCAGTCTTAATCATCGTGGGCGTGTTTATGATGGAGCCCATCACCAAGATTAACTTCGAAGACTATCTCGAAGGCATCCCCGCGTTCCTCGCCTTTGTGATGATGCCTTTCGCCTTCAGCATTGCCGAAGGCATTGTTTGGGGCGTACTGGCCTATGTAGTTCTCAGGATGGCTGCGCGCCGCTTCGCGGAAATCTCCCCCACCATGTACATCCTCGCCGTGCTGTTTGTGCTGCGCTTTTTGGTGCTATAGAAGTGCGTCTGTCCCTTTTGCTTCGTGCTTCAAACCCTGTAGATAATCGCTTTGAACAGGTTCCCGTCGCGGTAGTCCACGAAGTCGATATGGGGGTGCTCTTTTAGTGCCCGCCTAATTCCGGTGCCTAAACCCCTGTACGGCAGCATCTTCGCCGCAAACGACGCCAGGATTGGATTGCGGATGTTGGAGTTGCCGTTCTTTATATGCTCTACAGTCAGATTATTGGGCAGATGCCCCGGGCTAACTATCTCAACACGGTCACTAAACACAAACACCCTTACCGGTGCCGAAACGAAATAGTCGCGATGTACCAGGGCATTTACAATTAGCTCCTCTAGCGTCACCTTGGGTATTTCCATCTCACCCACCGAGTTGACGCTTTTGTCTTTCTGCAGGCGTAACAAGTTGCGGCTCACAAACGCGAGTGTGTCCTTAAAAACCTGACGCAGCGCGCCAGCTATGTCTTCGCTGTCGGCATATTGCGAGGTGTGTATGTCAGTTCCGGGGAAAGACGCACACTTCACCACAAACGCCGGTAAGCGCCGCTCGGGTTCATGCTTGAAAAGGAGCGCCCCGGCGACATTAAAGACGCCGTCACGCATCCTTCAAGCTCCACATCGCCGTACTGCTGCTTGATGTAGTGACGAAACTCATGCATGTCGAGCGCGTCTACCGTCAAATTGTGGACAGGCACCTCATCCCCATGGATTAGGGAACTGCTCTGGAACATGCGCTGCATCTCTTCCCTGATTATGCGCAAGAGCTCCGCTGCTTCCATGCGGCACATCTCCCTTCGCTGGTAGTGTATGTAATTATTATAGACCGTGGGTTCTGCTACGGCAACATCGCTATGCAGCAAAAAGGCCATAAAAAGTTGCCATAGGGGGTCTAGTGCGGTACAATCACTTTACAAAGCCTGATCGATAAGGGGGCGTAAGTAGATGCATGCCGCTACAATTTCGGCAAAATACCAGATCGTAATTCCACGTGAGATTCGTAAGCAGTTCGCGCTCAAGCCCGGCCAAAAAGTAGTTTTTATCCCGTACAAACACACCCTGCGCGTAGTTGCTGTGCCGCCTATCGAAGAAGCCTATGGGTTTATTGCCGGCATAGATACCAGTGTCGAGCGTGACGAGCAGGATCGTGTATGAACATTGTCGATTCCTCGGGCTGGCTCGAGTATTTTGGCAAAGGCACCAACGGTAGGCGGTTTGCGTCAGTTATACAAGACACGGCCAACCTAGTGGTTCCAACCATTACTATGTATGAGGTTTTTAAGCGTATCCTTCAGCAGCGAGGGGAGGACGTTGCTTTAAGCGCCATAGGATGGATGGCCGTAGGCCAGGTTGCTACTCTTACCCAAGAGCTTGCCCTTGAAGCAGCAGTTCTCTCGCTGGAGCTCAAACTGCCTATGGCCGATAGCATTATCTTAGCCACAGCCTATGCCCATCAAGCTGTATTGTGGACGCAGGACGAGCATTTTAAGGGACTCTCTGGAGTGGAGTACATCCCGCGCTAGTAAACCCATTGTGCGCGAAGCAAAAGGCTCCGTCCCTTTTGCTTCAACCCACCCCGGGCCCGCCCCGTGAAAGGAGATAATGCGGTATGGTCAGAAGCTTCGCCGAAGCGGCAGCGGTAATACGCACCACAGTAATGGACAAGTACCCACAGGTTAGCCGCGCCTTTATCTTTGGGTCGTTTGCCGATGGCGTGCAGACTGCCGACAGCGACCTCGATGTGTTGATTGAGACGAGGGTTGCCATGGGGTTATCATTCCTGTCTCTTATTCAAGACATTGAGCGTGCGGCGGGCTTGGTGGTTGACGTCATTACCACAAGACAGGCGCTAGAGTTAGAGAGCAAGTTCGGCTATGAGATTACGAAGAAGGCGAGGATCGTATATGAGCGAGCAGAGGACTAAAGCAATTATTGCGCATATGCTGGAGGACTTAGCCGATATTCGTAATTTCACCTGCGGCATATCAAAGGAGCAGTTTCTCGTCAGTTCTCTAATTAAGAAGGTGCAGCGTGATGCCGGGCGAAGACGTTATCGCTATGTGCGCAGATAAATGAAAATCATTCTCGTCGGAGTAGCCTGTGTCGGCAAGTCGACGGTAGGTAAACTTCTTGCGGATAGCGTAGGCTACAAGTTCATTGACTTTGACGCTGAAGTTGAGAAGCATTTCAACCGTCCTATAACCCTGATTAAGAACCAGTTCTTCAGCGAGCATGGCTTTAGAGCGAAGGCGCAAGTCGTATTACACAGGATTCTTCACGAGAACAGCGATAATTTCGTGCTAACCATGCCGCCAGGTGGGTTGATGGACAGCTATTGGCGAATTATTAGGGCAGATGACAGTTTAACAACCATAGCGCTAAAGGACAGCCCAGAGAACATCTTGAAAAGGCTCGTGTTTTACGATGATTACTCGAGGCCGATGGCGTCGCCGGTAACCCATGAGAACGCATGGCGCTACCTGCGTGAAATAAAGTTAGACATGAGATATTTTGGACGGACGCACGCTAGAGCAAAGTTTCAGAAGCAGATAGATGGCAAGGGCGCGGCACAGGTGGCAGAGGACTTGCGGGAGATGCTGGGCCTGCAGCGATTGTTGCGGGACAATCACTTTGCAGAGCCTGATCGATAAGGGGGCGCGAAGCAAAAGGCTCCGTCCCTTTTGCTTCTTTTGCTTCAGCCGAGCAGCCACTCCACAATATTGGCGCAACGTATCCCCAGAAAGTCCCTAAACACGCATTCATCCATTGACAAAATTACCTTCGGGTAGTTGTCTGGAACAAGCTGCAGTGGCCTTAGTTCGCGTAGGCGCGTGTTCTCGTCCATAATCGTGGCCGCCACCTGGAAGTATATTTTCTCGTCTGCCTTCGTAGCCACAAAGTCGACTTCGTATTGGTCTAGCTTGCCGATGCATACGTCAAACCCGCGCCGTAAGAGCTCCATAAAGACGACGTTCTCCAGCATGTGCCCGTAATCCGTATTGCGCAAGCCCGTCAAGTGGTTGCGAATGCCGGCATCTACCATGTAGTACTTTTCTAGGGTCTTTAGGTGAAGCCTCCCCCTAAGATCATAGCGATTAGCGCGGTAGATAATATAGGCGTTCTCCAGCATGCGGAGGTAGTTGTCGATTGTCTCGCTGCTAGTTTTTCTGCCGCTACTGGTAAGATAATCGCTAATCTTCTTCGTCGAGACAATGTTACCCACATTTGCGGCCACAAACTTGACTACGCTTTCCAGTAGCGCAGGGTCGCGCACTTGGTTGCGCCAAATCACGTCCTTCATAATGACCGTGCTGTAGATGCCCGCAAGGAACGGCGCGATTGTTTCGGGCCTTTCTTTAAGCTCTACCACCAAAGGTAAACCGCCGTATCGCAGATAAGACGCGAACAGCTCCCTTGGCTTCCCTGCGATAGCCCCGTCATGGAAGTCGACATACTCGCGAAACGACAGGGGCTGCATCTTTATCTCCACGAAGCGTCCGGTAAGTAGCGTAGACAGCTCAGAGGACAAAAGGTAAGCGTTAGAGCCGGTAATGTACATGTCAACATCGCAGTCGACAAATAGCGAGTTTACCGCCTTCTCCCACGCCGGCACCTGCTGCACTTCGTCGAGCAGCACATAGTAGCGCCCACTTCGCTCCGTCATTCTGCCTAGCACCAGTTGATACAGCGCCTTGTAAGTAGTAACCTCGTCAAACTCAATAGACTCAAAGTTAATTCGTATGATGCGACTGCGGCTTACCCCTGCCACGTCAACAAGGTATTGCTCAAACAGCGACAACAATGTGGACTTCCCACAGCGCCTTATGCCCGTAATAACCTTGATTAGCGGCCTGTCGCGAAACGCCACTAGTTGGTCTAAGTAATAGTCTCGCCTCTTCATGCACCCACCTCCCTGTGACAATTATAGCCCAATAAAAATAAAAAATACACGCTTTTTTCGGATATAGACGAAAAAATAACCCCATCGCAACATTGTCTGCGGCAGGGATATCATGTAAACTGTAGACGATAAGGAATTAGTTCACCTTACCCCGGGCCCGCCCCGCGAAAGGGAACAGAGGAGGTGCCCCGTGGCTTCACTAATCGGTGCAGAACAACAAGCGTTCTTCGTGGCGCATGGTGTGCTTGCCGCGTACCTTTTTGGCTCGCGAGCAAAAGGTGAGGCTCGCCCGCATAGCGACTACGACCTCGCTGTCCTCTTTGCCGGTTACCGGCCCGAAGAGCACAACATCGCGTTACGTTTAGAAATGGCCGAGGAGCTCGCAGAGCGCCTTGGCGAGAAAGTTGACTTGGTATTTCTGCAGAGTGCATCTATTGTCATGCGGTTTGAGATTGTTTCTACAGGCAAGGTCGTATATTGCGCAAATGACGACGCCCGTACCGACTTTGAAGACTTGGTTTTTAGGGACTATCTCGATTTTAAGCCTTTCCTAGATCAGTATTACCGCGAAGTAGCCGAAGCCGTGAGAGGGGGCCACTTCTTTGCGAAGCAAAAAGCTCCGTCCCTTTTGCTTCGGCGAGGCAGGTGACCATATATGCGGGAGTTTAACTACAGGGCGATAGACGCCGAGCTGATGACGCCGGAGATAATGAACTTGGTGGCCGCGCTCCACGAGCACAAAGGCCGGCAGGCGCAGTTCCTAGCCGCAAAAGCCGATGTTCTGGAAGCGTTGCTGCGTGTGGCCAAAATACAGAGCACCGGTGCGTCAAACCGCATCGAGGGGATATTCACTTCCGAGGCTAGGCTCGAACAATTAGTCGCCCACAATGCCGAGCCGCTCACCCGAGACGAAGCAGAAATAGCCGGGTACAGAGAAGTGGTTAGCACCATACACGAAAACTACGCCCACATCGCTCTATCCCCAAACGTCATTCTGCAGTTGCACAGGGACTTGTACGCGTTTCACCCCTTAGCCTTTGCCGGCAAGTACAAGAACCAAGACAACGTCATAGAGGAAGAAGACGAGAGCGGGGGCAGGCGCGTCCGTTTTAAAGCACTCTCGGCTTTTGACACGCCACAAGCCTTGGCTAGTCTGTGCGAGGCGTATCACTCTGCTATCAGCGAAGGCAGGATTGACCCTTTGCTCCTGATAGCTAAATTCGTGCTGGATTTCTTGTGCATCCACCCCTTTAACGACGGCAACGGCAGATTGAGTCGCCTGCTAACGCTACTCCTGCTTTATCAGCAGGGTTACACCGTGGGCAAATACATCAGCCTAGAAGCTATCATCGAGCGCAGCAAAGAGAGCTACTACGAGAGCCTCAGGCAGAGCTCGCAAGGGTGGCACGAAGCCCGGCACAGCTACCAGCCGTTTGTGGCCTATCAGCTAGGGGTGCTCCTTAAAGCCTACAAGGAGTTTGCGGCGCGCCTAGAGCCGATTGTCGTCACCAAACTCGGCAAAGCAGACAGAGTGCGAGAGATGTTTACCCGGCAGCTCGGGAAAATCTCAAAGACCGACATTGTGCAGTGCTGCCCAGATATCAGCGTCACCACTATCGAAAAGGCTTTGGCCGATTTGTTGCAGGAGGGGTACATCAAGAAAGTCGGCTCAGGCCGGGCGACTGCGTACGTACGTCGACTTATCTAGGCAAATGCTGCTAACGGACCGGGTTTATGAATGCCCCTGCGCTCAACTCCTAATCAGGGCAATAAGGCTAATCAGGCTCTGGTTATCCTGAGCACCCCCGGTAATTGAGAGCCTGATTTCACTGATTACCCTGATTGGAAGGAGAGGCGCTTATAAAGGCCCTATGACGGCTCAGTGGTCAACTCCTAATCAGGGCAATAAGGCTAATCAGGCTCTGGTTATCCTAAGTAACCCCCGTAGTTTAGAGCCTGATTTCACTGATTACCCTGATTAGAGGGAAAAGTTGGAGACAAAATCCTCAATACTCAGTCCTAATCAGAGCAATAAGGCTAATCAGGCTCTGGTTATCCTAAGTAACCCCCCGTAGTTTAGAGCCTGATTTCACTGATTACCCCTGTGCTCAACTCCTAATCAGGGCAATAAGGCTAATCAGGCTCTGGTTATCCTAAGTAACCCCCGTAGACATTATCTCGAAAGGAGGCCACACATGAAGGTACGCAAAGCAGTAATCCCAGCGGCGGGGCTTGGCACACGCTTCTTGCCGGCCACTAAGGCGCAGCCCAAGGAAATGCTCCCCATCGTAGACAAGCCCACGCTGCAATACATAGTAGAAGAAGCAATCGCCTCAGGCATAGAAGAAATACTTATAATCACCGGCCGCAATAAAAAGTCCATCGAAGACCACTTCGATAAATCTGTCGAGCTAGAGCTAGAGCTAGCGCAAAAAGGCAAGCACGAGCTGCTAGAGCAAGTGCGGCGCATATCCGATTTGGTCAACATCCACTACGTCCGGCAAAAAGAGCCTAAAGGCCTAGGGCACGCCGTCTACTGCGCACGTAGCTTCATCGGCAACGAGCCCTTTGCCGTGCTGCTCGGCGACGACATTGTAGACGGAGAGCCACCCTGTCTAGCGCAGCTAATCCGGCAATACGACGAACACCAAGCTACCATCCTCGGCGTGCAAGAAATCCCGCGCGAGGACGTTAAAAAGTACGGCATTGTCGCCGGGCAGATGCTAGAAGACCGCCTGTGCAAAGTCACCGACCTGGTAGAAAAGCCCGCCGTAACCGATGCTCCCTCGAACATAGCCATCCTCGGCCGCTACATCATCACCCCGCGCATTTTCGAGCTCTTGCAGCACGCGCGCCCCGGCGCCGGCGGCGAAATTCAGCTGACCGATGCGCTTAAGGACCTAGCCCGCCTCGAACCCATGTATGCCTATAGCTTCAGCGGGCGGCGCTACGACGTAGGCGACAGACTAGGTTTCTTGGAGGCCACAATCGACTTTGCCCTGCGGCGCGCAGACCTTAAGGGAGACCTGCTTAAATATCTACACAGGGTACTAAAAAACGAGGGAGGCAAAACCCAGTGAAGCAAAAAGCTCCGTCCCTTTTGCTTCAACTGCGCGGCAACCAAGTTCTCGTCGGCGATGATGTTCAGCCGGTAATACCTGCGGTGCGCAGGTTAGCTGACGCGCGCTATGCTTTTTGTGACGAAGCAGCCGCGGGTATGGACGAGCTCTACTATATGTACCGCGATGTGGCACGCTGCGTAGACAAACCGGTTCTCTTGCAACACGGCCTGCGCTTTGACGTCACACTAATTCCGCCCGGTCTGATTGGGCAGGAGTTTAACAAGACCGTTGGCCACTACCACCCCCTTAAGCCCGGTACCTCAGTAACTTACCCCGAAGTATACGAAGTGCTGCACGGCGAAGCGACCTACCTGCTGCAGCGCCCCTGCGCAGGCGGGGTAGACGACGTGGTGGCCATTAAAGCTACGGCGGGCGACAAAGTAGTTATCCCGCCCGGCTATGGCCACATAACCATTAACGCCGGCACCGAGACGCTGCTAATGTCTAACTGGGTGGCCAGCGACTTTGAGTCCGTCTATGCAGACTATAAGGCGCTGCGCGGTGGGGCGTACTACTTGGTATCGGAAAGCGGTCTAGCACAGTGGCGTCCTAACCCACGCTACGCAAAGAACGCCCCCCTACGGTTTGCGGGCACAAAAGATTACCCCGAGTTTGGGCTAACTTCACTAGAGCCGATGTATAATCTCATTCTAAAAGAACCGGCTCTGCTAAAGTTCGTAACACAGCCTGAGCTAACAGCATGGGAGCCCTAAGGGCTCCCTTTCACACAACTTTTACAATCGCAGGCTAGCTTATCTACGCGCAAACCCAGTAGAATACTGGTGTCGAAAAAACACTGGCATCCAGTTGACAACTCTAGCATTTTGGCGTAGTGTTGTCTTGCTGTCTTGACTCCACCTATTAACATTGTAGTAAGTTCTATGTCGAGGCTTGTCGAAATCTGTCGCAAGATTCGACAGCGCGCAAATTACCTAAGCGTAAGGGGACGAACCCACCATGAGCTTGCTGTGGAAATATAAACTGCTTCTTGCGTTAAGCGATGTAGTGGCGCTGGCGGCCTCCGGGCTGGCAGGGCTACTTCTTCGCTTTGATGGCTATTTGCCACCAATTTTTTACGGCACATGGCTTAGGTACTTGCTCCTAGTCGCACCCGTGTATCTCGTGGTCTACTACAGCTTTGGCCTTTACAGCCGCATCTGGCGCTATGCTTCAGTCCGCGACCTGTTGTCAATTGTCCTTGCTGTCGGCTTGGCAACCACTTCACTGTTCGTTGTGTTCTATGCTGTACCCAATATGGGTTTCCCGCGGAGCGTTTTTGTAATGCAGTTCTTCTTGAATGTGGCCGCCGTAGGCGGGACGCGTTTTGGCATTCGGGTAGTAGACAACCTCACCAGGCGTAGCGGCCGTGCCCCTGGCCGCCAGAAGGTGCTTGTTATCGGCGCTGGTGATGCCGGCAGGTCTTTGGTAGAAGAGATTGCCAAACACCCAGAGCTTGATTACAGTATTATAGGGTTTCTGGATGACGACCCTGCGAAATCTGGCATGCAACTGGCCGGAATTCGTATTTTGGGCCGTGTGTCGCTGCTTGAACAAGTGGCGACAGAACAGGGAATTGAACATGTCATTATTGCCATGCCTTCCGCTCCTGCGGTCCTTGTACGCGATATCACACTGCGCTGCCGAAAGCTCAATATTATGCCAAAAACTGTCCCTAGCCTGCATAGGCTCCTGCGTGACAGCTTCAAAATGAACGAAGTGCGAGATGTGCAAATTGAAGATATTCTCCCCCGCCCAGAGGTAAAGATGAACGGCGATACTATCAACAGCTACATTCGAGGCAAGCGAGTTCTTATAACCGGCGCAGGCGGCAGCATTGGCTCCGAGCTCTCGCGGCAGATTGCGCGCCTTAACCCCGAACACCTTCTCTTGCTGGGGCGTGGTGAAAACAGCATCTTCGAGATACACCGCGAGTTAACCGGCGCTTACCAACTGCTCCCCATTACGCCGCTCATTGCAGACATACGGGATGCAGTGCGCATTAACGCCGTATTTACTGGATACGAACCGCACGTCGTCTTTCACGCGGCAGCCTACAAGCACGTTCCCCTTATGGAGAGCCACCCCGCAGAGGCGCTACAGAACAACGTCCTAGGAACAAATAACGTAGCTCTCGCGGCTTTGCATCACCATACGGAACGCTTCGTCCTAATATCTTCGGATAAAGCGGTTAACCCAAGTGGAGTGATGGGTGCCTCAAAGCGCCTTGCCGAGGTTCTGCTGCAGGGCCTAAACAATAATGGTCCATCAACCAAGTTTATGTCCGTACGTTTTGGCAATGTATTGGGGAGCCGCGGCAGTGTCATACCCATCTTCAAAGAGCAAATCGCCAAGGGCGGCCCCGTTACCGTAACTCACCCCGATATGATGCGCTATTTCATGACCATACCTGAGGCCGTGAGCCTAGTTATCCAGGCTGGCGCAATGGGGAACGGAGGCGAGGTGTTTGTGCTTGATATGGGGCGCCCTGTCAAGGTGCTAGACCTCGCCCTAGACCTAATTAACTTATCCGGTTTGCGGCCGTATCAAGACATACCCATCGTGTTCTCCGGTTTACGGCCGGGAGAAAAGCTTGTCGAAGAAATCCACACGGGTGCCGAAGGCTTGCACCCCACCAAAAACCCACATATATTCGTTACTAGCCCGCCCTTCGTGGACCAAGACACTTGGAGAAATGTGTCTACCGCAACTAAAACTCTGAGCCAGCGCTGTACCTCAGAGGAACTTATGGAGTTTGCCCGCAGTGTGGAGGCCTTGCTGCTAACCCAAGCTGCTGCCACATTAGAACGGCTATTGCCATGAACAGTGCCCATCTACGCATAAAGCGCCTTGTGGACCTATTTGTTGCACTAATTGCCATCTTACTACTATCCCCATTGTGCGGACTCATAGCCATTCTAATTAAAGTGGAGTCCCGTGGCCCAGTCTTGTTCCTGCAGCGCCGCATCGGCAAAGACAATACCGAGTTCCAAATGCTTAAATTTCGTACTATGTATGCTAACACCCCACCCAATGTCCCTACCCACCTCCTAGCATCGCCCGAAACTTACATCACCAAAGTAGGACGGGTCCTAAGGCGCACCAGCTTAGACGAGCTCCCACAGCTAATCAACATTCTGCGGGGAGACATGAGCTTAGTGGGCCCCCGCCCTGCCCTGTGGAATCAATACGACCTTACCGCCAAACGACAGGCAAACGGCGCAAACGCGCTTCGCCCCGGCATTACTGGGTGGGCGCAGGTCTCAGGTCGCGACAGTCTGTCTATTGACGAAAAGGCGCAGTATGACGGCCATTATGCCAAGCACTTAAGCCTAGCCTTTGACGCCAAAATACTGTTCCTCACGGCATGGAATGTGATCTTGGCGAGAGGTGTATTAGAGGGGGCGAGCACCGATGCGGCGAATAATCATAACGGGGGCCGGGAGCTACATCGGTGAGAGCCTCGCTAGCTGGTTAGAAACCTACCCCGGGCAGTATGCGGTGGAAGTAGTCGATACCCTAGGCAACTGCTGGCTGAACAAGGACTTTCGCGGAGCTGATGCGGTTGTAAATGTGGCTGGTATCGCCCATGTACGCGAGAATAGGCAGAATGCGACGCAATTCTACCTAGTAAATCGTGACCTAGCCTGCGCTTTAGCGCAAAAAGCAAAAGTGGACGGGGTGCAGCAGTTCATCCAACTTAGCTCCATGAGCGTTTATGGGCTTGACGAAGGCGTAATAACCGCAGAAACCAAACCAGCCCCGCGCAGTCACTACGGACTTTCTAAGCTGCAGGGGGAACAGCTGATTTCGGAATTGGCGGACGAGAGTTTCCGCGTTGCCATTGTCCGCGCTCCTATGGTTTATGGCAAAGGGTGCCCCGGTAACTACCAGCGCTTGCGTCGCCTAGCCTTGCTCACGCCGGTCTTTCCGAGCATAAGAAACCAGCGCAGCATGATTTATATCGACCACCTTTGCGAGTTCATCCGGGGCTTGGTAGATAACAGTGTCGAAGGCGTTTTCTTCCCACAGAACAAAGAATACGTATGCACATCAGAAATGGTTAGGCTCATTGCCCAAATGCACAGGAAGAAGGTCTGCCTTACTCCTGCTCTTAACGCCTTGTTACAGCACATTAAGCTAGGTATGTTGCGAAAGCTCTTTGGCGACTTAGTCTACGTGGAGGACTCATCGCCGTCTGTTGACCACAGTATGTATGACTTTGAAGAAACCATATGGCTGACGGAGCTGTAGGTAATGCGAGGCTGTTACAGTGTTGTACAGTTGTAGCTTACCGGTGGGCTCAGTAGGAGGTTTTATGCTGGGATTAATGACCGGGGCATGGCGTTACCGACACTTTATCGTATCTTCTATCCGTTCTGAGTTGCGCACGCGTTTTGTTCGCAGTAAGCTCGGCGGGCTTTGGATGATATTACATCCTTTAGCGCAGGTCGCTACTTTTGCTTTTGTGCTCTCCGCAGTGCTATCGGCGCGCCTACCCGGGATAACGAACAGGTTTACCTATGCCGTCTACTTGACAGCAGGCACCTTGGCATGGTCGCTGTTTTCGGAAATTGTCACGCGTTCGCTCACTATATTTGTGGACAATGGGAACCTCATGAAAAAGGTGTCCTTCCCCAGGATTACACTTCCTCTAATCCTTGCCGGTAGTGCGCTCGTCAATAATATTATGCTTCTAGGCGCTAGTCTTGTAATATTTGCTCCGCTTGGGCACCTGCCTTCATATCATGTCTTTTGGGTCCCTTTATTGATGCTTGTTGTTGCGCTGTTTGGCGTCGGTCTAGGACTGGTGTTGGGGGTGCTGAATGTGTTTATGCGGGACATAGCACAAGTCATTCCTGTGGTCCTGCAGTTTGGTTTTTGGTTTACCCCCATTGTGTACATGCCGGACATCTTGCCTCAAGCATATCGCAATTGGATGGTCTTCAACCCCATGTACCATCTAGTCAGGTCGTATCAAAACGTTATGGTATTTGGGGAGGCTCCGCTATATGAAGGCGTCGCAGCAGTAGCAGCAATAGCACTCATTCTTATGGGTATGGCGCTATTCCTGTTTCGGAAGGCGGCAGCGGAAATGGTAGACGCCCTATGAGTGTGCAATTGCATGTTGAAGACTTGGGAAAGGCATATAGGCGGTACCGCAGTGAAATACAGCGGATTTGGACATGGTTCGGCGGCAAAGCCGCTCCGCTAGAAGAGCACTGGGTACTACAAAATGTGGGGTTCTTAGTCACCGCAGGAGAGGCAGTTGGCATAATCGGCCCAAATGGTGCGGGGAAGAGCACGCTCCTAAAACTCATTACAGGCACTGCCCGTCCCACAGCAGGGCGAGTAAGGTCATTTGGGCGCATTTCAGCTATCCTCGAACTAGGTATGGGCTTTAACCCAGAACTGACTGGACGGCAGAACGCATATCATTCCGCTGGGCTTATGGGCCACAGTGTTCCAGTAATAACACGGATTATGCCAGAGATTGAAGCTTTTGCTGAAATCGGCGAGTACTTTGACCAACCAGTGCGCATCTATTCTAGCGGCATGCAGGCTCGTCTAGCCTTTAGTGTCGCCACCGCTTTCCGTCCGGATTTGCTGATCGTCGATGAGATTCTGTCTGTCGGGGACAGCTATTTTCAACACAAGAGCTTTGACAGAATACGCCGCTTTAAGGATCAGGGTAGTTCTATTCTATTGGTCACACATAGCCTCGGTGATGTTAAGGCCATTTGCGACCGTGCGATTCTTCTTGACGGCGGTAGGGTAGTTAAAGATGGGCTCCCTGACGAAGTCGTAGATTACTACAACGCCTTGATTGCCGAGAAAGAGAACGCCAAACTGAGCATCGAGCAGCGGCGCGAAAAGAACGGCTGGTTAGTAACGCGCTCGGGTACCCTGCAAGCAAACATAAAGAGCTTGGCTTTGCTCGATGCAGAAACGCAAGAACCAGTCGAAGTTGCGCGGGTGGGGCAAAAGTTGGAGCTTAAGCTTGTCGCGTCAATTAACGAGGCAGTTCCTCGGTTGGTGCTAGGCTACATGTTGCGTGACCGGACAGGCCACGTAGTCTGGGGGACAAACACATGGCATACTGGGCAGATCATAAGGAATCTGCAGGCAGGAGAAGAAGTAGAGTTCTGCTTGCCTTTCTCCTGTACCCTAGGGCCAGGCTCGTATTCCTTTAGTCCGGCACTAGTTAGCTCAGACACCCATCTAGAAAACAATTACGAATGGGTCGACAACATCCTAGTGTTCGACGTCGTAAATGCGGACTACCGAGTCTTCATCGGTTCAAGTTGGTTGGACGCATCTTTCACCATAACTACTAAGACAAAACAAGAGCTAACCTAACGATGGTGGTAGGAGGCTAGAGAGTGCTTACATCATATGCACAAAACTTCGAGGATGTTATGCTTTGGAGGGCTCTAAAGGATGTTGGCAAAGGTTTTTATATTGACGTTGGAGCGCAGGACCCGGTAGTCGATTCCGTTAGCTTGGCGTTTTATGAGCAGGGCTGGCGCGGTGTTCATGTGGAACCCGTGACGAAGTACGCGGAGAAACTTCGTGCGGCGCGCCCGGACGAAGTCGTAATTCAAGCCGTCATTGGAGGCGGTAGCGGCGTTAGAAGCCTCTTTGAAATTGAAGATACGGGATTGAGCACAGGGGACGCTCATGTTGCGGCCATGCACACAAGAAACGGCTTCCCCATTAGCGAGACAGTTGTCCCTACCATTTCTCTGGGTGACTTGCTAGAAATGTACAAGGCGCAACCCATCCATTGGCTTAAAATCGATGTCGAGGGCATGGAAGCAGAGGTGCTCCAGAGTTGGCAACCATCCGAAGTGCGCCCTTGGATAGTGGTGATTGAAAGCACCTTGCCAACGACCCAGACTGAAACCCATCTGCAATGGGAAGCATTTATTTTGGCCCTTGGGTATGACTTTGTATATTTTGACGGGCTAAACCGCTATTATGTTTCCCGATGCCAAGAGAGGCTAAAAGTGTTCTTCGGTACTCCACCGAATTTTTTTGATGGATTTGCCCTGAGTGGGACAAGTGGAGTCTTCTGCACCTTGCTTAACAAAAGCCTTGCCGAGCGTGAGCGCGAAGCAAACGCCGCTAGAACGCAGGTAGCGGAACTGCAAGGACGCGTCACCCTGGGGCAGGAAGAGATGCAACGCCTAACGGCGGCTGTGACCGAGCGCGAACGTGAGGCAATCGCGGCTAGAGCGCAGGTAGTGGAACTGCAAGGGCGCGTCACGCTAGGGCAGGAAGAGATGCAACGTCTAAGGGCAGATGTAGCAGAGCGCGAACAACAAGCAAGCACCGCAAGGGCTCAGGTAGCTGAACTACAAGGGAGAGCCACAGTCGCGCAAGAAGAGATTCAACGCCTAATAGCAGCTGTAACCGAGCGCGAGCGCGAAGCAAACGCCGCTAGAGCGCAGGTGGCGGAACTGCAAGGGCGCGTCACACTAGGGCAGGAAGAGATGCACCGTCTAAGGGCAGCCGTAACAGAGCGCGAGCGCGAAGCAAACGCCGCTAGAACGCAGGTGGCGGAACTGCAAGGGCGCGTCACACTAGGGCAGGAAGAGATGCAACATCTAAGAGTAGCTGTAACCGAGCGCGAGCGCGAGACAAACACCGCAAGGGCACAGGTAGCTGAGCTACAAGGGAGAGCCGCAGTCGCGCAGGAAGAGATGCAGCGCCTAACGGCGGCTGCAACCGAGCGCGAGCGCGAGGCAATCGCCGCTAGAACGCAGGTAGCGGAACTGCAAGGACGCGTCACCCTGGGGCAGGAAGAGATGCAGCGCCTAACGGCGGCTGCAACCGAGCGCGAGCGCGAGGCAACCGCCGCTAGAGCGCAGGTGGCGGAGCTACAAGGGCATGCACACCACTGGAGGGTAGTAGCCGATAACAAGAACAAGGAGCTTGAAAGCGTTCACGCAAGCACCTCCTGGCGCATTACAGCTCCACTGCGTTTTGGCAAACGATGCGTAAGTGGCATTTGGAACCGGCTGTTTTGTGACCTACGTACGCGTATGCGACACACAGCGAAGCTAGTAATCCGCAGCTTTATCGCGGCCCTGCAGTCTAAGCCCCAACTTAAGCACCGTATCGTGTTGATAGTAAAATGGTTCGGCCTTTATGCGGTGTTACGACGCCTCTATGGCAAGGTCGCGACGCCGCGCGCGCTGGGCCAGGTAGAGGGGCGGCAGAACGTTGTAGGCAACCCAAAATTCCCTAAGGAAGATCTATCGCCGTGGGGACAAATGATGATGACACGTCTGACACGGCAAAAACTGGCAGGGGAGGGGACGGAGACGGATGCGCATAGTCATCGATCTTCAAGGCGCGCAGACGACGGGCTCTAGGAAGCGGGGAATCGGGCGCTACTCGCTCGCTTTGGCGCAGGGCTTGGCCCGCAACTGTGGGGAACATGAAGTGTTGCTGGCCTTGAACGGTCTGTTTCCCGAAACTATCGAACCGATTAGGGCAGCATTCAGGGATGTGCTACCGCTTGAGAACATCCGCGTCTGGGTCCCACCCGGGCCGGTCGCCTTTTTGGATCCAGCTAACGATAGCCGCCGCGACGCGGCAGAATGCCTGAGAGAGGCGTTTCTCGCCTCACTCGAGCCGGACATCGTGCTCGTTACCAGCCTCTTCGAGGGGTTAGTCGATGATGCGGCGAGCAGTGTCGGCCGTCACGCTCATCTACCCACTGCGGTGGTGCTCTACGACCTCATCCCGCTCATCCACCGGCAGATCTATCTCAGCAGCCCGACGGCGGAGTCTTGGTATATGGACAGGCTGAAACATCTTAAGCGGGCCGACTTGCTGTTGTCAATTTCCGCCTCCTCCGGCCGTGAGGCGGTAGAGCTGCTAGTTGTTGATCAAGCTCGGGTAGTCAACATCTCCACGGCCTGCGAGCCACATTTCTTGCCGCGTCCCGTAACTGCCGAGACGCGACGGCGGCTACAGTCTGCGTATGGCATAGAGCACTCGTTCGTGATGTACACCGGCGGCATTGACCCCCGCAAGAACATCGAGGGCCTGGTCCGCGCCTATGCCCGCTTACCCGCGGAGTTGCGGCCGGCGCACCAGTTAGTCATCGTCTGCGCGGCGCAGGCGCCAGAGCGGGAGCGGCTGTTGCAGCTTGCTGGCGCAACCGGCCTGACGCAGGGAGAGCTGGTGCTAACCGGCTACGTGCCGGACGACGATCTGGTGACACTCTACAACGCCTGCAAGCTGTTCGTCTTCCCGAGCTGGCACGAGGGGTTCGGCCTGCCGGCGCTGGAAGCCATGCAGTGCGGCAAAGCGGTAATTGCCGCCAACACCTCGAGCCTGCCCGAGGTGGTGGGGCGCTCGGACGCCCTGTTCGACCCCCACGATGAAGCGGACATGGCCGCTAGGCTGCGCCAGATCTTGGAGGATGAGGACTTGCGGCAGGCGCTGGAACGGCACGGACTGGAGCAGTCCCGGAAGTTCAGTTGGGATGCTTCCGCCCGGCGGGCGCTGGCGGCCATGGGGCGCCTGCATACTGACCGGCAGCGGTCAATATCGCTGGCGGGCCCGCCTCAGTCCCGACCTGAGAAGCGGCCGCTATTGGCCTATGTCTCGCCCCTGCCCCCGGAAAAGAGCGGCATTGCCGACTACAGCGCCGAGCTGCTGCGCGAGCTCGCCTGCTGGTATGAAGTGGAGGTCGTGGTGGACCAGTTCGCCGTGGCAGACGATTGGATCGTAAAGCAATGCGCCGTGCGCGACGCAGCCTGGTTCCGCGCCCACCACCGCAGATACGACCGGGTGCTCTACCATTTCGGCAACTCGCCCTTCCACCGGCACATGTTCGACCTGTTGGCGGAGATTCCCGGGGCGGTGGTGCTGCACGACTTCTTTCTTTCCGGCATCCAGGCCCACCGAGAGTGGATGGGCTGGACGCCGAATGCCTGGGCTCGGGCGCTGCAGGCGAGCCACGGCTACAACGCCTTGCGGGAACGGTACAAAGCGTTCGACACCGACGATGTGGGGTGGGCCTACCCCTGCAACCTGCCGGTGTTGCAGCAGGCCCTGGGAGTGATCGTCCACAGCGAGTTTCCCCGGATGATGGCTAAGGCCTGGTATGGCGAGGCAGTCGCCAGGGATTGGCAGGTGATACCGCTATTGCGAGCACCGGCCGACGGCGCGTCGCGGCAGGCCGCCAGGCAGGCTCTTGGATTCCGGCCCGCTGACTTTCTTGTTTGTTCCTTCGGGGTGCTGGGTCCCATCAAGCTCAACCAGCGGCTGTTCGATGCCTTTGTGCAGTCGCCGCTGACGCAGGATGCCTCTATCCACCTGGCGTTTGTCGGCGAGAATCACCCCGATACCTATGGACAGCAACTCCTGGACAGCATCCATGCAAGCGGTCTGCAGAACCGGGTCCGCATCACCGGATGGGTCAATACGGAAACCTTTAGACAATATCTTGCGGCCGCTGATCTGGCGATCCAGTTGCGCACTCTGTCCCGCGGAGAAACATCGGCGGCCGTGCTGGACTGCATGAACCACGGCCTAGCCACGGTGGTGAACGCTCACGGCAGCCTAGTGGAGCTAGACCCCGAGGCGGTGTGGATGCTGCCCGATGCCTTCGAGAATGCCGAGCTTTCTGAGGCTTTGACTACCTTATGGCGAGATACCGATCGGCGATTGGCGCTGGGCCGCCGGGCGCAAGTCCTCATCCGCTCCCGGCATGCACCAGACAAATGCGCTGCCCAGTACGCCGAGGCCATTGAGTGTATCTACAAGAAAGCCACACAGAAAGGTCTGGGTTTGCTGAATCGTTGGGCTGACCATCCGCCAAAAGGAATGGACGATACGCTCCTTGCGCGGACATTGGCGCTTAATTTCCCACCAGAGCCACGGCGGCAGCAGTTACTGGTGGATGTTTCGACACTGGCGCAGGTAGATGCTGGGACCGGCATTCAGCGCGTGACACGCGCCATTCTCCGTGAATGGCTGCTACACCCTCCGAAAGGGTGGTCTGTTGAGCCGGTCTATGCCACTCCCCACGTGTCTGGCTATCGCTACGCGCGTCGTTTCACTAGCCGATTCCTTGGTCTCAACGAGGCTTGGGCGGAAGATGCACCTGCGGATTTTTGGGCAGGGGATATGTTCATCGGTCTGGACTTGGTAGCGCATTTGGTTCCACAGCAAGAGGCATTTTTGTCTGAATTGCGGGCCTGTGACGTCACAATTGTATTCATTGTCCACGACCTGCTCGCGGTCCTGCGGCCAAACTGGTTCCCGAATGATCTACACCCACACTTCCCGCCCTGGTTGCGTACCATAGGCCGGATGGCGGACGTTCTAGCGTGCGGCTCCCAGGCGACGCTTGAAGATATGCGGGCCTGGCTTGATTCCGAGCAACCGCAACGGCAGGGACCCTTGCGGCTGGGGTACTCTCATCATGGGGCAGACATCGAAAACTCCGCTCCCAGCACAGGCATGCCTATTGATGCCGGAAAGATATTGCTGCGCTTACAGGAGAGAAACACCTTTCTGATGGTCGGCACTGTCGAACCGCGCAAAGGATACACCCAGACCTTAGCGGCTTTCGAACGGCTATGGGCTAGGGGGCACAAGATAAACCTAGTGATAGTGGGCAAACAGGGCTGGATGGTGGAGGAACTCGTCCAGCGGCTAAGTCACCACCCCGAATTAGGGCGGCTGCTTTTCTGGTTGCAGGGTATTAGCGACGAGTACCTCGAACGAGTTTATGCCGCTTCAACTTGCTTAATCGCAGCTTCAGAAGCCGAGGGTTTTGGCCTGCCTTTGATCGAGGCTGCTCGACACAGGCTGCCGATCATCGCTCGGGACATACCGGTATTTCGCGAGGTCGCAGGCGAGCATGCCTTTTACTTCAAGGGTGAGTGGCCTGAGGAAATGGCTGAAGCAGTTCAGCGATGGCTAGCATTGCACGCTGAAGAGAGAGCTCCAAAATCGGACGGGCTGCCATGGCTGACATGGGAGCAGAGCGCGAAAGTGCTGGCGAGCATGATTATGGATGCGAAACACCCGCAATGGGTATCTGAGTGGATTCCGGGTAGGCGGTGGTATCTACCAGCTACAGATGCGCGCTTCGCAAGTCAGACAGGGCGACGCAGTGCCATTGGCGTGCACAGTCAAGGAACTGAGGGGTGGCTTTTGTACGGACCATATGTTGCCGTTCCTGCTGGGGATTACGAACTTCTGCTGTATGGTCACGCGCAAACTCTAGGAGACGCATGGGTAGATGTCTGCGCAAATCGTGGCGAGACGGTGTTGGCGAAGGTTCCTCTGCAAAGCCACGGGGTTAGTGGCGAGCAAGGTGCCGAGTTAGTACGTTTTATGTTCTCTATTGAGAGGGACCTACAAGACCTCGAAATCCGGGTTTGGGCGACCGAGGAATCTATCTTAACGGTGACACGTGTAGAGTTTAGCCGATGTGACTAAGGTTCATTAGTTGATGTCTAGAAGGGGGATTACTATTATGAAGCACACATTGGTCACGATCGTTGTCGTATCCCTATTAGTTTTGTCCCTAGTGGGATGTGCACCTAGGGTGACGACCATTCCCGCAACGGACGCAAGACTTGCTTCGCTTGTAGGGGAACGCACTGAAGGGGGAATCAGGGCCGTGGGCAAGCCTGGGTTCTTAGTCTACGGACCATATATGCCGCTTGAAGTAGGCACTTACAGACTGACAGTGAAAGGCAGTTTAGAAGGAGAGACAAGTCCCATAGCGATTATCGATGTTGTTAGCGACCGTGGAGAACGTGTGTGGGCCACTAGGCCGGTTTACGCCAATGCCACTGCAGATGTAATCGCAACCCTTGCCTTTATCATCGACCGTCCTGTAACAGACGTGGAATTTAGGGTGCGTGTTGCGGAGCAGGTTCTTGGTACATTTGTTAGCTATGAGCTTGTTAAGATCGAATGAAGACACTATTGGGCCCCGAAAGTATTAAGCGACGAGCCTTAGTAACAGGTATTTCGGGCTTTACCGGCAAATATGTCGCAGACGAACTAGCACAGGCTGGGTTTGCGGTATACGGCACAGGCACGACAGATTTCGGAAGTTCAGAACGATATCATCGCGTCAGTATGGAGGACTTTGCGGGGCTTAGACAAGTAGTTGAGGAGGTGCAACCGCAAGCCGTTGTGCACCTAGCGGCTAAGGCCTTTGTGGCGCACGGGAATGCGGGTGAGTTCTATACGACGAATCTCATAGGCACTCGCAACTTGCTAGAGGCTCTTGCAGGGCTTAGAGTGCTCCCCGAATGCGTAGTGATTGCCAGCAGCGCGAACATCTATGGCAACACCGCAGAGGGTTTGCTCGCTGAAACGACTACCCCCAACCCAGCGAACGATTATGCAGTCAGCAAGCTGGCGATGGAACATATGGCTAATTTATGGCGACACAAACTCCCTATCGTAATCGTCAGGCCATTTAACTATACCGGCGTTGGGCAGTCGGAAAACTTCGTTGTTGCTAAGATAGCAGCCCATTATCGCCATCGCGCCGAGCGTATTGAGCTAGGCAACTTAGACGTCTGGCGTGACTTTTGTGATGTCCGCTCAGTAGCACAAGCATATCGCCGTTTGGTGGAAGTAAAACCGGTAGATGCAACAGTTAATATTTGCTCTGGGGTCGCGTATTCGTTGCGGCAAGTGTTGGGGTTTGCCGAGTCTATCACTGGGCATCGGCTGGAGGTGACAGTTAACCCATCGTTTGTGAGGGCCAGTGAGGTGCAGTACTTGTGTGGCGACCCAGGATTGCTTCGCCGTCTAATTGGGGAGTGGCAGCCGATCCCCTTGCAGGAGACTCTGCGTTGGATGACGCAGGCTACATGATTAGAGTCGGGTTTGGGGCGACTGTGCTGGCTAGGGGAATGGCCGGGGGCGAGCTGGACGGGATAGGCATCTATGCTCAGGAGATGCTGCAACGGCTCAAACTGAGCGATGGCGTACAGGTGCAGCCCTTTGTGTTCGGCGCATCTGCTCCTTCTGCAAGTAGTCTTGGCGCACTACACCTGCCTGCCTTTGGGCCTGGCTCAGTACTCTCGGCTGTCACAGGGTTGCCGTACCCCGCGAGTGAGAAGCTGGCAAACCGCATTGATATTCTCCACGCGACAGACCACATGATTCCTAACGTACGGCGTGTTCCCGTTGTCGCCACAGTGATGGATGCCATACCTCTGGCTAATCCGCAATGGGGCTCACGACGTCTGCGGGCTCTAAAGAACGCCCTGTGGCGCCATACCACCAAGTATGCGAGCCAGGTGATTACGATTTCTGAGTATGCCAAGCAAGAAATCAGTAGGTATTTTGGTGTGCCTTTGTCGCGCATTACCGTGGTGCCGCTCGGTGTTGATGAACGCTGGTTTTGTTCGCCCAGTGCAGACGAGGTTACGCAAGTACGCTTAAAGTACAACCTGCCGAAGCGCTACTTTCTCTTCGTAGGGACGTTACAACCTCGCAAGAACTTGTTGCGGGTTATTGAGGCGCATCAGGCGTTATCACTTGCTATGCAGGCGGAGCTGCCATTAGTAGTAGTTGGGCGTGAGGGCTGGGGCTGTGACGATACATTGCGCTTACTTAAAGACCATCGCTATGGCAGTCTCCGTTGGCTACAGTATGTAACGAGCACGGATTTACGGCTGCTCTTCTCCGGCGGAGTTGCCTTGGTGTTTCCCTCGCTGTCTGAAGGGTTCGGGCTACCCGTTCTAGAGGCGTTTTCCGCCGGTCTGCCAGTCATTACCTCAAATACGACTGCGCTACCTGAAGTTGCAGGTGACGCTGCCTGCTACGTAGACCCCGTAGACGTCGCGGCGATACGGGACGCCATGCGCTGCCTTGCCGAAGACTCTTCTTTGGCATTAAGTCTGCGCCGCAAGGGGCTAGCCCGGGCGAAACTATTTCCCTGGGGAAACACAGTGCAAGCAACAATTAACGTGTATCGGACGGTGTTAGGCTACTAGGGTCAAGTACAGAGTAATAGAGGTGCCCATGCGTAAAATTCGCGTACTACAGGTTAACAAGCTATACTCGCCGCACATTGGAGGCATAGAGAGAATGGTGCAGCTAATTGCAGAAGGGCTATGCCACAGTGTTGACATGCAAGTGTTAGTGTGCCGCCACAAGGGTTTGGGGCGTAACGAAACGGTAAATGACATTTCGGTACACCGGGCAAGCAGTCTAGGGATGATGTTGTCGATGCCAATCGCTCCTAGCTTCCCATTCTTGTTTAAGAAACTTAGCCAGAATGCGGACATTGTACACTTCCACACGCCCTTCCCCCTCGGCGACCTTTCATGCCTTATGGCGGGCTATAAAGGCAAAGTGATTGTTAACTGGCATAGTGATGTGTTGCGGCAGAAGGGCTTTCTGTGGGCATACAAGCTGTTGGCAACCGCATTTTTGCGGCGCGCCGACAGGGTGATAGTGGCCGATTCTAACATAGCAAAAAACTCGCCATTGCTACAGCCATTTAACGAAAAGTGCGTTGTAGTGCCTTTTGGCATCGATACCAGGCGATTTCAACTAAATGACGACATGCGGAAGCAAGCAGAAGGGATCCGGAGTAAGTTTGGTTCACCTATTGTTTTATGTGTTGGTAGGTTGGTCTACTACAAAGGCGTTGAGCAAGTCATCAAGTCCATGTGTGAAGTGGATGCAGTGCTTTTGTTGATTGGCGACGGCCCGCTACGCCTGAACTTGGAGAAGCTAGTTGTTCAATTAGGGCTCACAAACAAGGTTGTCTTTCTCGGCATGTTGAGCTACGACGAGATGCCCGCCTATTTTCATGCCTGTGACGTGTTCGTGTTACCATCAGTTGCTAGTACGGAGGCCTTTGGTCTAGTTCAATTGGAGGCGATGGCGTGCGGCAAACCAGTAGTTAACACGAGGCTGCCGACAGGCGTTCCAGAGGTGAGCAGGCACCAGGAGACCGGGCTCACTGTGCCTCCGGGCGATGCGCAGGCGCTGGGGGTAGCCATCGGTACGCTATTGGATGATTCGGCGTTACGACAACGCTACGGGGAGAATGCGAAGCAGCGGGTCCGCGAGCATTTTAGCCTGCAAAAGATGCTAGACAGCGTCCAGGCAATCTACGGCGAGTTGGTTGGATGCGATATAAGAAGTGGAAGGGGTACGAATGATGAGTAAGAAGGCTTTAATTACTGGGGTCAACGGGCAAGACGGCTCATATCTAGCGGAGTTCCTTTTGGATCAGGGTTATGAAGTAACTGGGATTGTGCGCAGAACCAGTACCTTGAACGTAGAGCGCCTAGGCGATGTCGCAGGTAAGGTTACGTTACATCAAGCAGATCTTTTGGACGAAATGTCACTTGTAACAGCATTGGCAAAAGTTCAACCCGACGAGGTATACAACCTTGCAGCTCAGTCATTCGTCGGGACGTCGTGGGAACAAGCCGTGCTAACGGGAGAAGTTACTGCCCTAGGAGTAACTAGGTTGTTAGACGCGATACGGATTGTTAACCCAAAGATACGGTTCTACCAAGCATCAAGTAGCGAGATGTTTGGGAAGGTGAGGGAGACGCCACAGACCGAGGATACACCGTTTTATCCGCGCAGCCCGTATGGGGTGGCTAAGCTATATGGCCACTGGATTACTGTAAATTATCGAGAGAGCTATAATCTTTTTGCCTGCAGTGGCATTCTGTTCAACCATGAGTCGCCACGCAGGGGAATCGAGTTTGTAACGCGCAAAATCTCTAACGCTGTTGCTCGGATTAAGTTGGGTTTAGAGCATGAGTTGCGTCTCGGGAACATTGAGGCCAAGCGGGATTGGGGATTCGCCGGCGACTATGTAACTGCGATGTGGATGATGCTGCAGCAAGACCAGCCCGAGGACTTTGTCATTGCTACAGGCGAAACCCACTCAGTTAAGGAATTTCTCGAAGTGGCGTTCGGGCACGTGAAACTAGATTGGCGAAAATATGTGGTTATTGACCAGCGGTTTGTTCGTCCTGCGGAAGTAGACCTGCTCCTTGGGGACTATGGAAAGGCCCGGCAACGGTTGGGCTGGGAACCAAAGACAACATTTGAGGAATTGGTACGCATGATGGTGGATGCTGACCTAGCTACGCTCCGACGCTTAGTTTAGCGACGGTGCGCTGAGCTTAGGGTATCATAGTATGTCAGAGTAAGGTCTAGGAGGTTCAATGTGATGATTACTGCGGTTATTATGGCTGGCGGACGAGGTGAGCGTCTGTGGCCACGGAGTACAACAGATATGCCCAAGCAATTTCAGTGCTTTGTAGGCAATACCACGCTGCTTCAGCAAGCTTTCGCACGTGTTAGCAGTTTAGTTCCGCCAAGCCAGGTGTTTGTGGTCACGGGTCGCCAACATGCGCAAATGACCCGCCTGCAACTTCCGCAAGTCCCGCAGGAAAACGTAATTGTAGAGCCCATAGGTCGTGACACGGCCCCCTGTATCGGGCTTGCGGCCGTCCACATCCAGAAGAAGTACCCTGAGTCCATCATGATCGTTGTTCCGGCGGATCATTACGTGGGCTGCAATGAGGAGTTTATGTCGACTCTAAGTGCAGCCGTCGAAGCCGCGCAGAGCGAGCCGGTGCTTGTAACCATTGGCATGAAGCCGACCCGGCCGGAGACTGGTTATGGCTATGTGCAGGTCGGTGCCAAGAAACACCTTGTGGCCAATCAGTGGGCGCACGATGTCGTCCGGTTCATTGAAAAACCTCAGCTAGAGAAAGCGCTTGAGATGTGTCAAAGTGATGATCATCTTTGGAACAGTGGAATGTTTGTTTGGCGGACAGAGGTCATTCTTAAGTCGATGGCTATGCACTTGCCGGAACTACACAGTGGGCTTGAAGAAATAGGGGGTGCCATCGGTGCGCCGGAGGAGAGCGATGTCGTAGGACGAACCTTCCCTTTGCTCCCAAAGATCTCGATTGACTATGGGGTAATGGAAAAGGCTGACCGTGTACTTGTAATCCCGGCTAGTTTTAATTGGGACGACCTAGGCAACTGGGTTGCCGTAGAGCGCGCTGCGCAAGGCAGTGATGAACGAGGGAACAATGTCTCGGGCCGAGTTGGCATTATTGATGCTAAGAACTGTGTTATCCAAGACGATGAGGGAGTCACTGTAGCGATCGGCGTTCAAGACCTAGTGGTCGTGCGCTCTAAAGAGGCTCTCCTCGTATGCAGTAAAGAGCGGGTCCAAGACGTAAAGAAGGCGGTCGTCCTAGCCGAGGGTCTATGCAGCGACACCTGCTTTGAGACAGAGGAGTACCGCGTTGTTGACAAGCCGTGGGGAAGGGAGATTTGGTGGGCGGTAACTGAGGCTTATGTCGGCAAAATATTGGAAGTCAAAGCGGGGCATAGCCTAAGCCTGCAGTACCATCAGCGCAAGCTAGAGACTATGTTCTTTCAAAGGGGACGAGGGACATTGGTCCTAAATGGTGCGGAGCGGACAATACGACAGGGCATGGCGGTTACCATTCGCCCGGGGACGCTACATAAAATCGTAGCTGAGAGCGACTTAACAATCCTTGAAGTGTCAACTACCGAGCTAGATGACGTAGTAAGGGTGCAGGATTCTTATGGGAGAGCACAGACTAGTCCTAAAGTAACAGCAAGTCGGCAAGAATGATGGAAGGGCAAGTTCATGAAACTGATCATTCAGATACCATGTTTCAATGAAGCCGATGCGCTACCTATTACGCTTAAGGCGTTGCCGCGGCAAGTGGCCGGCTTTGACCGCGTGGAATGGCTCGTTATCGACGATGGCAGCAGTGACGGTACTGCGGAGGTAGCGGCCAAGCATGGCGTTGACCATATCATCCGGCACACCCGCAATCGAGGGCTAGCACGGGCATTTATGACCGGACTCGACGGCTGTCTCAGTTTGAACGCCAATTTTATTGTTAACGTAGATGCCGACAATCAATACAATGCAGATGACATCCCTGCGCTCCTTGCGCCACTGGTTGAGGGCAAAGCCGACATAGTTGTAGGCGCACGTCCCATAGAAGCAATAAAGCACTTTTCGCCTGTGAAGAAATACTTACAGAAACTAGGCAGTTCTGTGGTAAGGCTTGTCAGCGGGACGAGCGTCCCCGATGCACCCAGCGGCTTTCGAGCCATGAGCCAGTTTGCCGCTAGACGCTTAGCGGTCTTTAGCGACTTCTCGTACACCCTTGAAACGATCATCCAAGCTGGCCAAAATGGAATGGCGGTAGTATCGGTTCCCGTGAGGGTCAACGAGAATCTTAGACCTTCGCGTCTTTTCAAGAGCAACCTAGAGTATATCTGGCGTTCTGTTGTTACGATTGTGCGCATTTTCGTCGTTTATCGACCATTTCGCTTTTTCGCGTCAACTGGCGCGGTGCTGTTCGCCTGCGGAACTGCAATCGGCTTGCGCTTTCTATGGCTGTTTTTTTCGGGAAGAGGGGATGGGCACATTCAGTCACTAACACTGGCTGGTGCGCTTCTTGGTATGGGATTTCAAGCGATCTTAATTGCATTTATAGCAGATTTGCTCTCAGTGAATCGCAAACTACTGGAGGAGTTGCGCTTTACCCATCGCGAGTCGCTGCATCATCCTATTATCTCGAAAGATCTAAAGAACAGCCATTTGGGTAGCTGAGAGAAGCCGTGCCTAGAACCCCTAGGAGGCGTAGTGTAAGTATGGGCGGGGGGAGACAAGACCATGATAATGTCTGGTGGATTGCAGGAGGGCAAAATCGTTGTAGGCAACGTATACGATAAGTATTCGTCTAGGAACCCAGCCGTTCGCTATGCAGTGCGGCAGTTTACGAAAGATCTGACTGACTTAGTAGAGCGCGTCGCTCCTAGGTCGATCCACGAAATCGGATGTGGTGAAGGTTATTGGGCACTGCGCTGGAAACGGCAGGGACTATCGGTGCGTGGGTCTGACATGTCCCCCAAAATAATCGAGCTAGCGCGCGACAATGCGGTCGCCCATGGATTAAACCCGGATATGTTCCGTGTCCGTAGTATTTACGATTGGCACCCGGTTGAGGACGGAGCGGACCTTATAGTTTGCTGTGAAGTACTTGAACACCTAGAACGACCGAAAGACGCTCTGCGAGCATTGAGTCGGGCTATTGCCGGCCATGTAATTTTCAGTGTCCCTCATGAACCTGTTTTTCGCTTTCTGAACATGGCGCGAGGCAAGTACATGTCAGCGTGGGGTAACACCCCAGGGCATATCCAGCATTGGTCACGCGCTGGGTTTGTTCGCTTGGTTGAGGGATTCTTTGAGGTTGTCGAGATTAGGTCGCCTATTCCCTGGACGATGTTGTTATGTAGGCCTTACAGCAGAAGCGCGGCCCAAGACGTCATGTGCCAATCAGATCCACTCATCACTGGGGGTGTACAATGATGCGTTCTATCTCTAGCTTGGCGAGGTATGGAGATAAGCTTGTGTTTTGCTGCGCATTGGTGTTCATCCTGTTCGCACACGGAGCCGTTCCTTACTATTCTCTGCCGACCCTCGGTCAGGCGGTATGGACAACAGGGTTTGGCCAGTCCTTTGTTAACCAATCGCCACTTGCAGTCCATGCCATCAACTTTGGAAATCCTAATCCGGCTCCGATTGCCTTTGGGCTCGCAGGCGCATACCCCGCCGGGCTGTTGATAGCGCTAGGACTTCATCCGGCAGACGCTTACGCTGCAATGGCTGCTATATGGCTAGCGATCGCCTTTTTTGGGGCATGGCGCCTAAGTGTGTTGTTGGCGCTTCGCGGCACGAGTGCGGTACTCGCTGCTGTGTTGTGGATGAGTATGCCTATCATATGGGCACATTCAGGCTATTCGATGCTCTCCTTAGGCATTGCCTTACTACCGCTGTACATGTTGGTTTCTGTACAACTCATCTCGGATAAGTTTGTTAGGCGAGAAGATTTATATATCCGAATGGCGACATTCGTTGCGGTAACGACAATCGCTGTGTTTATGGACGGGTATACTTACGTAATGTTTGCTGTCGGCGCTAGTTTGTTGGGGGCATTTTACTTTGTTAGGGCACCCGAATTAAGAAGCCACTTGTTACGCTGTGCCTTGCCCATTACCATGAGTGGTTTCGCTGTGTCCTATGTTCTATACATGACGTATGTCGGTCAGCTGCACGTCGTCCCCGAAACCCTGGACTTTTTTCGTGGGTGGGGGGTAGATCTTGCCTTTCTGACCATTCCAACGCGAGGTATGCATTGGTTGTGGGATACCGTAGGCCTAGCCGTAGTACGCACTGAACAGACCTATTTTGGGGATGCCAGTGTGTTCATATCGACGTTTTCTCTGCCAATCATTAGTGCTGGATTTGCTGGCTGGTGGCACATGAGGAAAAAGACAATGCTTGCGACTGCCATCTTCATGGTCGCGTTGTTTGGCCTCTACATGGCACTAGGGCCTTCAGTAAAAGTCAACTCGGTTAGGCCAGACGCGATGGTCGCCGCGGGCGACTTGTCGCCCTTGATGGGGGCAGAGCTTGCGCTTGCGCCAACAGGTAGTGCGATATTGTCAAGAAATTTACCGGGATTCCAACAAATGCGCGCTGCATACAGATGGCTTGCACTTGGCATCGTGGGGTTCTGGGTGTTGATTGTACTACGGCTCGGTGATATGACCTCCGCTAGAGCAAGGTGGTATTGGGTTGGCCTCGTTGTCTTGCTCATTATCTTTAATCTACCGCATTTTGATGGGAGGCATAGGGGGTATCGCGATGCGTTTTTGCGCATAGAGAATGAACTTGTCATGGGGATGGGCAGTTTCTTACATGAAGGGGAGAGAGTTGCATTCCTTCCGTACCGAAATGATTTTTTGGCAAACTACATTACGGCACGACTGAACGTTCGCTCGTTTAATATTGGGGGCGACAAGAATCTCTTCACCGCAAAGGAGGCTTGGCCTCCTACAATGAAGGGCTTTACCATGGGGCAGGTGGACAGCGGATTTGCCGACAGAGTTCTCCTTATGCTTATACGGCAAGAGGCCGATGTTGTGGTATTGCCCTACATTGATATGCTGTGGGCTGCCCAAGCTTGGCCCGCCGAGGCGGAATTCAAGGAGGAGTTGGCACCAGTACTGGCTCACCTCGATTCGTCGGGATTGGTAACTATTACCGAGACAGAACATTATGCTGTAATACGCCTAGCAGAAGATTACATCGAACGCTTCTACCCGGTGAGGGCAGAAGCCGCATCAACGGTGGCCCTGCAAGCTGTAATGGGGGCGGGTTGGTATGACGCTGAGCCTACGCATATTTGGTCCGGACGGCGAGCCGAGCTTCGCTTGCCTACTGTTGGGGGTGGCGCAGAGGGTACATATGCAGCGGAAATTGCGTTCTTCGTGCATGGCGCCTCCCCTGCTCGAGAAGTACAAGTTATCTTTGAGACTGAACTTGACGGGGAATTGGCTTCCTATCGAATGGTGCTGCGGAATAATGAGTTAAATCATGTACTTATACCACTGACTCTTCGCGGTGGGGAACAAGTTGTACGCATTACTGTTCCCAATGCGCAATCGCCGTATGCGCTCAGTGAGGGCGCCGATCCCCGTGTGCTTGGGGTTGCATTACGGGCTATTGATCTTGTCAGGACAGGAAAAGGGAGCAGGATAGGATCTGCGCTGCGGATAGCCGGGTTCACAAAGGCGACCTCATCTCAGGTAGGAAGCTTGAAAGCGAGCGCACTTGCGACGACGCGTCGTGAGGGCTTCCTTGTGTTCGGTCCGTATGTTGCCTTTGGAGATGGCGAGTACGAACTGGTTGTCAAAGGAACTGCAGATGCTAAAGAAACAGCTTGGGTAGACATTGTGTCGTCTCAAGGGTCTGTGACCCATGGCAAATTTGAGTTGACAGGCAAGTCGGATAGTGCATCAAACATCCTAGTGTCGGGACGGGTAGTACTAACAGAGCCTGTATACGACCTAGAGGTGCGACTGTATGTCGGGAAGAACGATATAGTACATCTTCTAGGGTATGAACTTTTGCCTGTGCGAAGTGGGCCGCGGGAAGATTAAAGCTGGAGTCTGAGCAAGATGGGAAGTAATCTCTAGTGAAACGACGAGTGCTATTTATCGCTTCAGTGTACCACCACCTGGCAAGTTTTCATGTTCCCTTTATGCAGTTGCTGCAGCGGGAAGGCTTCGAGGTTCATGCGGCGGCCGCCTACGGACATCGCCAGTGTGACTTATTGGCTATCGGGGTACAGTGCTGGGACGTACCTTTTGCACGTACGCCATGTAGCTTAGGTTCCGGTAGGGCATTTTTGCGGTTGTTGGCTTTGATGCGTACCCAGCATTTCGATCTAATTCACGTGCACACGCCGATCGCGGCATTCTTAGGGAGATTGACGGCCAAGCTTACTGGGCAGGGGAAGGTTCTATACACCGCCCACGGCTTTCACTTTTACAGTGGTTCTCCATGGTACAATTGGCTCATCTACTATACAGCAGAGCTCATTGCTGCTCATTGGACCGATGGGCTCATTACTATTAACATAGAAGACTTTGACCGGGCAAAAAAAATGGGGTTTTGGCCCAATGTGAATCTGTTCTTTGTACCTGGCGTGGGTGTCGATGTCCAAGCGTTTCGCGGGCACGACATTGCACGGCAGTACGTTCGCGGTGAATGTGGCATAGCAGAGGACGATGTCGTGGTGACGTGTGTAGCCGAACTAAATGAAAATAAGAACCAGTCTTTTTTGCTGGATGCTTGGAGTGAATGTGTGAGGCAACACGCGCGCACACATCTCTGGTTGGTTGGGAGTGGTGGGCAAGAGAACGAGTTGCGTCGGAAAGTGCAGCGCGAAAACATCGCTAACGTTCACTTCCTCGGCTACCGCACCGATGTAGTACAGATTCTGCATGAGTCGGATATTGTCACCCTTGTCTCGAAGCGCGAAGGGCTTCCCCGGTGCATCATGGAAGCGATGGCGGCAGGGAAGCCAGTGGTGGCGACGGACATTCGCGGAAACCGGGACCTAGTAGTAAATGGGGAGACAGGCCTCTTAGTCGGGCTGCAAGATAGTAATGGGTTAGCACGCGCCTTCGCGATTCTCATCAATAATAAGGGGACGCGTAACGCCATGGGCTCAGCAGGGTTAAGCAGGGTGAAAGAGTTTGATTTAGGGTGCGTAATGGAGCATATGTCGGCCATATACCAGAGTTATTTGCAGGTTGATAAGCACCAATAAATGCGGAATACTGGGAGGCTATAGTGAAACAGCGGTATGTAGCGGTAGCCTTAGCGCTGACCATGACGCTCGGTTATTCCATAGTGTCACTTGGTGCATACTACATGTCACTCGAAACAGGTTTCTACGGGGTGGATTTGCCATTGTTTGGTGGTGGCGGCGATGCTATGGCCAACTGGGAGGATGGGATACGCATTGCCCGTGGCGAAAGCACCGAAGTCTTTTCCACCTACCCGGTCTTCCTGGGGGCCCTCTTCGCTCTCATTGGGCGCGAAAGTGCGTTGGCGGCCCGCATAGCCAACCTGTTAGGGCTTCTGCTACTTCTGCTGGCAGTTAGGGCTGGTGTGAATCTGTCTTGGTCTTTCGAGCGACCACTTTGCGGCGAGGCTCCTTGGACGTCCATGGCGATTGTCCTTGTCTGCTTAACGCTATACGCGGGGTTAGTGATGAATGTATCTATTGGACTAGTGCGAGATGTATGGATTTATTGGCTATTTGTTGGGGCGGCTGTACTTGGTGGACGCATCTTGTTTATAAGGGACGCCAAGGCGACAAACATTGTGTTGCTCCTCTTAGTGGTGTACCTGCTGCAGGGTCTGCGTGTTTATGCGGCAGTTTCAGTTATAGCTGCTTTAGTGATCTATAGACTGTTTAGCATGTTTAAGAGCAGGGTTAGCTTGTTAGCAGTGATGGGCTGCTTGCTTGTTTTTGCCTTCGTATTTTACGAGTACCAAATAGGCTTACGACTACCTGTAGTCAACATGTCGTTGAGAGACGCGTTAAACTACAGAGACCTTGCTCAAGGAGTACATGGTGGAGGAAGCCAAATGGGAATCACCCTTGCCCAAGACAATGTCTGGCTGTTCGCCCTCAATTATTGTCACAGCTTTGTCGGCAATATGGTGGGACCTTTGCCGTGGCATATCACTTCGGTACCGACCGCCTTGGCATTCTTTCTCGAGGCCATGCCGATGACGATAGTCTTGAGTCGGCTGTGGAGATTACGCCACCTGTTATCTGCTTTTCACGTCTACTTAATTACACAGGCCGCAGTCTGGATTGGGCTCGTTGCTTTGACAAACGACAACCTGGGAACCGGCGTAAGGCTGCGGCCTCCAGCATGGATTCTGCTGCTCGTAGTGTTCGCTGTGCTCGAAGTGAAGGCTTCAGGAAGACGCATGCTTGGGACTTTGACGGTAGCTGGAGGTGAGGCAGAATGCGAGATTCCAAGGCGGGTGTGAAGGTAGCGCTTTTTTTGCCTACGCTAGGAGGCGGAGGCGCTGAACGGGTGATGGTGAATTTGGCGCAGGCGTTTGCTGAGCGAGGCCTGTCTGTCGACTTGGTCGTAGCCAAGGCTGAGGGGCCGCTTCTGGCGTCCGTGCCGCCGGAAGTTCGACTGATTAACCTCAACGGTAAGCGGGTGCTTACGAGCCTGCCCGCCCTTGTCGGGTACCTCAGGCGCGAGCAACCAAGAGCACTCCTTTCGGCCCTTGACTACGCCAATGTGGTTACCTTGTGTGCACGGCGGCTAGCCAGTAAACAAGGGCGCATCGTTGTGAGCGAACACAATACGCTCTCGATGAACGCTAGTCGCTCAAACACCGCGAGCGGTCGCGTTATGCCATGGCTAGCTCGCGCGCTATATCCTATGGCCGATGCTATTGTCGCAGTATCTCACGGTGTGGCTGTCGATCTTGCCAAGGTGACCGGGCTTCCGCGCGAGAGGATCACAGTAATCTACAATCCAGTCGTATCTCCTAAGGTGCTTCGCTTGGCCAATGAACTAAACCCCCACCCATGGTTAGCGCCTGGGGAACTGCCCGTTATATTGGGGGTGGGGAGGCTCACGGCAGCTAAGGATTTTCCAACGCTTTTGCGGGCCTTTGCCTTGGTGCGTCCGACTTGTTCGGCCAGGCTGGTTGTCCTGGGCGAGGGCGATGAGCGCGCGCGATTAGCGGCTTTGGCAAGCGAGCTAGGAATCCAAGACTACGTTTCAATGCCTGGCTATGTCGACAATCCCTACGCCTATATGGCGCGTGCGTCGCTGTTTGTTCTGTCATCAATGTGGGAAGGACTTCCCACCGTGCTAGTGGAGACGATGGCTTTGGGCACCCCGGTTATCGCCACTGATTGCCCATCCGGTCCGGCAGAGATTTTAGAAGATGGCAAATGGGGCCAGCTTGTCCCCGTAGGCGACCACAAAGCACTTGCTGACGCAATCACAAACGAGCTTATATGTCCTCAGGAAAGGCTTGGTTTGGCAGAGCGTGCACAGGTGTTTGAGGTCAATGCCGTGGCCGAGAAGTACCTAGAGATTCTATTGCAGTAATGCGGAGGGGCGATGTCCTTTGGTACTAGGCGTAGACAACCCGTCGACCCTTCGTGTAGTGTTTTTGCTTACAGGGCTCGATGTCGGTGGAGCCGAACAACAGGTCGTAAACCTAGCTGTCGCTCTCAGACTGCGCGGATGGCAAGTTGGTGTAATCTCCTTGCTGCCGCTAAAAGCGTTAGCTGACGACCTGCGTCACGCAGGGGTCGTTGTTGAAACGCTTCATATGCGGCGAGGGGTTCCAGACCCACGCGCCGTCTGGGCGTTAGCGAGAATCCTTCGCCAGTGGAAGCCAGATGTACTGCACAGCCATATGGTGCACGCGAATATTCTCGGGCGGATTACGCGTCTGTTGCAGAATGTGCCGGTGCTGATCTCCACTGCCCACAGCATCAATGAGGGCGGCAGATGGCGCGAAGTCGCTTATCGACTAACAGATGGTTTGGCAGACGTAACCACTAATGTAAGCCATGCGGCAACCGAGCGCTACATCCGGATAGGCGTAGCTCCAGAGGCTAAGATTATGACAGTGCCTAACGGCGTAGACATCGCCAAATTCGCACTCAACCCGGCCCTAGCGCGGCCACTGCTGGACAGCCTAGGGGTCACTAACGAGTTCGTCTGGCTAGCGGTGGGACGACTTGAATCGCCAAAGGACTATCCTACGCTGCTGTCTGCTTTCAAGATTGCCAACGCGGCGAGTCAGAGCGCAAAGTTGCTTGTAGCCGGGCATGGTCCGTTAATGCCGGATATGATACAACTTACCGCCAAACTAGGCTTGTCGCAGAAGGTGCTGTTTCTAGGCGTGCGGCGAGATGTGCCTGCGCTCATGAATGTCGCCGATGCCTATGTTATGTCTTCAGTTTACGAAGGGCTGCCGATGGCCCTGCTTGAGGCTGCAGCTAGCGGGCTGCCTATTGTCGCCACTAACGTAAGCGGAAACAGCGAAGCGGTGCCAAGAGACGGCGGGTATCTCGTTCCTCCCGGCGACGCAGAGGCACTAGCCGAGGCCATGGTCCGAGTTATGGCTCTTACGGCTGCGGAGCGCCAGTCAATGGGTGAGGCTGGCCGGCGTCATGTGGAGGACAACTATAGTCTAGGCACGGTCGTTGCTCGATGGGAAATGGTGTATTTTGATATGCTGTCGCGCAAAACTTCGGTAAAGGGGTAATCAACATGGGCAATGGTGTGCTCACTGGGCACTTAGTCTCAATAATCGTTCCCACTTATAACGCAGAAAAGTACATTGCCGCCGCAATTACTTCGGTACTTGCACAAACGTACACAAACTTTGAGCTATTAGTGGTTGACGACTGCTCCCGCGATAACTCGGCGCAGGCTGTGCGCTACTTTACGGACAAGCGAATAACCCTAATCGCTCACAGTTCTAACGGTGGGCCTGGGGCGGCGCGCAACACCGCCCTGGCGCAGGCAAGGGGCAAGTATGTCACACTCCTCGACGCAGACGACGAGTGGGCCCCGAATCGACTTGAAATCTTGGTGCTACTAGCCGAGGCTGCCGGAAGCGAGTTCTTTGTGGCGGACGATCATCTGGTGTGTTTTGAAACGCCCAGGGGATTGCGCCCGTTTGGCACCGGGTCTCAGCTCTTTCACAGAGTGCCTTACGATGCTGATGGCAGACTGGAGCTAGACCTCCTGCAGTACCTGACACTTAGTGCACCCATGATTAAGCCACTCATCCCTTTGGATGCTATCCGCCAACATGAGCTTACATACAATATTGACCGCAGATACGGCGAGGATCTGGAGTTTTATTGCGAGCTTTTCAAGGCGGGGCTACGGCTGATACTTATTGAGCCTGCTTTATATTACTACCGCCTGACTCCACAGTCGTTTAGTACGCAAGACCGTAGATGGGCGGATCTCCTGCATCTCTATGGGCGGTTGCTTTTGCGTTCGGATTTTTCACACGAAGAAAAGGATGTAATAAGAAAGCATGCCTCTACTGCAAAGCTTGAGCAGCGTTTCGCCCCGGTCGCCTCTGCGCTTAGGAAAGGCAATTTCATAGGCTTGTGTAAGCATGTTGCTAGCGACCCGCGCCTAGCGGTTGAGATTGTGCGAAGACTCCCCCATGCCTTACGACATAGACTCCACGCTGTGGCAAAAGGTGGGGTTGTCCGATAATTCATTAGGTGGAGGTGTTACCGATGCAAGTGTCCAAACGTCAAACCATTAGCCTACTAGCAGGCGGAGCTGGGTTCTTGGGCTCTCACCTTTGCGACCGGCTAGTGCAAGACGGTCACCTAGTCCTATGCCTTGATAACCTGCTCACCGGAACATTAGAAAACCTGTCGCATCTGGTTGGGCACAACAACTTCTCCTTCGTGGAACGCGACATCTCTGAACGCATTGATATAGCAGACCTAGGGCTCCCCGAAAGCCGAATAGACTACGTCCTCCATTTCGCAAGCCCCGCCAGCCCAAAAGATTACCTAGCATATCCGATAGACACGCTCAAGGCGGGTGCGTTTGGCACCTATAACGCACTGAATTTGGCAAGAGCTACTGGCGCAACCTTTCTCCTGGCTTCTACATCGGAGGTATATGGGGATCCGATGATAAACCCACAGCCTGAGAGCTACTGGGGCAATGTGAACCCTATTGGTCCGCGCAGCGTTTATGACGAGGCCAAACGATATGCAGAGGCCATGACTCTCGCCTACCATCGTGTGCATGGAGTGCCCATCCGTATAGCGCGCATCTTTAATACCTATGGGCCGCGCATGTGCCCAAACGACGGACGTGCTTTACCAAACTTCATTGCACAAGCCCTGAAAGGCCACCCGTTAACAATATATGGTAGCGGATTGCAGACGCGAAGCTTTTGTTATGTCGATGATTTGGTCGAGGGGTTGATGCGCCTTCTTTACTGGGAGCCTTGTGCGCACGCGTCCGATACGGCAGGGGCGCTAGCCGGTAAGGAAGAGCTAGCCTGCGTTTTTAATCTCGGTAACCCGAGCGAAATAACAATAATGGAGTTTGCTAGGGCTGTCTTGGAGGCCTCAGGAAGCAGTAGTGAGCTAGTGCACCTGCCCCTGCCCCAGGACGACCCGCATGTTCGTCAACCTGACATAGCGAAAGCAAGAGCCCTGCTTGGCTGGCAGCCGACTGTGGATCTATATACCGGATTGCGTAAGACTTTAGAGTGGTTCAAGCGTGAGGGCTGCCTATGAAGATAGCTGTTATAGGTTTGGGTTATGTAGGACTCTCGATGGCGATTTTGCTTGCTCAACGCAACAACGTAGTTGGATCCGACATCGTAGCCGAAAAAGTCGACATGGTACAGAGGAAGCTTTCGCCCATTATAGACGTAGATATTGAGCAATACTTAGCCGCTAAAGACCTTCTGCTAGATGCAACGGTGGATATGCAAGAAGCCGTTCGTGATGCGGACTATGTTGTGATTGCTACGCCCACAAACTACGATGCTTCAAATGGCGGATTTGACACTTCCACGGTAGAAGATGCGATATCTGCTACCATAGTTGAGAACCCAGGCGCAACGATCGTAGTTAAGTCAACGGTGCCAATTGGCTTTACCGCTAGGATGCGTCGCCAGTTCGACTGCGACAATATCATATTCTCGCCGGAGTTCCTGCGCGAAGGGAAAGCTTTGCATGACAGTTTATACCCTTCGCGTATTATCGTAGGAGCGAAATGCGCCCGCGCAGAGGGGTTTGCCCAACTCCTAGTCGATGGAGCCGCTAAGCAAGACGTGCCGGTGCTGTTTACCGGGCCAGAAGAAGCAGAGGCGATTAAGCTCTTTGCCAATGCCTACCTCGCAATGCGGGTTGCTTTCTTCAATGAGCTGGACACTTATGCTGAAGTAAAGGGCCTTAATACAAGGGAAATCATCGAGGGGGTAGGGTTAGACCCAAGAATTGGCCTTCACTACAACAACCCCTCCTTTGGCTACGGTGGGTATTGCCTGCCCAAGGACACCAAGCAGCTCCTGGCCAACTACGACAAGGTGCCAAACAATATTATCTGTGCAATCGTCGAAGCGAATCGAACCCGAAAAGACCACATAGCCGAGATGGTGTTAGCCAGAAAACCAAAAGTCGTCGGGGTCTACCGTCTAACCATGAAGGCAGACTCCGACAACTTCAGGGCCTCATCTATTCAAGGCATCATGAAGCGTATCAAGGGCAAGGGCATAGAAGTGGTTGTCTTCGAACCTCTATTGCGGGACACTCACTTTTTCGGTTCGCGCGTTGTACGCGACTTAGACGAGTTTAAGCGAATCTCGGACGTGATTATAAGCAATAGGATGACCTCGGAATTGGCAGACGTAATCGACAAAGTCTATACTCGCGACTTGTATGCGAAGGATTGATTTCTTTCCCGTCCGACACGCTTCGACTTGTTTTTCCATCTCGCGGTGTTAGAATACCCAGAGAACTCATGCGAATAAGTTGAGTAGAGAAGGGTATGGGGTGGGGTGTACGCCAACTTATTGTGGTACTTGGTGATAGCAGCGGGGGCAGGGGCAGTTATCCTGGGTTGCTGGCTACGCGTGCGGGCCATTAGAGCACGCGGTGTACGCCGATACGGAGTGAGTTGGCGTAAATCACAATACTACCACCGCTTCCTCGCGGCTCTCAGTGCGGAACAAAGGCAGCGCTTCTTAGACCTAGCTGAGGACGAGCAGTTTCAGCAGTTCATGGATTGGTCTTTGCGCGAGGGGTGCTAGCATGCGCTTGTTAAGAAATGCGAAGCAAAAGGGACGGAGCTTTTTGCTTCACAGCACTCCTACATGCCCTAATCAGGGCAATAAGGTCAATCAGGCTCTGGTTATCCTGAGGAACCCCCGTAGTTTAGAGCCTGATTTCACTGATTACCCTGATTGGAAAGAGAGATGCCCACAGGGCCGCGCCGGCATGCTATACTGGAGCAAAGTTGTGAAACGGGGTGGACGCATATGCGGATGAAGTTGAACTCCGTGCAGATTATGGGCTACCGACCTTTTAAGGATTTGGTGGCACCGCTCGGGCCGCTGGAGATACTTGTTGGTGCAAATGGCGCGGGCAAATCGAGCTTCTTTGAGTTCCTGAAGTTTCTGCGCAATAGTGTGTACCAGGAGATTCCGCCGGAGATTATAGCGGGCTCAGTCGGGCAGCAGATATTCCATATGCCGGGCCCCGAACGCTTTTCGTGGAGCCTAGAAATAGACAGTGGGCAGCCCGTTCCTATCTGCTATCAAGGGGAGTTAACGGGCCCTATCGGCCGCACACGGGTCTCTTTCGAGAAGGTGGTATCCAGAAGACCGTTCGGCCCGCAGCATGACAAGCCGTACGTTTTTATGGACTTTAAGGATCGGGTGGGCGTAGTTCAGGGTGAGTCCAAGAAGTTAGAGCGGCAGGAGATCACCCTGTCGCGTCCCAACCAGCTGGCGCTCAGCACCATGACCAACCCCAACCAAAAGACGCTCTTTCAACTCAGGGAGTACATACGTGAATGGCGCTTCTATAGCTCCTTTAACATTAATCACGAGAAGATTCGCAAGTCTGTGCCCATCGAGCAGGAGCCGGTCCTGCATGAAGACGGTGGCAACCTGAGCTCTATGATGCATTATCTGATGACAGAACACAGGGAGGCGTTTGAAGAGCTGGAGTTGCATCTGCGAGCGGTTGTGCCTGGCTTTAAGGGACTAGCGGTGAAGGCCCGCGGGGGACGAGGCGAGGTCATTGCCTTCTGGCAAGAAGAAGGCGTTGACCAAGAACTAAGTCTAGCGGACCTCTCGGATGGGATATTACGACTAATCTGTTGGATTGTCCTTTGCGTCCAACCAAAACCTCCCTCATTGATATGCATTGATGAGCCTGACCAAGGCGTCCACCCCCGCACCCTCCCGCTTCTCGCAGGGCTCTTCGAAAAGGCGTGTGATCGCACGCAGATATTTTTGGCTACCCATGCCTCCTATTTCCTCGTGCATTTTGACTTAGAGCGTCTTGCCGTATTTCGCAAAGTAGACGGAGGGGCTCAATTTATTAAGCCGAGCACCTCTCAGATGCTAAAGGCGAACCTGCTGGAATTTGGCATAGATGAGCTTGAAGCAATGCATCGTAGCGACGAGTTGGAGAGGCTACCATGAGGATAATTGTTTATGTTGAGGGACCGTCAGATAAAGCTGCGTTAGAGCTTTTATTGAGCCCAGTAATTGAAAGTAAACGTCAGAGCGGGGTCACCATCGAGTTTTTTGAGGCGCCAAACGGGGATAAGAAGAAGTCTATGGTCTTTAAGGTGCCGGTGAGGGCCGCAAATATACTGCGGCATAGTGCTGATACAGTTGTGGTAGCCTTGCCAGACCTGTACCCAAAGAATAAAGGGCTTGAGCATGAAACGACGACGCAACTCCAGCAGGGCATTGTCAGCGCTTTTAGGCGGGCACTGCAGCACAGCAACGTCGATGATATGCGTCTTCTGGATCGGTTTTTTGTTTTCTGCCTCAAGCATGATTTAGAGGCGCTAGTGCTAGCTGCCGAGGATGCTCTGGCTTGGCGTTTGGGCAAGAAGCAGCTAAAGCGATCTTGGGTTGTGCCAGTGGAAGACCAGAACCATGACCGCCCCCCTAAGGTAGTGGTAGAAGAGCTCTTCATGCAAGAGGGACGAAGATATAAAGAGACAGTAGATGCACCGGCGGTGTTGTCTAGAGTTGGGTATAAAGAGATTGCAGAGCGCTGCCCGCAATGTTTTGGCCCCTTTGTGGAGTTTTTGGAGCAGGTGGGTCAGAGGGAGTAAGCACCGGGAAGCACCGGGGACGGAGCCTTTTGCTTCACAACACTCCTACACGCCCTAATCAGGGCAATAAGGCTAATCAGGCTCTGGTTATCCTGAGTGTCCCGGTAATTTAGAGCCTGATTTCACTGATTACCCTGATTTAGAGGGAAAGGCACCTATAAAGGGCCCTATGAAGGCCCCTCAGGTGAAGTCCCCTGCGCTCAACTCCTAATCAGGGCAATAAGGTCAATCAGGCTCTGGTCATCCTGAGAAGCACCGGGGACGGAGCTTTTTGCTTCACAGCACTCCTGCCTTAGCGCGGGAGTTTTTTCTTCGCAGCGGACGACAAAGATGAGCCGGTCTTGCGTGCCGTTGTCACTGCTAGGCATATCATGTAAACTGTAGACACAGGATTGTTCTAAGTGGAGGATGATCGCAATGGTATTTACCGCTGTGATTGAGCGTGAAGGTAGTGGGTTTGTAGCCTTGTGCCCAGAGCTCGATATCGCCAGCCAGGGGGACACAGTGGAACAAGCGAGGTTCAACCTACGGGAAGCAGTAGAGCTGTTCTTCGAGACGGCTCATCCTGAAGAAATAGTGTCGCGCCTGCGCGGCGAGGTTTTTGTAACCCATTTTGAGGTGTCTCGTGGGCAAACTGCGCGTTCTTAGTGGCAAACAGGTGTGCACGATTCTCTCTGCGCATGGGTTCGTCGAAGTACGACGGCGCGGTAGCCATATTGTCATGCAAAAGAAGCTTCTCCAAAGTTCTTTAACCGTTCCCGTTCCGGATCACGATGAGCTTCGCATTGGGACGCTTCAGTCGATCATCAGGCAATCAGGATTGTCCCGAGAACTATTCGAGTAGGCGTGAAGCACCGGGGAAGCACCGGGGACGGAGCTTTTTGCTTCACAGCACTCCTGTCTTAGCGCAGGAGTTTTTTCTTCGCAGCGGATGACAAAGCTGAGCCAGTCTTGCGTGCCGTTGTCACTGCTAGGCATATCATGTAAACTGTAGACACATGAGAAGTGGCAGTGGAACAAGCGAGATTTAACCTAGAAAGGGACGTGGTCGGATTGGCTAGGGTCGCGGTCAAGCCCGAGGTGCTGCGTTGGGCACGCGAACGCGCGGGACTAGAAAGCATGTTCCTTAGCCGGCGCTTCCCAAAACTGCGAGATTGGGAGTTAGGCAAAGTTCAGCCGACTCTGCGTCAGCTGGAGGAGTACGCGCAAGCTGTGCATCTTCCGATTGGGTACTTGTTCCTATCCGTGCCTCCGGATCTGCAGTTGCCGATACCTGATTTGCGAACACTTGCCGGTCGAATAGACACACGCCCCAGCCTAAACTTGCTTGACACGGTGTACATGTGCCAACAGAGGCAAGACTGGTTTGTCGAGTACGCGCACTTACATGGCTTAACACCTTTGAGCTTCATACAGAGCGTCAGCCCGCAAGAGGATCCTGTCGCAGTGGCGGGGTCGATAGCGCGCACGCTAGGGCTTTCTACAGAAGCAAGAATGAGACTTCCGACTTGGGCGGAGGCGTTACGCTATCTTAAACAAAAAGCCGAAGATGTGGGTATTCTTGTTATGGCGAGTTCAATAGTTGGGAGCAACACTCGTCGCAAGCTTGATGTTGCCGAGTTCCGTGGATTCGCCCTTGCTGACCGCTTCGCTCCGGTGATCTTTTTGAATGCAGCCGACAGCAAGTCTGCGCAAATGTTTACCCTATGCCATGAATTGGCACACTTGTGGATTGGGGAAAGTGGAGTGTCCGATCCGGTTGCGGGAGCAGTTCCCGCGCAGCCAATCGAGCGGTGGTGCAATGCGATAGCAGCAGAGGTGCTCGTGCCTGTGGAAGAATTGCATGGTCGACGTCGGCCAGATCTTCCGCTCGAAGAGGAGGTACAGCATTTGGCCCGCGTGTTCAAGGTGAGCCTGCTGGTGATATTGCGTCGACTGCTGGACATTGGCGCTATCGATCAGGATACTTACTGGCAGGCCTACAATGCAGAAGCGGAACGCATCTTAAGCTACGATCGTGGTGGTGGCAGCGGCGGTGATTTTTACCGCACACTTGCGGCGCGCACGGGCAAGCTCTTTGCTCGGGCAGTAATCTCTAGCACCCTAGAAGGGCAGACATTGTTTCGCGACGCTTTTCGCATGTTGGGAATACGTAAAACCGCTACCTTCTATGAGGCTGCCCGTGCATTAGGGGTGATGCTATGACTTATTTGCTGGATACCAATGTGTTCATTCAGGCTAAAAACCTACACTACGGATTAGACTTTTGCCCTGCATTCTGGGATTGGCTGCTTGTTAGCAATGCCAAGGGCCGTGTTTGGAGTGTAGACAAAATTGCCGACGAAATAGCTGGCGGTGCTGATGAGCTGTCGGATTGGGTACGGAACACGGGTGGCAGCCTCTTCCGTGACACTGACGCTGACGTTTTTGTGCAGCTTGGGAAAGTTGCCGACTGGGTAACGAGGCAGAAGTACGAAGCAGCTGCAATCAACACTTTTATGCAAGTGGCCGATTACTACCTAATAGCACACGCATTAGCGGGGCGCCACATCGTTGTCACGCACGAGATTCCGGCGAATTCCTTGAAGCGCATAAAGATCCCTAACGTATGCCAAGGGATAGGCATTGCCTGCATTAGCCCGTACCAAATGCTGCGTCGTGAAGGGGCCAGATTTGTCCTAGGTAAGTCGCCAGCCGCTAGCGAAGCAAAAGGGACGGAGCTTTTTGCTTCACAGCACTCCTACACGTCTTAATCAGGGCAATAAGGTCCATCAGGCTCTGGTCATCCTGAGTATCCCCGGTAATTTAGAGCCTGATTTCACTGATTACCCTGATTTAGAGGGAAAGGCGCGTAAAAAGGCCCTATGAAGGCCCTGTGCTCAACTCCTAATCAGGGCAATAAGGTCCATCAGGCTCTGGTCATCCTGAGTGAACGTGGAAGCCAGACTCCCGTTGCGGGAAGCAGTCTGCGGTGCTATGATGATAGCGAAACCGTGGCGATTGACATAAGGAATCTCCGCGCTAAGAGGGGGGGTGTGATTATGACGATCTATACTCACGCCGACTATCAAAATCTCCCGGAAGGTGCACCGTATCAGTTAATCGGAGGAGAGCTTGTTATGACGCCTGCGCCGTCTATTTATCACCAGATTATTTCCGGGCGCCTAGGGTTCCAGATGCGCTCCTTTGTGACTAAGCAAAAGCTGGGGCTGATCTTGGATGCTCCGGTAGATGTTTGTCTAGGTGAAACAGAAACCTTCCAACCGGACATCCTGTTTATCTCCAAAGAGCGAATGGAAATAGTCGAGCCGGCCCGGATCAACGGAGCACCTGATCTGGTGGTCGAAATTCTTTCTCCGGCCACCGCCTATTACGATTTGCGGAAGAAATTCAAAGTCTACGAACGATGCGGGGTCAGGGAATACTGGATTGTGGATCCGGATGACAAGTCGGTGCAGGTTTTTGCTCTAAAAGACGGCAAGCTTGTTCTAGATCAGGAAGTAGGGGAAGCAGGGGAGATCTCCTCCTGTGTTCTTTCAGGGATTACTGTTTGCCTAGGCGACATTTTTGCAGAGCAGTTGGACTAGGTATACTCCTGCCTTAGCGCGGGAGTTTTTTCTTCGCAGCGGACGACAAAGATGAGCCAGTCTTGCGTGCCGTTGTCACTGCTAGACATATCATGTAAACTGTAGACACATGATTGTTCGAAGTGGAGGATGATCGCAATGGTATTTACCGCTGTGATTGAGCGTGAAGGTAGTGGGTTTGTAGCCTTGTGCCCAGAGCTCGATATCGCCAGCCAAGGGGACACAGTGGAACAAGCGAGGTTCAACCTACGGGAAGCAGTAGAGCTGTTCTTCGAAACGGCTCATCCGGAAGAAATGGTGTCGCGCCTGCGCGGCGAGGTGTTTGTCACCCATTTTGAGGTGGCTCGTGGGCAATAAGGCTAATCAGGCTCTGGTTATCCTGAGTATCCGCAGTAATTTAGAGCCTGATTTCACTGATTACCCTGATTGGAAGGAGAGACGCTTATACAGGCCCCTGTGAAGGCCCCTGAGGTGGAAGCAAAAGGGACGGAGCTTTTTGCTTCACAGCACTCCTACACGCCTTAATCAGAGCAATAAGGTCCATCAGGCTCTGGTCATCCTGAGTAACCCCCGTAGTTTAGAGCCTGATTTCACTGATTACCCTGATTAGAAGGAGAGACGCTTATGAAGGCCCCTATGAAGGCCCCTGAGGTGAAGCCCCCTGAGGTCAACTCCTAATCAGGGCAATAAGGCTAATCAGGCTCTGGTTATCCTGAGTAACCCCCGTAGTTTAGAGCCTGATTTCACTGATTACCCTGATTTGGAGGGAAAGGCGACCGCCCGGCTGCACATGCTTCAGTTAGGACCGTCAGGATGGCATCACAAGCGTCGTCAAAGCTGATGTCTTTGGCATAGTCGAAATCCTTCTGGTAGCGTGACCAGAAAGCCCGCAGGCTTGAACTGCTTTTGATGTTAGTGACAATGCTCTCGTACTGCCTCAGCACAGCTACGCTGCCGCGCTTCACGGCAGTTTCTCCTAAGGCCGCTTGAAGGACTGCCCGGTTGCACTCTGATCCACACAACGTATAGAGGATGTATACGTCATAGAAATCCCTAGGCCTTGTGTTGGCGATGTTTCTCGACAAGATAGTTTCGAGCTTTTCCGCTAAGATGGTCTCTAGATTATAGGCTAGAACAGATATAGAGCGGGCGTCAAACATAAGGCTAAAAGTGTATTCGATTGCGCGGGGCGTAATCTTATCGCCAGCAGTTACGTCAACGGACATGGGGACAATTAGGGGTGGGAAGCTGGCTGTCAGGCTAACACGTATGCCGGGATAATCATCGGCTTCACGGATATCCGTTGTTCTAGAAACCGAAAATGTGACCTGGTCCCCTGCGTCAACCCCACATATGCTGCTAAACACCGAACGAATAGAATCATGCGTGAGCGTGAGACCTCTAACTGTAGCGTCGAGATCCCTCGTAGCTCTAGAATCAAGCCCGACAATGGCTGCGATAAGAAAGCCGCCCTTTAGGATGAAGTTTTCCCTGTAATTAGACAGTGAAAGACGTTCTAGAAACCGTTCCATCATGTAATTCTGCATGATCAGCTGTGCGGATAAGTTCTTTTCGGTAGCCATTTTCTTGAACAAGGCTTTAAGCTGTGCAGGATTGCGTGTCGTCATAGCAGCACCTCCATGTAGTGCAGCACCTTGGGTGTCACACGTAGCCTTCTGGCATAGTCAATGAGCTTAGCCATATCCTTATCCCTTGAGCTGGCATAGGCCTTCATGGCTTGGTTGATGACTTGAATGTCAGCCTGATGCCTAGTCTTTACAATGTCGCACAGAGTACGTTCAATGTCATAGGCCCGCAGTGGGTTTCCGTTAGGAGAAGGCACTTCTGTCACTCCTAATGCATAAGTATCCGCTGTCGCACATTTAGCAATGATACCCTTGCGCCTAGCGTTTACAGTATTGTACCCAGCGGGGAAGGTCATGGTATACTTGACGGGAGTGCGGTCTGTTAGTGAGTGCAATGACAATGCCGTTTCGTGCGAGAAAATGCCTCTGCTAAAGCGATACTGAGTGAAAAACAGATCGTCCTCCCAGACCTCAGGTAGGGCGTAGATACCGCGTTCGACCTTACATATTAACCCAGACCTACTCATGGCGGTTAGGCAGCGTCGCGGAATTCCGGCTGCCGTAACTTGCGTTGCTGTCACGAAACCGTTGCCATCTTTCAAGAGCCTGTAAATGGACGTTCTTTCATCAACTGACATGCCAGTCACCTCGCGTTTGTACGTTTATGCTTCAAAGTGTATCAAAATAGAGCATAAAAGTGCAGCTGTCCGGGACGCACAGATTCTAAATCTATGCCCTAATCAGCGCAATAAGGTCAATCAGGCTCTGGTTATCCTGAGGATCTCCGGTAATTTAGAGCCTGATTTCACTGATTACCCTGATTGGAAGGAGAGACGCTTATAAAGGCCCTATGACGGCCCCTGAGGTGAAGGCCCCTGAGGGCAAACTCTCAATCAGGGCAATAAGGCTAATCAGGCTCTGGTCATCCTGAGTATCCCCCGTAAGCTTAGAGCCTGATTTGACTGATTACCCTGATTACGAAAGCACTGGGGACAGAGCTTTTGCTTCACGCGCGGGGGTGCAGGAAATGCTCTCGTTTGTGGAGAATGTATCCTTAAAGGTCTACATTTGGCCTGAGCAGCCACGGTAGTAGGCGATGGGTCACGAAGGAGCGGTAAGTATGAACGACAAGATATTCCAGATAGCAGACTCTGTCCATGGCTCAGTCCAGTTGAGTCAAATGGAGAAGCTCATAATATCGACGCAGGCTTTTAACCGTCTGCATTCCGTCTTACAGAATTCTACGGCCTACTTAACATATCCGGCGAACAAAACCTCTCGCTTTACGCACTCGATTGGGGCCATGCACCTCTGTAGCCGGATTTTGCGGTATGCAGTGGAGAACGCAGTACCTACGACCAAGGATGATTTTCTTGGTAAAGTCGAGCAGCGAATAAGAGGCTACCTTAGTACGGGGCAGGCGGAGATATGGCGGACGAAGTTAGGCGACCACATTACAGAGCTTATGAGGCACCCATCTGTGATTGCCGATTGTGACAGGATGTACATTACTAACCGGCCCTCGCTCAAGCAGGAGCAGGTCTGGGTTTACGTTATCCTATACCAAGCTGTCAGATGCGCAGCTCTGTTACATGATATCGGCCACCCGCCATTCAGCCACGTCACAGAGTTGGCACTAAACGACATTAACCACGGCCTGTCGTGTGCCCCAACGATGACCACGCGGGTTGCGGAGTTTAGCAACAGCTTGGGTGTTAATGGCACAGATGAACTGCATGAGGCGTTAGGTATTAGGATTGCTGATAGGCTATTAGAGCATGTAGCGCGCAAGGCTCAGCTAAATGTGCACCCTAACCGCGAAGAAGCGTGCTGCCAAATGCTCTATAAACTCGTACATAGTTTATGTTTGGATATCCTAAAAGAAACAGGGAAGAACGAAGGTGATTTTCTGTGCGCTGATATACATGGCATTATCTCCGGCCCCATGGACGGTGATAGACTAGACTATGTTGTAAGAGACCTTGAGAATTCAGGCTTTATGAAGAGCAGGGCAGCCGATGAACGCCTATTGACATCTATGCGTCTTATGCAAGTTGAAGAAAGGTTCTACTTCTGCCCTGACATTCGAGCGCTAAGCGCGATAGAGGATTTTTTCAAGCTACGGTGGTTTCTCTACAAGTATGTAGTCTTCCACCACAGAGTAAGGAAGACAGACGCCCTCTTGACACAAACTGTAACAGGCCTCGCGACCAGGTATTTAATGGACCAAGGTGCCGTTCTAACCGAAAAGGGCCGCGCGCTTCCCATGGATATTTCTGGGCTGTGGCGAGCAGTGGCTAATGGTGACCGTGATGCTGACAAGGTGTATTTTGATGACCTTGTGCAGTGGGACGACGCTTGGATGCTTACCGTGCTGCGCCGCCATTACTACGAGGAGTACCACAATGGTCAGGACGAGTTGAAGTTCCAGCTAGAAGAACTCCTATCTAATCAGAAACGCTATAGCTCGCTTGTCAAACGGACTAATGATTTTCGTCAAATAGACCAGGCCTGCGTGCAGGCCATGAACGCAGCCAGCGAGTGGCTGCCGGAACCGCTTAGGGCATCCTTTGAGCAGGCTAAGAAGGTAAAAAGCGGGGGATTCTTCTTAGGGGCTGCGAAGGCACTTATGGATGTAGACGATAGCAGTAAGTTCCAAGAGATTGTCCACCATGCTGCTCGCGCAGTCCTAGGTAAGTACCTAGTGCAGTTTAACAAGAATAAGGCATCCGTGTTAGACCCATATGTGCACTGCCAAGGAGAGGCGGTGCCGTTGTCAGAGGTGTCTTCAATTAATGCAGAACTGGACAGGAACTGGTCTCTGTTCCCAGTGTTTTTTCTGTACTTCACCGGGGAACATAAAAATCTCACTTCACTCAGAAAACAAATAGGAGAAGAATTAGGAAAAGGTCTGTCAAAACACTTTGTGCCCGGATATAATGGAGCAAAAGGAGGAGAATGAATGGTTCCAGTTAAAGAGTCGCCCATATACGAGCTTGTGCAAATTGTTTTATCAAAGAGTGAGCCGTTCACCATCGACCAGATCCTCATTGAGGTGAAGAAAAAACAGCTCGGATTTGATGACGATGACGTAAAAAGACGCATTGACAGGCTAAGAGATGCCGGTGTCCTCCGTAAGACGGGTGTGCGCTACGCTAGAACTGAGCTAATTGCGAGGTAAAGCACCGGGAAGCACCGGGGACGGAGCCTTTTGCTTTACACTAGCTGCTGGGAGGCTGTCCGCTTGCCGCAGCGACTAACGACCGACGCTGAACATGCGCTTATACTCCTGCCTTAGGCGGGAGTTTTTCCTTAAGTGCACGCGCACGCCAACGGTCTTGAGGTAGGATTAGTGCTCAATTTTGGTTCATCGCTAACACATAAGCGAAAGCATGTGCCAGTGCGTGTTAGAGCCTGATTCAAAGGCCCCTGTGCTCAACTCCTAATCAGGGCAGTAAGGTCAATCAGGCTCTGGTTATCCTGAGGATCTCCGGTAATTTAGAGCCTGATTTCACTGATTACCTGCCGTTGTCACTGCTATTGCGACTCCCTAGTCCCTGCAAAAAGGCCTGCACATCCCTAGCGTACAACGCCCGCAGTTTGGCCACATCTTCTAAGACAATTCGCACCTTTCGTTCATCTAGGTCATAGGAATAGGCGTGCCGGAACACATGCCTGAACGCACGCAGATTATCTAGCAACATGTAACTATCCTGCGTCAGGAGAGCGGGCCTTACGCCTTCAATCGTGTAGGTCATTCTTTTTAGCAGTTCGGTGTGATAGCGCGACTTGTGGTCGATGTTGTTTTCAAAGGCAACAGATACGGCCTTAAAGAGGTCTTCAAATGCGCAGTACAGGTTGTGGAGCTGATAGGCAAGGCTTTCGACGGCTATTTTGCCCCTCCGCCCTTTACGTTCGTCAATCTTCAAGTATATGTTCTCAATCTCTTGGGTGCGTGACTGCAGTTCTGCCTGTAGTAAGGCTACCCTTTCCTTTTCCACGGTATCCCTTCCTTTACTATTGTACTAGCCAGGCGATGTCCCTCTAATTGCACGACATCCACTTCGTCTATGCCCACTTCTCTTGAGAGAAAAGCCGCAGCGGTAAAATAATCTTCGTCCCGCAGCCCTGCGAAGGCTATATCCAAATCCGAAAGCTCGTCGAACCCCTGCTGCCTTGCCACGGAACCAAATACATAGGCTTTATCAAACTGAAGCAACAGGGACAGCTTATCTAGGGCTTGCATGGCAGCGTCTAGCAATCGAACGCGAAGTTGCTCCCGCGCTTGCTTTTTCTTGGCACGCGCGCTGTCTAGGATATGGGTTGACCACATAGCAAATTGCCACCCCCAATGCTCTTCCACAATACTACAATAGCATGATAAATAGGCCCTAGCAAGGCAGGCAACTGCGCTAGGATCTGAGTATCCCCGGTAGTTTAGAGCCTGATTTCACTGATTACCCTGATTGGAAGGAGAGACGCTTATAAAGGCCCCTATGAAGGCCCCTGAGGTGAAAGCCCCTGAGGTCAACTCCTAATCAGGGCAATAAGGCTAATCAGGCTCTGGTTATCCTGAGTATCCCAGGTAATTTAGAGCCTGATTTCACTGATTACCCTGATTTGGAAGGAGAGACGCTTGTATAGGCCCCTATGAAGGCCCCTGAGGTGAAGGCCCCTGTGCTCAACTCCTAATCAGGGCAATAAGGCTAATCAGGCTCTGGTTATCCTGAGTAACCCCCGTAGTTTAGAGCCTGATTTCACTGATTACCCTGATTAGAAGGAGAGACGCTTATATAGGCCCCTATGCAGGCCCCTGAGGTCAACTCCTAATCAGTGCAATAAGGTCAATCAGGCTCTGGTTATCCTCCACTTCAGATCATCCACGCCGGGACAGCCCAGACGTGTCTGTCTATGGGCAAGAGGTTGTTAGCCATGCAGACAACCGCGCCCGGGCCGATGCTTGCTTTAAGGTGCGGGTGCGCCTCGGTTCGCAGAGAGTCGGCGAGCGGCTGCAATAGATGGAAGTGCTTACCCGCATCTCGCCCGGGGGACGCGGTTTTTTTAATTTCGATGGGGTAGAGGGTGCCGTCCCAGTAGATAAGCAGGTCGATTTCCTTTTGGTCTTTGTCGCGGTAGTAGTAGAGAGGGGGTTCCTTGCCGGCGTTAAGCCACCCCTTGTAGATTTCCGCGAACACGAAGCTCTCAAAAAAGGCGCCGGACATCGCGCCGCGCTCTAGCGTTTCGGGGCTGGCCCACTTAAGTAGATACGCACACAACCCTGTGTCCAGAAAGTGTAGAAGCGGCGACTTAACGACCCTCTTTAGGATGTTGTTGTGATAGGGCTGCACGAGCGCCACAAGGCCGGACGAAACCAGTATGGAGAGCCACTTCTTGGCTGTGGGCGCGCTAATGCCGCAATCCTTAGAGATTTCCTCGTAGACTATAGGTCGGGCCGTGCGGGCGGCAACCACCGTCATAAAGTTGAAGAACGACATTTCGTCCGCTACTTGTGTAAGGTCGCGGATGTCTCGTTGCAGATAGGTATTAACGTAAGCGCGGTAGTAGGCCTCGCGGTCGATGGCATGGGCGTAGAGGGCCGGCATGCTGCCCTTAAATATGCGGGCATACAGCTCGTGGAGTCCGAGTTTCGCTTGCTGTGGCGCGGCTTTGGCCAAGAGCTTCTCGGGCACAGGCAGAAATGGCTCAGAGTGAGTGCCGTGTATCTCGTGGGTAGACAAGCCAAGCAGATTGACGATGCCTACTCTCCCGGCTAGGGATTCGCTGACGTTCTGCATAGTCTGAAAGACTTGCGAGCCCGTCAGCCAAAACTCGTCTGTGCGCCGCGTGGAATCTACATGCATCTTGATGTAAGGCAGCAGTTCGGGGGCGTACTGAATTTCGTCGATGATGACGGGAGGCGTAAAACGCTGCAGAAAGAGGCTTGGGTCCGCCTTGGCCAAGCGCCTTAGATCGGGGTCATCTAACGTGACATACTTGCGTTCGGGGCCGGATAAGCTTTGCAGCATGGTTGTTTTGCCCACCTGTCGCGGCCCTGTGACCAGCAAAACGCCAAACATGCCCGCCAATCGCTTGATTACGGGCTCTACAGCCCGCGTAATGTACAAGCTAACTCCTCCCCACCGGATGATGTGGCGATTCCAAAACATAGATTTAGTATAGCCATACAGCAGCTTGGAGTCAACAGGTTGGCAATAAGGCTAATCAGGCTCTGGTCATCTATCGTTAGTTTCCCACTTCCCAAGGTATCGCAACGCCGGGCAGCACCTTGGCTAATGCCTCATCAAGTATACGCATATACTCCTGCCTTAGCGCGGGAGTTTTTCCTTCGCAGCGGGTGACAATCACCGGCCCGGTGTTTGATGCTCTAAACAATCCCCAACCCTCCGGGAACTGCACGCGCACGCCGTCGACGGTAATGGTAGCGTATTGCCGGGCGAGGACTTGCGTAAGCTCGTCGACCACGCCAAACTTTAGCTCGTCGGGGCAGGGGATGCGCGTTTCGGGCGTGCTGTAGTAGGTGGGGAGCGTGGCTATTAGCGAAGAAAGCTTGTCAGTGCTGTGCGAAAGCAGCCTAAGCAAGCGACCCGCGGCGTAGAGAGCATCGTCAAAGCCGTAGTACTCGTCCGCAAAGAAGATGTGTCCGCTCATTTCGCCGGTGAAGACGGCGCCAAGCTCGCGCATGCGCGCCTTGATTAGGGAGTGCCCGGTTTTGGTGAACTCGGGCCGGCCGCCGAGGCGCACTATTTCGTCCACTAAGCCTTGTGAGCACTTTACTTCCACCAGGCAGGTGGTGCCCGGGTGCTTGGGCAGTATCTCGCGCCAGAAGAGGGCCATAAGCAAATCGCCCCAAATGACGTTGCCGAGGTCGTCCACCACGCCAATGCGGTCGCCGTCGCCGTCAAAGCCGATGCCGAGGTCTGCTTTCTCCGCGAGCACGCGCGCGCGGAGGTCCACAAGGTTCTTTAGCTTGGTGGGGTCGGCCTCGTGGTTGGGGAAGGTGCCGTCGGGCGTAAAATAGAGCGGTATGTAGTCGATGCCTAGTGCCTCTAAGAAACGTTCCGTAACCGGGCCGGCGGTGCCGTTGCCGCAGTCGACCACCACTTTAAGCCGGCGCGGGCCGAGCCTTATTTTTTCGGCCAACATAGCGACGTAGGGGGTGAGGATGTCATAATGGATTGTCGCTTGTGGCTTGTCGCTTGTCGCTTGCAGGTGGTTGCTGCCGGCTGTTGGCGGCTGGTGGCTGGCGGCTGGCGGCTGGAGCCTGGCGGCAATTCGCTCTATCTGCTTTATCTCCGCCCCGTGGATGGTGGAGGGGCCAAGCAGCACCTTCATGCCGTTGTCGGGCGGGGGGTTATGGCTGGCGGTGACGATAAGCCCGGCGTCAATGCCGAGGTGCTTGGCGGCGTAGTAGAAGGCAGGCGTGGTAACCATGCCGATGTTAACGACCCGCATGCCGCGCTCACGCGCCACGTCAAGAATGGTAGCCACGATGCGGGGCGAGCTCAGGCGGCAGTCGTGGGCGACGAGCATCTCTCTCCTGCCGTGGGACTCAAAATATGTAACGATGGCCTGGGTCAGGCGGCGCAGGTCGGGCTCAGCAAAGTCCCGCTCGGCGTTGCCGCGAATATCGTATTCACGAAAGATCTGTGGGTTTATTGGCACAAGAATATCCCCTTTCGAAGCAAAAGGGACGGAGCCTTTTGCTTCACTCTAGCGGTGTCCAGTAACGTATAGGAATGTTCGCGGCAAGTACTGGGAGTTCCTGCGCCAGCCCGTGAAGCAACGGGTGAAGCAAAAGGCTCCGTCCCTTTTGCTTCCTTTTCCTTTCCTTTTGATTTTTTTCGCGTTCGACATACTTCGACTAAATGGTGAATGTTCTAGTGTTAGAATAGCGAGAGAATTTGATATGCAGCCTAAAAATAAAGAAAAGGTGTGGGGTGGAATGGGCGATAGTCTGGTGTGGTACCTATTAATGGCAACGGGGGTAGCGGTGGTGACCTTCGGCTACTGGCTGCGCCTACAAGTAGCTAGGGAACGCAGCTTGCGTCGGCGCGGGCTTAGCTGGCGAAAGGCTCAGTACTACGACTCCTTCATTGCGACTCTCAGCGCAGAACAAAAGCGGCGTTTTTTCAGCCTAGATGAAGGAGAGCAGTACAAGATGTACATGGAGTGGTCTTTGCGGGAAGGGCAGGGCGTCGGCGGCGTTGGGGGTTTGTATGGTTAGCAAGTGCGGCAGGATAACCGCAGTTGGTATAGAATGAGTATTACTGTAGGAGATAAGGCAAGAGAGTAAAGGGTGGTGGGTTATGGGGTTTCTTAGACGAGTGAATGCCATGTACCATGCTCTGTGGTGTAGTCTCCTAGCACCAGGAGGGATTGACAAGCAACGGGAGGCAAACAATGGGCAAGAGGAAGCAGCCTGCGCCGAGCAAACCAACGAATAAGTCAGCGGGTAACCCAACAGGGGAAAAGGGCGGCTCGGCACTAACCGCAAGGCGCGCATTGCTTGCAGTGGTGGTAGCTGTCGTCGTGCTGTCTCCTTTTGTCCAAGGGCTTTATTGGCCACAGGACAAGCTGTTAGTTAGTGCCGTGGTTTTGGCCCTAGCTTGTGGAGCTCTAGTGTTTGGTGTGGGTAAAAAACCCCTCCCATGGTCCTTAGGGCACGCGCTAGGAAGTCTGCTGGTGCTCCTGTATGCCATGGGGCTGTTTCGCCCTGCGTCTATGAACGGAGCACTGCGCGGGTTGGTGCTCTGGGCGGGCTTTGTGGCCCTCTATTGGCTGGTCTCTTCCTTAGAACTGGGTGAGCGGGAAAGAAAACTGCTGCTTGGAGGCGTAGTGGCAGGCGGAGCAGTGCTTGCCCTAGTAGGTCTTGCCGTATACAGCGGTGTTTACGATGCTCCCGCGCAGTTAGTGGGTGGGCGCATCTCCGCCGGCTTCGAGTACCCAAATGCCACCGCGAGCCTGTTCATGGCGAGTCTCTTAATCAGCATAGTCTTGGGCTTTCAGGAAACTAGCCTACCGTGGCGTGTGCTTTGGAGTGCGTCAGGGGCAGTAACTATCCCCGCATTTTTGCTTACGCTTTCGCGGGGAGGCTACTTGGCCTTGGCGGCAGGTGTGCTTCTGACTGTTGTCGTCTGTTACAGGCGCTTTTTCGAGCTCTTCTCTTTCCTGGTGTTTATGGGTGCGCCGGGGCTTATAGCAACGTATTTGATGGTAACGCAGTCGGGGCTCACCGTGCTTCTTGCCGTCCCTGTGTTGGCGGGGCTGACGGCGCTTGCGGAGGCGGGCTTGGTGCAAAAACATGCCCGCACGGCAGGCAAAGCCATACTCGCCTTGGCCCTCGCCTTGGGTGTGGCCTTAACGGTTTTTGGCGCAACGCGCGTTGTGCCTGCGGAAGTTGCAGGCTATTTTTCGCGTATTACCCTGCGCGGGCTGCTTGACGACGGTCGCTTTGTCTTTTTCGAAGACGGGCTGCATGCACTGCGCGGGTCTCCGCTCTTAGGTTTTGGCGGTGGGGCGTGGAACGCTGTCTATCCTCGCTATCAGAGTTTTCATTACGGTACATTGCGTGCCCATTCGGATCCGCTGGACATAACGCTTGAGATTGGTATTCTGGGGTTGGTCATCTATCTTGCCTTTATGCTCGTTAACATGTACTGGGCATGGAAGCGGCGCGCTGAACCTGCGGCTGCGGCGATCGGCATCTTAGCCTTTGCGGTGCTCTTCCATTCCGTAGGAGAAGCGCTCTTGGCCTTCCCCTCTATGTACTTGCTGCTTTTTGCCGCGCTAGGGGCGCTTTCCGCGCAGGGCAATCGCTACGCTTTCCGGTTTGACATGAGGCCTGTGCTGGCACCGACCCTTGGTCTGCTGCTCTTGCTAGGCGGTGCTCTCTACTTAGCTGAGCTGGAGATGGCGCGCGTGCCAGCTTTAGCGCAGGCAGGGAAAGTAGACGAAATCATGGCCAGTCTCCAGCGCACACTCAGTGTTAACCCATGGCATGCTGACGCGCGGCGTGAGCTGGACAACATGATGCAGCACCGTTCGCTCCCAGATGCCGCCCAGCGCGCGAACCTAGAGGCACTTCTGCGGCACGAGCCGTTTGACCCACGTGCCACCAACCTGCTTGGGCACTGGCATGCTGCGCGTGCTAATCACGCTGCGGCTGTGCGTTACCACGAGCGCAGCATGGCGCTACAGCCACGCAATATCCAAAACTATGAAACACTAGCCTTGACCGCAGCCTCGGCGGCGCTTGCCTATCGGGCAAGGGGGCAAGAGGGGTGGCAATCTTACGTAGACAAGGTCTTCTCCGTGCATCAGCAGTTTGAGCAGGTGCGTGCCGCCATACCGGAACACCTCCTGCCAAAAAGCGCAGTGCCTTTTGCCTTGACGCCTGCGTTGCAGTTAGCCCTAGGCGAGGGTTACCTTTTGCGCGCCAACCAAGCGGCTGCGCTGCCGCATCTTGTCGCTGCAGAAAGAAGCCGCGATGCGCAAATCGCGGCACGGGCTGGGCTCGTGCTGGCGCGGGTGTATGAGCTGCAGGGGCGGAGCCACGAGGCACTGGCACTTATAGCTAAGTACAGTACAGCCGCAGGACTCGCAGACTACATGGGGTTTTTACGGCTAGCAATCAGATAGTCTATTTACTTTCGCACCTCTATGCTGTTAGTGAGCCCGTGCCAGAGCACCTCAAACCCTAGTGTTTCGGCCAAAAAGCGCAGCGGAACCAAAGTGCGGCCGCGCTCGACGAAGGGGGCTACGTCCAGCGAGACACGGTTACCGTTCACTGTGGCTATCGTTGAACCGATAGTCAAATGGACGGCAGTCGCGCCGTAGGTCACCGTCACGCTTTGAGTCGCTTCTTGCCAAGTGACCGTCGCCCCCAAGGCCTCGGCCACAAACCGTACGGGAACCACAGTGCGCCCCTGCACAATGCGCGGGGGAACTTCCAGCATAAGTAGGGTGCGGTTAAGCGTTGCCGTTGTGCTACCGGGAACGAGCGCGATATGCACCCGCCAGTCGGTCGTGACCGTGAGCGCTAAGGACTGTTCACTGACATTGCCTGCCTGGTCAAGCTGGCGCAGGCGCAATACGTGTTGGCCCGGCACAAAATCCCTTTGCATCCTGTACTGTCCCCGCAGGTCAGCTTGCACATCGCCCAAAAACTGGTTCCCCACAAAGAGCTGAATGGTGGCTAGGGCCTCGGCCATGCCGGAAAGTGTGACGTTTTGTCCGTTTACTGCGACCCCGATACTGGTCAGGCGCCCTGGCGGCGTCGTGTCCACCAATAGCGCGAAAAGTCCCGTGTGCGTAAATCTGCCCGTTAGGGTGTGGGTGTCTGATGCAAAATCTGTCAAGACGCGTTGCCAGACGCCCTCAGACGCATGGTAATAGTAAAGCCCAAGTGCACTCGGTAATACTCCGGCGCTAGGCACCATGACGCTAAGTGTGTACTTGGTATCGAGCTCTGGCAGACGAGCGCCAGCCTGCTCAACCCAAAAGTGAAACGGATTCCCGATGAGTCGGTTGTTGCCCGTCAACCCTGCCACGGCAGTGGCATTAGCAGTCTGTAATGTCAGCACAGTGCCAAGCGGCATGGCGTGGACTTGAACCGAAACGGTGGGCTGCTCAAAGCTGATAATTGTTGGCATGAGCGGGCTAGCCTCGACGACGACGATTTCTGGTGCGCCCGCGTGAATGACTCCCAACGGAAGTATAAGGGTTAGCATCAAAAAGCACTTCCACAAACGGCTGGCATGTTTCAATATTACTTCGCCTCCTAACTCATTTTGTAGAGGGATGATCGCGCGAGAATTTACTGAAACACTAGTGCAATGCAGAATATTTTGGTATCATCATACTACAGAAGACAACACTTCACAACGGAGTAATGTAGTTGTTGAGGAAAGGGGTGAACGCAGGAAGGCTGTTTTGGTTGTTGCTGTACGGACGAGCCAACAAATTAGGGGGTAGGAGATGATTTGATGAAGACATTCAGGAGAAAATTGTGGTCTGTACTTGCAGCTTTGGTGCTAGTGCCAAGCCTTATAGCACCTGCTATCGCGGCTGTGCCAGCCGCAGTGCCTTTGGGCTACGCAGAGGTTCAAGCTACGGCCGACATTCTCCGCACTCGCTTTGTAGACTACGACTTAACATCAAGCAAACCCATCTCAGTCATCGTTGAGCTGGCGGGGGAGCCGCTCGCGGTCATCGAGGAAAGCCTGCACAACCAAGGGGTTGTCGTGACGCAGGCGATGCAAGGAAGTCTCTTGCAGCGCCTTGATACGAAGAGGGCGCAAGTTATGGACGCCCTGCGCGGCGCAGGAATAGCGGCTACTACTCGTCATAGCTACGCGCTGACGTTTAACGGCATAGCGATGCAAGTTCCTGCTAACCAGGTGAAAAAGCTTCTGAGCATACCTGGTATCATTGATGTCTTCCCAGACATCGAAATGCAGGCCACGGGGCTAGAACACAGCCTTCCTGCGATACGTGCGCAGCAAGCGTGGGCCATCCCGCCCGGGCTTTCGGGTAGCGGCATTTTAGTGGCGGTGCTTGACACCGGTGCCGACTACATGCACCCCGACCTCGGTGGCGGTATCGGCCCCACATTTAAGGTCATCGGCGGCACCGACTTTGTCGATGACGACAACGACCCTATGGAGCGAAAAAACGACCCAGGCATCAACCCTGCCACAGGCCGTGACTGGAACACCTCGCACGGCACGCATGTGGCCGCTACGGTGGTCGCAGTAGCGCCTGAGGCTAGCTTATACATAATCCGCGTCCTCGGGCGCGGGGGTAGCGGTTCCTCCTCCGACGTAATGGCAGGCATTGAGCGCGCGGTACAAGTAGGCGCAGATGTCGCCAACATGAGTCTAGGCGCTGCGCTAGCTCACCCGGATTCCCCATGGGCGCGCGCTGTCGACAACGCAGTCCGTGCTGGCGTGGTGTTTACAGTTTCTGCTGGCAACAGCGGCCCTGGCGAACGTACAACCGGCACATACGCTAATACCCGCCTCGGCATTGCCGTCGGCTGGGCGGATACCACGCCCAAGCCTTTGGTTCTGCCGCAGGGGGGCACAGCGCCTTTTGTCGGCGGGCTGATGACCTTCTCCCCGGCTCTTGCGCCCTTAGGCACGCCGGTTGAGTTCGTGTCGGTCGGCTTAGGGAATGTCCCCGCAGATTTTAGGGATGCAGGCGGCAACAGCTTAGTCACCGGCCGCATTGCCCTGATGGAGCGCGGCGGAGCAGCGTTTGCGGTTAAATCGCGCAACGCTCGTGATGCCGGTGCAATCGGCGCGATTATCTTTAACAACGTGGCCGGGACATTTGGAGGCACCTTAGGTGATAACCAGCTGGGAGATATCCCGACCCTGTCGCTAAGCCGCGAAGACGGCTTGGTGCTGCGCGCCATGGCTGCAGGCACTAGGTTTGTGACTTTCTCTATGGGAGAGCATCACCTGATGTCGCCGTCAAGTTCGCGCGGTCCTGACGCTCTGCTCGGCATTCTGCCGCATGTGTCGGCACCCGGGCAGAACATAACTGCAGCTTACCCCTTCCCCGGCACTGACGGCAGCCACGTAAGCGGTGCCTTCCAGCGCGTGGCAGGCCCCGGCAACCCGTGGTTTGGCACTATCAGCGGCACTTCTATGGCCGCCCCGCACGTCGCCGGTGCTGCGGCGCTGATGCTCCAGGCTAGGCCGACGCTTACGCCTGAACAAATCCGCCTAGGGCTAATGAACACGGCGAGCAATATGGTGAACATCGACGGACGTTCCTTCCGCCCGATTGACCAAGGTGCAGGGATGATTAACATCCACCACGCCATAACGGCGGGCCTACGCGTTGCCCCCGGCATGCTCAACTTCCGCGAGGTGACCGTGGGCGAAACGCAGGCGATGCTTAACCTTGAAAGTCTGCGCACGACGAGCGCGGTATTCCGCACGCGGGTGGAGAAGTTTAACCCCGCGCACGCCTATGAAGTGCTTGTGCCCACTCAAGTCACAGTCGGCGCAGGAGCTCGGGTCAATGTACCTGTGGCGTTATTTGTCGACGCGGCACTGCCACTTAGTGTGCCCGGCACCAGTGACTACACTGGCTACATTGTCTTGGAGAATGTCGCCAACCCTGCCGATAGCTACCGTGTGCCCTTCTTCTTCGTCAACGGGCAAGTGGTCAGCCAAGTCACCGCGACGCCTGACGCCTTCTCGCCCAACGGTGACGGTGTTCAGGATACGACTACCATCTCGTTTGTACTAGGCCGTGCGGCTCATGCCACGCGCATCATGTTAAATGGATTCCTGCCGGTAGTTCCGGATGGATTCACCTATCATGTCGCGATAGCGACCTTCGGCCCGCTGCAGCCCGGCAGGTACTCGTTTGTCTGGAACGGGGCCGCACCAACTGGCTTCACTTCGCCGGATCGGTTTGGCCAAATCAATGTTCAGGTACAACCGACATCGGGTGCAGCCTGGACGCCCGCCCTCAGCGCGAGCCCGACCATTTCCCCCGGGTTTGCCCGCCTCCAGATAGACACTACCCCACCAGCATTCCACAACGTCACCCCCGCAATCGACACCACAACTGCTAACCGCGTGCGAGTTCGCGGCGCGGTAGACGACCTCTTGATTAGCAACGTAATGAGTGACGGCGGCTCGGTGTGGGTGAACGACCAGCTCGTCCCCATCCGCAGCGGAAACATGCCCATACCCCCGGCTCCCGCTGGTGCGGTCTGGGATTGGGCGACGTTTGAGTCGCAGTCCATAACGGCAACTCTCGCCGACAACAACACAGCCACTTTGCGCGCGCGTGACGCCGCCGGCAACGAGCGCACGCAAACCCTTAACTTTACCGGGCTCGTGGTCAACAATCCTACGGCAACAACGGTTCTTGCCACCACGACGGAAGTACGGGTGCAAGGAACTGTCGTGCTGGGCATGACTCTGACCATTAACGGCGCCCCTGCCACATATGACGCATTCGGCAGATTCGACGTTACGCTGCCGCTTACTTTCGGCACAAATACCTTTACCGTAACAGCCGGTGTGCCTGCTTGGGGCGCGGCTTTCACCCCCATCAGCCGGCAGTTCACTGTAGAGCGCCCAATTCCGGTTGCGGGGATCATGGTGACCCCGCCCTCCGCAGAGTTGCGCGTAGGCGGCACCGTACAACTAACCGCTACAATTGCCCCTCCCACGGCTACAGTACAAACAGTGACCTGGCTATCAAGCGACACCGCAGTGGCCACTGTTTCCCCAACTGGGCTAGTCACGGCAGTAGGGCTCGGTACAGCTACAATTACTGCTAGGTCGACTGACGGTAACCTTGCTGCAAATGCCAGTATTACCGTAGTACCAACGCCTGTCACCGCGATCAGCATCGCACCGCTGACGCCCAATTTACACCGCGGTCTAACCCTGCAAATGACCGCGACACTGACACCAGCCGACGCCACCAATCGGGCAGTGACCTTTACTTCTAGCCACCCGGCAGTGGCTACAGTCAGTGCAACAGGCCTGGTCACCTCTGTGGCGCTTGGCACTACCACCATCACGGCCAGAGCAGCGGACGGGGGCCTCACCGCCAGCACCGTTGTTACTGTCGTGCCGCCGATAAGGGTAACGGGCATTACACTGACGCCAGCTGCCCACACACTAGAACGTGGAGCGACTGTGCAACTTGCACCCACCATCCTGCCAGCTAATGCCACAAACCGCGCTGTGGCATGGCTTTCGACTAACACGTCGGTAGCTACCGTGAGTGGCACCGGGTTGGTGACTGCGGTCGCGCCTGGCGTAGCACATATTGCCGCTACTACGGTCGACGGACACCGCACAGCAGTTGTCACGATAACCGTGGTTCCGCCCGCAGGGGTTATCCCCGTCACAGGCGTAACGGTATCCCCTGTCACCGCTACTCTTTCCATCGGCGGGAACGTGCAACTGACGGCCACTGTTCTGCCCGCCACCGCTACTAACAGAGCTGTGACTTGGGCCTCCACTAACGCGGCGGTCGCTACTGTAGATGCCACGGGCTTAGTCACAGCGATTGCTGCCGGTAGCGCCCAGATAACAGTCACAACCGTAGACGGCCAGCACAGCGCTGTATCTAGCATCGTCGTTACGCCAGTAGCCGCGGGTGTGCGCGTTACCGGAGTGACATTAACTCCCACTACATCTACTCTCGCCGTGGGGGCAACAGCGCAGTTGACGGCCACGGTTCTCCCCGCTAACGCCACTAACCGCGCAGTAACTTGGCTATCTACCGCCCCGACCATCGCTTCGGTCTCTGCAGTCGGTTTGGTCACGGCAGTAGCCCCCGGCACCGCGCAGATTGCAGTTATGACGGCTGATGGTGGGCACGTGGCGTTGGCTACAGTCGTAGTGACGCCAGCAGATGGGGTTGTGCCCGTAACAGGTGTTAGCCTTACCCCGACAACTGCCACCGTCACTGTTGGCGGCGCTGTCCAGCTCACCGCAGCTGTTGCACCTGCTAACGCCACAAACAGAACCGTCACGTGGAGCTCCAGCAATACCGCATGGGCTACTGTCAGCGCGACAGGCTTAGTCACTGGAATGGCCACAGGCACGGTAACAATCACAGCGACCACCGCTGACGGCAACCATACGGCTACGGCGGTTATTACCGTCCTAGCCCCGGTTGGGGTTGTGCGTGTTACTGGTGTAACACTTACACCAGCCATGCATACCCTAGCTGTTGGCGGTACAGTTACATTGGTTCCTGTTGTGTTGCCACTGCACGCCACTAACCGCGCCGTCACGTGGCTATCGACTAACCCGGCTGCGGTTAGGGTATGTGCGAACGGCATTGTTACGGCAGTGGCTCCTGGGCTCTCCCATATCGTGGTTACCACAGTGGACGGGAGCCGCACAGCTGTGGTTACGGTAGTAGTTACGGCTGCGATTCCCTAGACTCTCCCTAGACCCTAGCCGACATTGAAGTCGGCAGCTGCCCCGGCCGCGCAAGTTGAATTGCGTGGTCGGGGGCTTATGTTCCCTAGCGTAGATTTCATTACAAATCGCTTACAAAAGACGAATGCTGCTATGGTTTCCTCACACTGTCCTATAAACTCAAGGCAGCTACGGTGCATTAGCAGCATGCCCTTTCACAGACCCTGCACTAAGGCGACCCTATTTGGGTAGAATGGTCGAGCGTCGTTAGCCGCTGGGGGAAGCACCGGGCAAGATTACCTAGTATTTCTAGGAGGTAAACGATGAAAAAACTGCTTGCTTTTGCGTTAAGCATAGCTATGCTGGCGACTCTGTTCGTCGGAGTAACTTTTGCTGCTACCCCAACTGCTACCCTACAGGTAACCCAGACAGGCACCGCTGCCTTAAACGCCGATATCATCCTACAGGGCGCATTGCTCCCCGTAGGCGGTGTTGGTGCAACTCTTCCTACTGCGATGTACAGTGTTATTGTGCAGCGTCGGCCGATTGGTGGAGCATGGGGGGCATTTGCCACAATTGCTACCGCCGTACAGACGCCTGCGAACCGCTCTTTCCATGCAGCTATTCGCTTGACTGGACATGGCGACTATCGCGTTATTGTAGCGGACAGCGCCGGAGCAGCGCTCAACGCCACCGGTGGCATTGCTACCCCGATCCTTGTCCACACTATTGGCACGGTCGCACGCTCAGCCCTAGCCGTAACTCCCACCGTCCCGTCGGTTGTGTGGCGTCTTGACAACGCGCTCGACATTCCAATGACTGTAACGCGTGTTGTTGGCGGAACGACAACGCATGTCCCCCTAAGTGACCTGCAAATCGTGGCTGCAACCTTTAACGGTCTCCCTGTGGCAGCAATCGGCCCAGTATCAACCGTTACGGGCAATATCCGGCAGTTTACGGTCACGAATCCTACCCCGGCTGTAACCAGCGGCACGATTAGTTTTACGGTACGTCACACTGACGACAACTGGGAAGGAGTCGCCCATATCACCGTTGCGCCGCGCGCTGCCTTTAACGCCAGCGTAATGTGGATACCTGATCCACCGGTTGCGCATCAGCCGCTGACCATACTCCTAACCTCAGCTTTCGATGCAGCAGGTCTAGGCATTGGTGCAGGCGTTGGCGGGGTGTCCCCGACATTCGCGTACACTCGCACGACTTTTGCGGGCCCAATTGCCGCTACAACTGCTCTGGTCGATCATGGCTCCCGCACAGTCACCCCGAACGCTCCTGGCGTGATTACCGTAACGGTAGAGTTCTACAGTGCGGCACATGCCCTTGTGGGGACTGTAACACGCGAAATCACCGTACCGCTCCACCGCATCACTGTCCCGGTGACTGCTCATCGGAGAGGCGACGTAGTTGCCCTGAGCGCCATCATCACCGATGCACTCGGCAACCGCATTAACAACGCTGAAGTGACCTTCACCGCAGTTCCTGCTGCTGGTCAGCCCGCCATGTTCCGCCGTAGGCTGGCAACTGCAGGCACGTTTGAGGACGCGGCTGCTGCTGGTAACAGCATTGTGATGCGCGGCGGCACCCCGCTAGGACACGGCCAAAGCGTAGTCAACGGTGAGTACTCCGTTGAAGTGACCCTCAACTCTATCGGTCAAATCGACATCTCTGTCAGAGACCTAGTGTGGGATGCTGAAGCAACGGCATTCGTGTATGCTCCTGGCCCAGAGAGACTGCAAGCGATTGCTGTTACGGCAACCGCTGGCTACACCGTCACTTTGGCCCATACCCTGCTTGCAGGTGGCGCTGCTGAAGCCGTACCGGTAACAGTAACCGGTCTTGCCGCAGGCGTAACCCCGAGCTTCTTCATCGGCACAACGCCAGTCACCGCAGTACCTACCGCAACTCCGAACGTATGGAACGTATCGCTGTCGGCAGCAGCCGCAGGCACGTTCACGATCACTGCCGCGAACAATGCTGTGTTGGCTGATGCCACAATAATTGGCACCACCACCATTACCGCCGTTGCTCCGGTTGTCGCCGTGACTCCCGCTGGCGGCAGACTCACTGCTGAGTTCCGCGATGTCATTACCGTGACCGTAACCGACCCGCGGACTAACGTACCAGTAGCCCGCGCTATCACCGTGGCTCCTCGGAACATCACCGCCCCTAACGGTGCAGCTCTTCCGACAACCACCATCGCCTCTATTGAGCAGCGCGCTGTAGCTACACCGACTCCTGCTTGGGGCGCGTATGTTGCAGCTACTTCTGCTAGCGCACAGCAATACCAGATTTTAGCTCACACTGCGGCACTATCGGTTGGTGGCGTAGCACAGGCTCCGCAGGTACGCATTACCGTAGCCGGCGCCCCTCCGACTGACCTCACCTTGCATGCAGCCACTTTGGTTGTCGGCCCAGCTAGCCTCGTGCGTGACAGCAGCGGTACAGTTACCGTTCGCTTGAACAACGCGCACGGCGTTGCTCTGACCGGTAGGGCTGTGAGTGTGACGGTTCCAGCTAATGTAGCTGGTGGCACAACCACGTTTAGCCCTGTCATCCCGACCGGTGGCATACTTGAGGTGGTTGTAGTCCCGTCGTTCCCGACAACCGGCGTAATGCCTGCCTCCGAGATTGGAATCTCGGTTACTCCTGACCGTGCAGTAGCCACTGCACTAACCGCAACGATTCCTGTTGTGGCTCCCCCGGCTCCTCCACGCGACACCGCTCGCCCAACCATCGAAGTAACTGCTCCTTCCGTAACAACCGACGCTAACGCGATGATCACCATCGTGGCTCGCGACAACGTTGCGGTTACCGGCATAATCTTCGAGGGCGCACCCGTGGCGATGTTCCCAGGCGCAACCGTAACGATTATGCGCACCGTTGCCTTGCGCGAAGGCCTCAACTCCTTCACCCTCTCTGTCACCGACGCAGCTGGCAACGTAACTGACCGCATCATCGTCATTGACCGCAGAATCCCCGCTCCGGTAGCGCACACCATTACCATCGGCAGAGCTAACCCTGCTATCGGCCTCGATGTGCCCGCTAACGTGCGCAACGGCCGCCTCATGGTGCCCTTCCGCTGGTTCGGTGAGCGCATCTTAAACGCCACCGTCGACTTCAGAGTTGTCGGCGCCGCTGAGATCGTCACCCTCCACCGCGGCAACATGCATGTTGAGCTCACCCTCAATAGCACCATTGCCAAGGTAAACGGAGTCCCGGTAGCCCTCGATGTAGCTCCGTTCGCCACCGGCGGCCGCACCTTGGTGCCTGCCCGCTTCTTGGCTGAGACCTTCGGCTATATCGTGAACTGGAACCCCGTCAACGACGAAGTAACCTTTACCGTAAGGCCATAAGGTAGCGCTTCAAAAGAGGAGGCCCCCGCGAGGGGGTCTCCTTTTTGCACTCTGGGTTAGGGCAGGGCGGTTGCTGCTTCGTTACTCAGTTCTAGCGGATTATTTGCATAACACAAGGAATTAAGCGTATCGGCGCGAATAACAGTAAGCGAGGGGAGTGTTTGTGATGAGAAGACTATCAAGAGTTCTAATCGCCAGCATCGCACTGGTATTATTGCTGGCAAGTTTCTTGTGGCAACCTAGGGCCACGGCTAGCAGCCTCTATAGCGTACTAACACAGGTCATGGATATGTTGCAAAGGGAATACTGGAGAGACATCGACGGCAAGACCTTAGTCCAGGGAGCCCTGCAAGGCATCGTTAACGCTCTAGATGACGAACATGCCTATTACATACCACCAGAGGTTTACGGGCTGTTGTTGTCGCAAGTAACAAGGACGCAACCAGGGATAGGTGTCAAGATTGAAATCGCTCCAGACGGAGCCAAGATAGCGCAGTTGTACAGGGCTAGCCCTGCCCTATCCGCAGGCCTAAAGATTGGCGACGTGATTACCGCTGTGGACGGGAGGGCTATTAAGGGTCTGGGCATTGCGCAGGTGATGAGCCAACTAGACGGCGAGGTAAATACCCTAGTTCGGCTCACCTATTACAGCGGTGATCCCGCTAGCGTCCAAACAGTCTCGCTGACTCGCCAGTGGGTGACCCCGCCCTCCGCTGCTTGGGGAGTGCACCAAGGCTATGGCTATATTAGAATTCTTACCTTCGGCGAGCACCTTGCCGCTGACGTAAAAGACGCTCTAGAGGCCCTGAAGGACACCCCTGGGATCATTCTCGATTTACGAGATTGCCAAGGCGGCTCTATGCAATCGCTTATGGCTGTCACACAGTACTTTGTGCCACAAGGTTTAATGGGTTTTGTCGAAAGCCGCGGCCAAAGGCAACCCTTACGGAGCCCCGGGCCTGGTCCTGCCAAACCGTTTGTCGCCCTTGTCAACGCAGGCACAGCCAGCGCTGCGGAGATACTAGCCGCAGGCATGAAGTATAGCGGCACTTTGCTTGTGGGGGAGATTACCTATGGCAAGGGTACAGCTCAACGCTGGCACGACCTCGGCCCCGAGTTAGGGGGCATTATCTACACCGTAGGCAATTACCTAGATATTACTGGAGCACGTATCGATGGGCGGGGACTCACTCCAAATGTCATCGTCGGGAATACGTTTACACGCATGCCGCAAGCTGCCGAGCGCGTTTCCGAGGAGTCCACATTGCGGTATGGCACCAAGAGCGCTGAAGTGGTGAAATTGCAGAAAGGCCTGCGGCTCCTTGGCTACTATGTGGGTGAGATCACCGGCATATACGACACCAATACGGCCAGCGCGGTTAGTCGATTCCAGCAGCGAGAGGGGCTCGCAGCAGATGGCGTTGCAGCGGTAGAGGACATCCGTCTGCTCAACCAGAGGTTACATGTTCCTCCAAGCATAGTCGATAACCAACTAGATCGTGCTGTCAACATCCTTAGGAACCCCCCGCGAAGGCCATGAAGCAGTGCGCTCCCCGAGCGACGAGCGACTAACGACAAGCGACCACACTCTCCATTACAAACAGGAAAACCCCCTGCGCTTCGCGAATTGACTAGCGAAAGAAAGCGACAGGGGGGTTTTCCTTTATGAAGACCATGATTAGACTGCGCATGAGCAATCACGACGCGCATTACGGCGGCAACTTAGTGGACGGCGCGCGCATAATGGCGCTGTTTGGCGACCTAGCGACCGAGCTCCTCATCCGCCACGACGGAGACGAGGGGCTGTTTGTGGCCTACGACAGCGTGGAGTTTAAGGCTCCAACCTACGCCGGAGACTATATCGAAGCGCACGGGGAGATTACTAAGGTAGGCAATACCAGTCGCAAGATGACGTTCGCCGCCTACAAAGTAATCCGCGCGCTTAACGACCCCGCCAACCCTTCTGCCGCCGAAGTGCTGCCCGAACCGCTGTTAGTGTGCCGCGCGAGTGGGACGTGTGTCGTTCCCGCTGCGAAGCAGCGGGGGAGAGTGTAGGTGGCTATCCGCTTTCCGCTATCCGCTGATCTGGAGGGTGCCGAGCTGTAGGATGAATAGGGGGAAACCACGTGGGTTTTGAGTTGATGAACAGACTCGAGGTTTTGTCTAGAGCGCATGGTTTGGTGATGCAGGTATATAGAGCCACCGAGAGTTTCCCCAAGGCCGAGCAGTTTGGGATTGTGAGTCAGATACGAAGGGCGGCTGTGTCGATACCAACCAACATCTGTGAAGGGAAGGGACGGGGAAGCGACTTGGAGTTCCTGCGGTTCCTTGCTATTGCCAGGGCATCTTTGCTTGAGGTGCGCTACCTAACCTTATTAAGTAAGGACTTGGGATATTGGGGTCCCGACACGTATCGCAAAATTGAAAGTGACCTAGATGACATCGCCTCGATGATTAGTAAGATGAATACAGCTGTTAGGAGGACGCTGAGCGAGCAACGCAGCGTTCGCACGAACCAATTAAGCGGAAAGCGGACAGCGGAAAGCCCCAGAAGGAGGTTTCCCACATGACTAAACTCATCATCACCGCCGCTTTAGTCGGCGCAGAAGTTACCCGCGCGCAAACCCCATACCTACCCCTTACTCCGGCGGAGATCGCCGAGGAGGCGTATCGCTCTTGGCAAGCCGGTGCGTCAATAGCACATATTCACGTGCGCGACAAAGACGGTAAGCCTTCACAGGACCCGGAGATTTTCCGCGAGACGATGCGCCTGATGCGCGAGAAGTGCGATCTAATCGTGCAGCTCTCTACCGGCGGGGCGGTGACGGCGAAAATCGAGGAGCGCATCGCGCCGATTACCCTGAGGCCCGAGATGGCCACGCTTACCGCGGGCACCTGCAACTTTGGCGACGATGTCTTTATGAACTCGCCGCAGTACATGGAGCGCATCGCAAAAGCGCTGCAGGAGCACGGCGTTAAACCCGAGGTCGAGGTCCTTGAAACAGGCATGATTCAAAACGCACTTGCTCTGCTTAAAAAAGGCCTGCTAAGTGAACCGCTCCACTTTGACTTGGTGCTAGGTGTGCCCGGTGCCATGCCCGGTACGGCCAAGAACCTAATGCACTTGGTGGAAAGCCTGCCTGCGGGTGCCACTTGGACCGTCGCCGGCATCGGGCGCGCCGAGCTGCCGCTAGCCGTAATGGCCATTGTCCTGGGCGGGCACGTGCGCGTTGGCTTTGAGGACAACATCTATTACTCAAAAGGTGTGCTCGCCAAGAGCAACGCCGAACTTGTGGCGCGCATAGTGCGCATTGCCCGCGAGTGCGGCCGCGAAATAGCGACGCCAACTGAGGCGAGGGAGATGCTTGGGATAGCCGCCAGGCGCCAGCCGCCAGCCTCCAGGAGTAGTGTATGACGGGAGGACACGAAACGCTACTAGTGTGGCAGAAGGCGCACGCATTTGTTCTTGACGCCTACAAGATTACAGCGAACTTCCCGCGCGACGAGTTATACGGCTTGACCTCGCAGATAAGGCGCGCTGCTGTGTCCGTGCCGACCAACATTGCGGAGGGGAAGAACAGGGGATCCGACGCAGACTACGCTAGGTTTCTTTACATATCTCGCGCTTCTTGTGGTGAACTAGAGTACCTGCTATTGCTGGCTAAAGATCTCGGCTTGCTCCCCGAGCAGGAATATCGTAGGCTTGACGCGGAAGCGCGCACGGTCTCCAGAATGCTAAATGGACTACTTAAAGCGTTAGCTTCGCCTCCGACGGTCGTTCCTAGGGCTGGCGCCCGGCGGCTGGCGGCTGGCAGCAAATCCAACAGGAGGATGGTCACAAATGAGGAGTAAAGTTACATCACCCTCACATGCCCTCGCTTCGCTGCAGGACGGCATGTCAGTAATGATCGGCGGCTTCTTGTGCGTAGGGACGCCGGAAGGGCTAGTAGATGAGGTGCTGGCGAAGGGCAGCAAAGACTTAACCGTCATCGGCAACGACACCGGCTTTCCTGAGCGGGGCATAGGTAAGCTGATTGTCGCCAAGCGCGTAAAGAAGGCCATGGCCTCGCATATCGGCACGAACCCCGAGACCGGCAGGCAGATGCACTCAGGCGAAACCGAGGTCGTGCTTGTGCCGCAGGGTACACTCGCCGAGCAGGTGCGCGCGGCAGGCGCGGGTCTAGGCGGAGTCCTCACCCCCACCGGGGTAGGCACCGTAGTAGAAGAAGGCAAGCAGAAACTGACGATAGAAGGCAAAGAGTACCTGCTCGAACTGCCGCTTCACGCCGACTTTGCGTTGATTAAAGCATACAAGGCCGACGAGAAGGGCAACCTCGTTTACCGCCGCGCGGCGCGCAACTTTAACCCCCTGATGGCCATGGCGGCCAAGGTTGTTGTCGCCGAAGCAGAAGAAATAGTCCCCGTCGGCGCTATCGACCCCGACGAAGTAATGACGCCGGGGTTGTTTGTGACGTATGTGGTGCGAGCGGGGAGTTAGCTTCCAGCCGCCAGGCGCCAGCCACCGGCCGCCAGCTTTGGGCCGTGAGCTTTGAGCTTTGAGCCCACTAAGTGCTAAGTGCCAAGTGCAAAGTGCGAAATCCACCATCCCCACACGAAACGGAGGAACGTCCATGAGCAAAGACATCAAACGCGAGCGCATCGCGCGCCGCGTCGGCCTTGAACTTTCAGACGGTATGGTAGTGAACTTAGGGATTGGCATGCCGACCATGGTAGCTAACTTCTTGCCCCCCGGGGTAGACGTGTTGTTCCAGTCGGAGAATGGGTTTGTGGGGTTGGGGAAGGCTCCGGATGTAGGGACGGAGGACCGCGACACCACAAACGCCGGTGGGCAGCCGGTGACGATTGTCCCGGGCGGAGCCTGCTTTGACAGCGCCATGTCGTTTGCCATTATCCGCGGCGGGCACGTCGATGTGACGGTGCTCGGCGCGCTTGAGGTAGACGAGCGCGGCAACCTCGCCAACTGGATGGTGCCCGGCAAAATTGTGCCCGGCATGGGTGGGGCGATGGATTTAACCGTTGGCGCGCGCAAAGTAATTGTGGCGATGGAGCACACGGCCAAGGGCGCACCGAAAATTCTGCCGCTGTGCACGCTGCCCCTCACGGCCAAGGAGCAGGTAGACTTAATCGTCACCGAGATGGCCGTGATTGAGGTTACGCCGATGGGATTGGTGCTTAAAGAAGTGGCACCAGATACCACGATTGAAGCAGTGGTAGCGGCAACCGGGGCCAATCTAGTCGTCAGCGACGTCGCGGTGATGCCTTTTTAAGCCGCCGGCCGCCAGGCGCCAGCCACCAGCAGAGAGGAGGCTTTACGCTGTCCGCTTTCCGCTATCCACAAGGGACAAGCGACAAGCGACAAGCGACCGACGCATTTCCCCAAGGGACAAGCGACCGACGCATTTCCCCAAGGGACAAGTGACAAGCGACAAGCGACAAGCCACATTCACACAAGGAGGACTCCGCATGAAATTCTTTCTCGACACCGCTAACATAGACGAGATTCGCCGCTCTGTTAAACTCGGCGTTATCGCCGGCATAACCACGAACCCCACGCTTATCGCCAAAGAAGGCCGCGAGTTTTTCCCGACCATCAAAGAGATTTGCGCCCTTTGCCCCGGCCCTGTCAGCGCCGAAGCCATTAGCCTAGACGTAGAGGGTATGCTTAGAGAAGCGCGGGAGCTCGCGGCGCTCGCCCCAAACGTAGTAGTGAAAATCCCCATGACCGAAGCCGGGCTAGAAGCCGTGCACACCTTAGCGCAGGAGGGGATCAAGACAAACGTCACGCTTATCTTTACCGCCAATCAAGCCCTGCTCGCCGCCCGTGCCGGTGCAAGCTTCGTCTCGCCTTTTGTCGGGCGCTTAGACGACATCTCCACCCCCGGCATGCAGGTCGTACGCGACATCGCCGAAATCTTTGCCATCCACAACATCACAACCGAGATTATTGCCGCCTCTATCCGCCACCCGCAGCACGTGCACGAAGCCGCCCTCGCCGGCGCCCACATCGCCACCGTCCCCGCTAGCGTTATCAAGCAGATGGCGAGGCACCCGCTTACCGATGCGGGGATTGAGAGGTTCCTTGACGATTGGCGCAAGGTGGGTAAGTAGGGGTAGCACTTGGCACTTGGCACTTCGTAGAAGAATATGACGACGCGATGCTGGAACGACCTTGCTAGGAAGGAGCAGTGAGATGGCGGGGTTTGAGCAACTTAAGGTGTGGCAGGAAGCGCGGAGATTAGCAGGAGATGTGTACCGCCTCACTGACTCGTTCCCACTAAAAGAGCAGTACGGTATAACGTCTCAGGTTAGGCGTGCAGCGGTGTCGGTAATGTCGAATATTGCTGAAGGGCACGGAAGACACAGCAGGCCGGAGCTGTTACGGTTTCTGTACGTTTCGAAGGGCTCACTGATGGAAGTAAGAAGTCTCGTAACGCTGTCCAAAGACCTAGGGTTTCTTACCGGAGAACAGTCAGAACGCCTCCGCGATACGTGCAACACCGTAGGAGCGATGCTGAGCGGATTAATAGAAGCTACTAAACGCCAGATCAGAGTAGCGCGGCACGCCACGCTCCCATAGGTACTTTCTACTTGCGCATAGCCAAGCTCCAACTCTCCTAAGTGCAAAGTGCGAAGTGCTAAGTGCGAATCCACCAAGCAAGGAGGAACCCCCATGGAACGCGAACTCGCTCTCGAATTCGTCCGCGTCACCGAAGCTGCCGCTATCGCTAGTGGCCGCTTAATGGGCCGCGGGATGAAGGACGCTGCGGATAAAGCGGCGGTAGACGCCATGCGCGCTATGCTCGACACGGTGCAGATTAAGGGCACGGTCGTCATCGGCGAAGGCGAAATGGACGAAGCGCCCATGCTCTATATCGGCGAGCAGGTAGGCGGTGCGCAATTTCCGGAGGTAGATATTGCGGTAGACCCGTTAGAAGGCACAAGCTTGGTGGCGAAGGGCCTGCCAAACGCAATTTCCGTTTTGGCCGTTGCGCCAAAGGGAGGCCTCCTACATGCGCCGGATATGTATATGGACAAGATTGCGGTCGGGCCGGAAGCTAAGGGCTGCATAGATATAGAGGCGCCGATTGCCGATAATCTGGCACGTATAGCGCAGGCTAAAGGCGTTAAAGTAGAAGACCTTACTGTCGTTATTTTAGACCGCGAGCGCCATGCCGCGATAATCAGGGCGGTAAGGGAAGCCGGGGCGCGCATTAAACTAATTAGCGACGGCGACGTGGCTCCGGCCGTGGCTACGGCTTTTGGACAAAGCGGCGTGGATGTGCTGTTAGGCATCGGCGGCGCACCGGAGGGTGTGCTCGCGGCCGCGGCGCTTAAGTGTTTGGGCGGCGAGATGCAGGGGCGGCTCGTGCCGGGCAGTCAGCAAGAAGTAGAGCGTGCGCGCGCGATGGGCCTTAAAGATATTTCTGGCGTGCTGACGCAAAACGACTTAGTCAAGAGCGCCGACGTAATTTTCGCCGCCACCGGCATTACCGACGGCGACCTCCTGCGCGGCGTGCGCTACAGCGGCCCTAAAGCCACCACGCACTCGATTGTCATGCGCTCTAAGACTGGCACCGTCCGCCTGGTAGAAGCCACCCACGTCCTCGAACGCAAAACCTTCCTAAAGCGTAGTTGATGTAGGGACGTGCGTTCCGCACGTCCGCGGACGGAAGCAAAAGGGACGGAGCTTTTTGCTTCACAAGCGACACGCCCCACACTCGTTCCCACACTCATTCCTACACTTTTTTCACAATTACCGCTCCAATGCGCGGCAAATGCAGGATATACTAAAACCATCCTATGAAAGAGGTGAAGTCAGTGAAAAGAATACTGCTACTAGTCGTTGTGCTGGCGTTAGCAGCTCAAGTAGCCGCAGCGGCCACTCCACAACCCCAAGCGCCGCGCCCCGGCGCAGGAAACGGCATGGGTCTAGGCTTTGGCCAAATCCGTGCTGGGCTAAATGCACCTCCCCAAGCAGGCCAATTACGCAAGCGCGTAGGCCAAGCTGCCGACCAAGCTAAAGAACGCTTTGCCAAGTGCAAAGAACTAGCCGAAACTGACCCGGAAGCGCTTAAGGCACGCATGCTAGAGCGTCACGATGCCATGGTAGCTCGCGCAGAAGAGACATTAGCCAACAAGGCTAACCTCCCCGCCAAAATTGTGGCCGACCTAAAGGCAGCTCAGGCACGTATACTAGCCGAGGCTACCGAAAGAGCTAAGAGCGCAACCGACCAAGAGGCAGCAGCGAAGCGCCTAGCCGCACTGCAGGAGCGCCAGGCCCGCGTCCTAGCCGCCACCGAGAAGAACGCCGCACAGATAGCCGAAAGAATGATCAAGCATGCCGAGACTGTCCTCGCGAACGCAGCAGAGATTCGCGCCCGCATTGAAGCCGGCGAAGGGCTAGACATTATCCGTGAGAACGCGCAGCGCCGCATCGGGCAAATGCGCCAGCGCAGGCAAAACAAGCAGAACGCAGGGCAATAGACCTGCCGCCAGGCGCCGGCCGCCGGCCGCCGGGAGGGCTTTGACTAGTGGGCGTAGGGACGTGCCTCTGGCACGTCCGCGGACGTGCGAAACGCACGTCCCTACGTCGTTGTGGAGAGCGTGCGTGCTCTCCCTCTACCAGGAGCCAGGAGCCAGCGGCCCCCTCGTTCTACTAAGTGCTAAGTGCCAAGTGCTAGTGAATTTGCGTGTTCATGCAAATTCATGAACTGCGCCCCACACAGCCCACAGACCGTCGCGCACGAGGTGGTACAAGATATGCGCAAGATTCACGTGGTTGAAGACGAACAGGGAGTACGCGAGCTCCTAATGCGGTACCTCGAGCATGAGGGGTACCGCGTTTTTCCACATGCCAGTGGCGAAGGCGTCCTAGAGGCGATTGCGCAACACGGCGCAGACTTAATCGTGCTGGACATCATGCTCCCCGGGATAGACGGGCTCGAGCTCTGCAAACGCATACGCGCCAAGCATTCCACCCCTATCATTTTTGTCTCGGCGCGCAGCGAAGAGTTCGACCGCATTTTGGGGATTGAGCTTGGCGGCGACGACTATCTTGTAAAGCCGTTTAGCCCGCGCGAGCTTTTGGCCCGCATAAAGGCTATTTTTCGGCGCATCGAACAGCAAGGCTCGGAGCCGGGCACGACCCAGCACCTTGACCTCACGCTTGACCTTGCCGCCCGTGTTGCGCGGGTAGACGGAGTTACCCTCGAATTAACGAACAAGGAGTTTGAGCTCCTCAAGTACTTAATCGAGAACAAGGGGCGCGCCTTTACGCGGGAGCAGCTTCTGACGGCGGTGTGGGGGTACTCGTATGTAGGAGACAGCCGCTCCGTCGACGACTTGGTGCGGCGCATTCGCAAGAAGCTCGACGGCGTCTCGGCAGTGGAAGTGACGACCGTGTGGGGCTACGGGTATAGGGTCAATGCGTAGACTCAGCCTGGCGCAGAAAATCGCACTGACGAATACGGTGTTTGCGCTGCTAGCTTGCCTGATGCTCGCCTTAAGCGCCAACGTCATGCTGCGGCGCTACTTGATTCAGAGCGCGCAGACTGAACTCCACCGCGTCGCCACCATAATGGCAGGCACACTTGACGCGCCTATGCCCATGCATGGGGTGATGCGCTTTCGGGCGGCGCACCGCATGGTGGGGGCTGAGCTGGTGTGGGTGTCGCTGCAGGGGCGCATTCTGGCCAGCAGCAGTGTGGCTTTTCCTGTGGGGGCATTTGTTAACGTGCCCCTTAAAGACTTGGCACGCATGACGCGGGCAGAGCGCTGGCATCTGCAAACCGACGAGCACGTCTACGCTTTGGCGGAACTGCCGGGTACGCGCGGTTTTCTGATGGCCGTAGCACCTCTACGAGAACTGCGGGCGATTACGGCCGGCATTATGTCCATATTTATTCCGATTTCTGTTGTGGTTGTGTTGGCGGGGACATTGCTTGGGAGCTTCTGGACAGGCAAGATTTCAAAGCCGGTGCAAAGCTTAGCCTCTGCTGCACATCAAGTAGCTAACGGCAATTACCGCGCTGTCCCGCGTCTGGCGGGGGACGACGAGATTGCCGAGCTTTCGCATGCGCTCTATGCCATGGCCTTGCAGCTGCAGGCGGGCGAAGAGGCGCAGCGCGAGTTTGTGCAAAACGCCAGCCACGAACTAAAAACACCCCTGATGAACATTCAGGGGTATGCCGAGGCGCTAAAGGACGGCATCTACAGCGGAGACGAAGCGGCCAAGTGCCTAGACGTCATCGCGCGCGAAACAGTGAGGATGCAGAAGCTTGTCAACGACATGATCTATCTTTCTACCATTACCTCGCGCCCGGAGCGGTTAGTAAAAGAAGACGTGCGTCTCTGCGACTTGTTTGGCGCGGCCGAGGAATCGACGCGTGGCATTGTGGTTGAGGCAGGGCGCGAGCTTTTGGTAACCGAACCGCCCGATATTGTGCTCGCCGGAGACTTCGACAAGCTAGTGCGCGCGCTGACGAACCTTATAGCCAACGCTACTCGCTACGCGCGGCAAAGAATTGAGCTCTCCGCGGGTGTAAAAGGCAGTGCGGTGACTATCACTGTGCGTGATGACGGCCCCGGCATAGACCCCGCGCTAGGGGAGCAGGCTTTCGAGCGCTTTAGTCGCGGCGAAGGCGGGCAGACAGGGCTCGGATTAGCGATTGTCAAGGCCATCGTCGTTAGCCACAGCGGCACTATCACGGTAACCAACGACCACGGCGCCGTGTTCACAATCACCCTGCGGGTGTGAGAAGCAAAAGGGACGGAGCCTTTTGCTTCACAATGTCGCGCTCCTCCGTCCCTCAACGACATCCCTCCGCGTGGGCCCTTACGTCGGCCAAAACTTGTTCCCAGCGGTGTACCCAGGTGTGCTCGCAGAGCAGGCGTTCGCGGGCGTTTTGGGCTACTTGGGCGAGCTCGACTGGGCGGGACAAATAGTAGCGTAGCTTTTCTACCAGCTCCGGCAGGGAGCTAAATCCGATAATCTCTCTCTCATAAGCAAAGTATTTCTCCATTTCGGGGAACACCTGCGTAAAAACCGGCGTGCCGCAGGCGACCGCTTCAAACAGGCCTACTTTGACGTTGGTGTAACCGGCGACGGTCTGCGCAAATGAAACGTATGCTTTGCCGCTGTTTAAGGCGCGCACTTGCTCATCGCCGTTTACTTGGCGGCCGCGCGGCAGTATGCCCCAGCGACGCCACCCCTTGCCGTATAGGCCGACCCTAAAGTGCTTGTCCAACTCGGCGACCACGGGCAGGCGGTCGGCGCGGGCGTGCCCTACGATAATTACATCGTACTTGCGCTTGACATCCGGCAGCGGGCGGTGAAACCCCGCAGAGGCGGCAAACGGCAGCAGTCTGGCCTTAACCCCGATCTGGGCATAATCCTGAATCGACGCGGCTGCATTAGTGTAGTATAGGTCAAAGAGATTAGCGTAGAGCTTGCCTTGTGCGGCAAAGACATCAGGGTCTGACAACGCAATTCCCACGGTGACGATGCCCTGCGCGCGTAGCTCTAGGTGCATACTAGGCGTTAGGCTCATCGCGCCGGCGTTGCAGACGACGACAGCGGGCTCAAAAGACGCGACAACCTCGCGCACGCGGTCATCCCGCAGCCAATTTACGCTGTGAAAGTGCGGGTCGGCATCTTTGGCCACCCACGGCGAGGGCTGGCCAGTGTACAGTCGAGTATCGACAAGCTTGGCCTCGCACATAGTGGCGAGGTCTTTGGCCATTAGAGCGACAATATCGTTTTCGCCCATCCAGTAGCTGCCGAAGTGAAGGACTTTCATGGGGATCGCCTTTTGTGTGAAGCAAAAAGCTCCGTCCCTTTTGCTTCATCTGCCACAATCTTGCGGAGGAGATTCTCGAGCTTTTCGGTCAGGCGCTGTGCCTCGCGCGCCTCTCTGCGAGTGCCTGCCTGCAAAGCACGCGCTAAAGACTTTCGAGCACGGCGCCACAGCCGCTCGAGGTCATCCGCTGCTTTGGGCGGTACAGCCTGTCGCGTGCCTGTAGTAACCAGAACCGCTGCCTCGCGCAGGTCATACTGCTCGCCACAGCTCGGCACGAGGGCTCTCAGCCCCAGTTCAGCGTGCAGCAGCGCGGCGAACTCGGCTCTTGGGGTCGCCTCACCGTGTGTAATAAAGACGGCCTGCGGCTGATTCTTTATGCCGCTCACCCATTTGAAGAGCCCTGCCCGGTCTGCATGCGCCGACAGGCCCTCAATGCTATGGATGTTAGCGCGCACGGCTATTTCCTCGCCCAAAATGTTAATCTTGTTTGCTCCGTCCTTGATGCGCCTGCCTAACGTGCCCTCGGCTTGGTAGCCGACAAACAGAATATGCGCGCCTTCACGCCACAGACTGTGCTTTAGGTGGTGTTTAATGCGACCGGCCTCACACATGCCGCTAGCGGAGATAATGACGCAGGTCTCGGTCGACTCGTTTAGCGCTTTGCTCTCTTCCACCGTGCGCGTAAAGCGGAGCCCGGGGTAATCAAAGGGGGACATGTTGCGCTTAAGCAGCGCACGCGTTTCCTCATCGTAATCCTCTTGGTACTGGCGAAAGACCAGAGTTGCGGATATAGCCAGCGGGCTGTCAATATACACCGGTATGAGAGGAATCTGCCCGTCGCGGTACAGACCATTTATTTCGTACAGCACGTCTTGCGTCCTGCCGACGGCAAAGGCCGGAATAATCACTTTTTCGCGGTCTTTAACAGCCAGCAAAATAATGTCGCGGATTTTTTCGCGGCGCTTCTCGGTCTCTTCGTGCAGGCGATTGCCGTAAGTGGCCTCCATGACCAGATAATCTGCTGATTCAACTATCGTCGGGTCGGCAACAATAGGCCTGCCCTCTTCCCCAAGGTCGCCGGAGAACACAAGTTTTCGCTCGCGGCCTTCCTCGCGCACATAGAGCTCAATAATGCTCGAACCCAAAATGTGCCCGGCGTCAAGAAAGCGCACGGTTATGTGGGGCGCGACTTCGCGGGAGGCGCCGTAACTCACGCCCGCAAAGCGCTCTAGGCAGCGTTCGGCGTCCTCTAGTGTGTAGAGGGGTTCTACGTCCACAGAACCGGCGCGCTTGCCCTTGCGGTTCAGCCACTCTGCTTCAGATTCTTGGATATGGGCGGAGTCCCTCAGCATAAGTTGAGCGAGGCTGACGCTAGCTCGCGTGGTAATTATCTGGCCTGCGAAACCGTCTTTAACTAATTTTGGCAGAAGGCCGCTGTGGTCGATGTGAGCGTGGGTCAGCAGCACGCCATCAAGCGACTGTGGCGCAAAAGGAAAAGGTTCCTCATTGCGCGATCTCTCGTCCTTGCCTCCTTGAAACATGCCACAGTCAATAAGCAGCCGCGTTCCGCCTGCCTCAAGCAAGTAGCATGACCCGGTGACCGTGTCACAGCCACCGACAAAAGTTAACCTCATGTCGCAATCCTCCGTCCCTCAAAGACATTTCTCCGTCCCTCTTGACGCATACCTCGCCTCTAGTCAGGTAAGAATAGAGAAGAACTTGCCCGTACTTTTAGGCGAGGTGACAACAAATTGTCGAGTTCACACTTGCGTAGGGTATTAGCTTGCTCGGTTTTTGTGGCGCTTAGCAGCGTTTTGCCACTGTCTGCACTGGCGCCGGAATACAGCACGGCTTACTTGGTGATTTACGACCAAGACTTGTCCGCTGTACAAGCCCCAACCCCTGCGAGCGAGGCACCGACTACCACCACTACCCCCATGACCACCATTACCACCATTACCCCTACTACGCCTACTGCGCCCACTACGCCTACGAGTCCCTCCCAGAGCAAACCCACCCCAGAACCGGCAGCCGGTGTAGGCGGCCCGTCACCGCTGACGCATGTGGTGGCGCGCGGAGACACTCTGTCCGGCATTGCGGCGCGGTATAACACGACCGTACAGCGCATCAGGGCGCTCAATTCGCTGACAAACCCCCACATGCTGCGCCCTGGTCAGACGCTTCTTTTAGTGGAGAAGCCGCCTGAGCCGCGCCGGCATAGAGTACGTTCGGGTGAAAACCTCTCTCTTATTGCCGCTAACCACGGCGTCACGGTGGCGGCCATCGTTGATCTAAACGACCTCAGGGAGGTCGATCACTTAAGTATCGGGCAAGTTCTGAACATCCCGGCGGCGGCAGCGGTAACAGGGCAGGCGCGCAGCCCAAGTAGCGCCTCCGGCATGATTTGGCCGGTTACTGGCCAGATTACGAGCTATTTTGGTCCGCGCTGGGGCACGCGCCACACCGGGCTTGATATTGCCGCCCCGACAGGCACCGAGATTCGCGCCGTGCGCGCCGGGCGGGTAGAAAAGGCCGGCTGGTGGGGCGGGTACGGCAACTGCGTGATTATTAACCACGGCAACGGGGTAAGAACGCTTTACGCCCACGCCTCGCGCCTGCTAGTTAAGCGCGGCGACCGCGTAGTGCAGGGACAAGTGATAGCGCGCGTGGGCAGCACCGGAAACTCGACCGGGCCGCATGTGCACTTCGAAGTGCGTGTGGACGACCGCTTTAAGGACCCGCTTAATTTTCTTCCATAGCTTAGCGACCCAAGCAACCGAGCGGAGCGGGCAGCTAGCGCACGGAAACCCCGGTTTCCCGCACCGCCTGCAATAAGCTCCGCATGCCCAGAAGCTCTCCCTTAGCCTCGGGCAGTAGCCCAAGATACAAGTCAGGGTCGATGTTAAGGTTGCGAAACTGCACCTGGTTGACGCCGGTCTCCCGGACAAACCGCTGCAGAGCCGCAACCTCTTCGCTGCGGTCCGATACGCCGGGCATAACAAGAAGATTAAGCGAGACATACACGCCGCGGCTTCGCGCATACTTGATGCCCTGCACCACGTCGTCAAGGTCGTAGCTTTGCTGCCGGTAGTAGGGGTCGTAATACTCCGGACGCGGGGAGTTTAAGCTTACGCGCAGCGAGTCGATGCCTGCATCTACGACTTCGCGCAGGCCGGCAAAATTTCCTGCATTGGTGTTCATATTTATGCGGCCGAGCTTAGTTTGCCCGCGAACCGCACACACAATTTTAGCGGCTAGCGTGCTCTCAAGCAGCGGCTCACCCTCGCACCCTTGGCCGAAACTAACGGTGTCGCCTCCGCCTGTCAGATGCCCGACGGCCAAGGCCGCCGCTTCATCTGCGGTGGGAACAAAGTCGATGCGCGCCTGCGGGGCTGGACAGCACTCGGATGCCTGCAGTGAGATGCAGCCGACGCAGTTTGCGTTGCAGCGGGGCGAGATAGGGAGCCCGGCCTCAAACCGGCGATACAGCATGTTTTGCGCGGTAAAACAGCCGTAGCTCTCTGCACAGTGGATAAGCTGCGCCAGAACGCGGTTAGAGCCAAACTCCTTTCGGCGCTTAGCGATAAGCTCTGCCAGCTCGGGGGTGTTAAACAGGCTTGGGTCCCACCGCGTAAGGTCGTTGCTAGCAGCAGCTGGCACGGCCGCCACATAGAACCGCCCGCGCGACCAGGCCACGCCTGTGTAACCAAACAGGGGAAGTGTTTCCTGCGTTTTGCGATACCCCGGGAGGAGCGTGCGCAAATAACCCTGCGGCAGCAGGGCGGCAACGGCCTGGGCACCCATGCGCGCATAGGGCACGATGCGCCCGCGGCGGTCGATGGCCGCCGCCTCTCTTCCCGGCAGCACGACAAAACTCGCTCCCGGCGGCAGGGGAATCATGTCTTCTTGCTCTGGCTCGACAAGCATACCGCCTGTACGCATGACGGCACCGTAGTTTTCGTCCTCAAAGACTTGACCGTGTTTATCGGCGTAGATAAGCTTAAACATAAGCACACCTACCCCTGCCCTAAGCCTAACATGTAGAGCAACATGTAGGCCGGCAGTCGGAAGTAGCGCGCGGAATTAGCGTATGGTCCGTAGTCTAGGCTACTTTTGGTGACAAAGAAGCAAGGGGTGTCGGGGTGAAGCTTAGCAAACTCAAGCAACGGGTCGCTGCCGAGAATCTCCGGGCGCTCGCGAAACTTAAGCTGCGCGGCTAAGGCCGGCCGCTCCGGCAGCATAACCGCCATGCTCAGTTCTAGGCCGCGGCGCGGCGTGCGCCAATAGCCGATTACCGCGCGGCTAAAGTGTGTGCTAAGATGGCGAAACAGGCATCCCTCAGCCAACGACGCCAGATAGTTTGGGTCAGATAAGCAGTCCTCACCGCGCAGAAGCACCGCATTGCGCAACGCCGCATCGGCGACGTAGTATTTGCTGCGCGACTTAGGCACGCGATGGCTCAAGTGGTCTACTTGGTGGGCAGGCAAAATAAGCTGCGCGGACTCAAGCGCGTGCAAGTAGCTAGAAAGGGTTACGCGCGAAAGCTGCAGGCTCCGGGCCATGGCCTCCTGCCCTAAGCTCTCCCCCGCATGCACACACAGGTAGACAAATACTTTCTCGAGGTCGCGCACGTTGCGAATGCCTGCGTTACGGGCTATGTCGTGCCGGAGCACGCGGTCAACGCACTGCTCGCGCAGGAGTTCGTGTGCGAGGGCGGTATCGTCTAGCAGAGCAGTCTCGGGGTAGCCGCCTTGCAGCAGGTAACGCAGGAAGTGCGGCTCAAGCATCGCCAGTGAGTGCAGGAGTTGCTGCTGTGATGTGCGCGGCAGTGCGGGGAGCTCTAGGAGCGCGCATGGCACGGAAGGCGCCATGCCCCGCATATGAGCGTACTCCGCAAACGAAAGCGGCGGGACGGCAATCGTTGTGAAACCCCCGTATTGGAGCGAGGCTTCGGCAGAGACACTTCCACATGCGGCGATGCGGTAATTAGGCCAGAGCAAAGCGGTATGCTTTAGCCAGGCCGACCAGTCCTCGGCATGTGTGATTTCGTCCAGAAGTAGCACGCCCTGCTCGGCACCGCCGAGAATCTGCGTGCGGTAGATTTCAATTAGGCGGTTAAGTGGCGTCAATTCAAGTACGGGGTGGTCTAGGGGGACATAAAGCAGCTGGTAGGGGGCGAGGCCGTCGGCAAGCAGCGCTTCTGCTAGTTGCCGGAGTATAGTTGTCTTGCCGACGCGGTGCGAGCCGCTAAGAAATACGGGGCGGCGAACCTGTGCCTGTGTGAGTAGGCGCCACGTGCGGTGAAACGCAGTGCGCCTGAACGCGGGTGGGGGATTAGCCCAACCGCCGCTACGCCACCACGGGTTAAAGCCGCGCAGTACCTGGAGTACCTGGGTGTCCTCCAGAAAGCTCACGATAATCAGCTCCCTAGCCAAGTTTCTTGCTATATTGTATAGTACAACATGCAAGAATGGCAAGTGGGGCGGGACAAGAGTGGTTCCGCGGGCGACGGCGGCAGCTGACTGGGTGTCATTTGCGCCAATTCGACAAGTTGCGAGCCTTTTTGTGTCGAATCTTGTCTAGTGCGCTTACATCTGTCATTTCCCGGGCAATAATGGCGAAAGAAAGAGGGCGGCGCGTGGCCGCCCTCATAAGATGTAGGGACGTGCGTTTCGCACGTCCGTGGACGTGCCAGAGGCACGTCCCTACAAGGAGACCGACTAGACCGCATGCCCCCCTGGGGTGGCCTGTATTGTAGCCGGCATATCCACCGCGTTTTCGCTGCGGGCTACGGCTAGTGTGCAGATGAGGTCACCCGAGACGTTCATGCAAGTGCGACCCATGTCGACGATGCGGTCAACGCCCATAATAATGCCGATTGCCGAGACCGGCATGCCCACAGACTCAAGCACCATAGCCAGCATAATCATACCGGCACCGGGGACGCCTGCCGTGCCAATGGAGGCTAGGGTCGCAGACACAATGACCATAAGCATTTGGTTAAAGGTGAGGTCTACGCCAAGGAGTTGCGCGAGGAACACTACGGAAACGCCCTGATACAGCGCCGTGCCGTCCATATTGACAGTCGCGCCAAGCGGCAGGGTGAAGGCGCCGATTTCTTTCTTAACGCCTAGGTTCTTTTCGCTGCACTGTAGGGTAACCGGAAGTGTAGCGGCGGAAGAAGCGGTAGTAAAGGCGACCAGCATCGCGGGCGAGATGCGTTTAATCATCTCAATGAGACTAACTCCGCCAAAGAACTTAGCTATGCCGCCATAGACGACGACCAAGTGGATGATTAGCCCGAGGTAGACGACCACAATAAACATGGCGAGGCTCACCAGTATGGCCGGGCCGACGTTAATGACGGTGCGCGCAATCAGCGCAGCGACGCCATAGGGGGCAATTTGCATCACTAAGCCTGTGAGCCAGAGCATGACTTGGTTGAGCCCCTCGAAGACGTTGAGTAGAGGCTTGGCTACGTCGCCGGCTGCGGCTATGCCAACGCCAACTAGCACTGCGAAGATGATAATTTGCAGCATAGCACCGCGGTTAAGGGCGTCAAACGGGTTAACGGGAATCATCTCAATAATCGTGGTCATAATGGGGGGAGCAGGGGTAGCGGTGAATTTCCCTTCTTTTGCCACGTCAACCGCGAGTCCCGGCTGGAAAATGACCGTAAGCGTAATGCCAAGGATAATCGCAATGGCAGTCGTCACGAGATAGAACGACATAATCTTGCCGCCGATGCGACCTACCTTCTTTAGGTCGCCAAGGCTGGCAGTGCCAAGCACTAAGCTAGCGAGCACCAACGGAACTACGAGCATACGAATAGCGCGGATAAAAGCATCACCGACAGGAGAAATGAGGTACGTCATGAGGTTCTTGACGAAGGCGGTTTCGCGCACAAAGTGCAAGAGCAGGCCGATGATGATACCAGCAATGAGGCCGTAGAGAATGCGATTGGCAAGCTTCACTGAGTAACCCTCCTCCTTTATATTTCTGTGCTCCATGAATCTGTTTGGCGCAAATTGAGATGAACTTACGTCCTTCTGACAAGATGTAAGTTTGCTCGTTCACGTAGATTCATATGAGCGCAGTTAACAAAGTATTCGCCAAACTTAGAGGAGTTCCCTGCAAGCAGTTCAAAAGCTCCGCTGCCCGAATGAAGCAAAAAGCTCCGTCCCTTTTGCTTCAAGCGTTTTTGTTGCTCGCGTCACTTGTGCGTGCTATACTATTCAAGTAGTTTCAGAAAAGAGGTGTGTAGCGTGAAGGAGAAGATTCACCCGAATTACCAGAAGGCTTTAGTTACCTGCGCATGTGGCGAATCCTTCGAGTCGGGTTCAATAAAGAAGCAACTTCGGGTTGAGCTCTGCTCGAAATGCCACCCTTTCTTCACCGGCAAACAGAAGTTTGTCGATGCGGGCGGACGAGTAGACCGCTTTAAGAAGAAATACGGCCTAACTGATAAGTAGTAGCACACGAAGCAGAGCGCCGCGCTCTGCTTCGCAGTACTATACGGCTCTGGAAAGGGGCAAGTGATGTGCCTGAGAAGGCTATCGGCGGACAGGCGGTAATGGAAGGCGTGCTCATGCGGCGTGCGAGCGGAGAGCAGGCTATTGCCGTGCGTCGCCCGGACGGAACATGCAGTGTAAGGCACCAAAGTGCCGCATCCCTCGCGTCGCGGTATGCGGTGTTTCGCTTGCCCGTAATTCGCGGCGGCGTGGCACTAGTGGACACGCTAACGGTAGGAATCGACGCGCTGCTCTACAGCGCTAACGAATCGGGCGGCGAAGAAGTCGAGCTCTCTAAGGGCGCGGTCGGCTTCGCGGTCTTTCTTGGGTTAGCGCTAGCCGTAGGGCTATTTATGTTGCTCCCTACCGTGTTGCTGCGTCTGTTTGGCTTAATAGACGCGCAGCCGCTAGTGGCAAACCTCGTCGAGGGCGCGATTCGCCTCAGTATCTTTACTATATATATAGCCGCCGTCTCGTATATGCCCGACATGCGCCGCTTCTTTCAGTACCACGGCGCTGAGCACAAGGCGATTAATTGCTTTGAAGCAGGGCAGGAGCTGACGATTGAGAACGTCCGCCGTCACTCGCGCTTTCACGCGCGCTGCGGCACGTCTTTTTTGCTCGTGGTAATGCTCACGAGCGTGCTCGTGTTCTCGTTCTTTGGCTGGCCTAACGTGTGGGTGCGCATGGCCACGCGGCTGCTCCTCCTGCCGCTAGTGGCAGGGTTGGCCTATGAGATAATTAAGCTCTCGGCGCGTGGCCGCGGTGCATGGCAGTGCGTACTGACGGCGCCCGGCATGGCGCTGCAGCGGGCGACTACCCGCGAACCAGACGACGGCCAAATCGAAGTCGCTATTGCGGCACTGCAGGCCATAAGCCCAAACGGATAAACAACAGGACCTAGGTGAGGTGAGCATACGGATGCTAGAGAAACTGCGCGCGATTAAGAAGCGCTACGACGAGCTGACAGATCTGGTCAGCGACCCCGCGGTCATCGCTCGCCAGAGCGAGTGGCGCACATATGTCAAGGAACAGGCGGGCCTAAACGCCCTTGTCGACGCCTTTAACCGTTACGAGCAGACGCTTAAGGAGCTAGAGCAAGCTAAGGCTGCGCTTACCGGGAGCGACCCGGATTTTCGCTCTATGTTGGAGACGGAAATCGACGCGTTAAAGACAGCGGCAACCGCCCTAGAAGAAGAGATAAGAATTCTGCTGTTGCCCAAAGACCCTAACGACGAAAAGAACGTCATCGTAGAAGTGCGCGCCGGTGCCGGGGGCAACGAGGCCGCAATTTTTGCGGGCGACCTCTTTCGCATGTATAGCCGCTTTGCCGAGCGGCAGGGCTGGAAGACGGAGTTGCTGTCTGCTTCGCTAAGTGACATGGGCGGCTACAAAGAAGTAGTCTTTATGATTGAAGGCAAAGGTGCCTACAGCCAGCTAAAATACGAGAGCGGCGTACACCGCGTGCAGCGCGTGCCGGAAACAGAGGCGAGCGGCCGCATTCACACTTCGACGGCTACCGTAGCTGTGTTGCCGGAGGCCGAGGAAGTAGACATCGAGATTGACCAAAACGACCTGCGTATCGACACCTTCTGTTCTAGCGGGCCGGGCGGGCAATCAGTAAACACCACGTACTCCGCGGTGCGCATTACGCATAACCCCACGGGAGTAGTCGTAAGCATGCAGGATGAAAAATCGCAGATAAAGAACCGCGAAAAGGCCATGCGCGTGCTTCGGGCAAGGCTGCTTGAGCTTGAGCAAGCCAAGCGCGATGCGGAGCTGTCGGAGACTAGGCGCGGGCAGGTAGGTACAGGGGACCGCAGCGAGCGCATTCGCACGTATAATTTCCCGCAGAACCGCGTGTCCGACCACCGCATTAACCTGACGACGCACCGCTTGACCGGGATTTTGGATGGCGATATCACCGAGATAGTCCAGGCACTAACTACGCACGACCAGATGGAGAAACTAGGTTCTCCGCAGTGAAGGTAAAAGCCCTGTGGGATGCCGGCGCGGCCGAGCTTAGCTTAGCGGGTGTTGCCGATGCCTGCTGGCAGGCGGAGCTACTGCTGCGCTCGGTAACTGACCTAAGTCGCGCCGCGTTCCTGGCGTACCCTAGCCGCGAGGTGGACGAGCATGTGGTAGAGCGCTACCGCGAAGCTTTGCGGCAGCGCGCGCTCGGTGTGCCGCTGCAGTACATAATAGGCTATACAGAGTTTTTTGGGCGAGAGTTTCGCGTGACGCCTGCGGTGCTTATTCCGCGCCCTGATACGGAAACGCTAGTCGAGGAAGCGCTGCGGGTGTGTAGGGGTGAATTTGCCAGAACACGCAAACTCACTAGCACTTCGCACTTCGCACTTCGCACTGGGGAATGCGTTAGCGGCACTGCGGAGAATGTATTGCTTGATCTATGTACGGGTTCCGGATGTATCGGGCTGACGCTAGCGGCGGAGGTGCCGGAGCTTCAGGTCTATCTTACGGATATATCGGACGCGGCGTTAGCCGTGGCTGCAGAAAATGCCGCGCGCCTTGGGGTAAGCGACCGCGTGCAGTTTAGGCAAGGGGATCTGTTTGCCCCGGTAGAGGGTATGCGCTTTAGCATGATTACAGCGAATCCGCCGTATATTCCAAGCGCAGAAATTCCAATACTAGCATCGGACGTGCAAAGTGAGCCGCGTATAGCTCTAGAGGGCGGGGAGGACGGCTTGGCGTATTATCGGCGCATTGCCGCTCTGGCTCCTGGCTTTCTTACCCCGGGCGGCTGGTTACTGCTTGAAATAGGCTGTACCCAAGCGGACGAAGTGAAGTCACTCCTTGCCTCGGCGCACTTCACCGAGCTGTTCGTGCGACAAGACCTGGCCGGGCGCGACCGCGTCGTGGGAGGGCGTTTGCCTCTTGACACTAACTCTCGCTAGGCGTACAATTAATCCGAGGAAAATACTCGGTTTTTTTATCGGGCTAATCCCGAGTAATTCTATCGGGTATGCTAGGGGTGAGACCCATGCGGTTATCTACTAAAGGGCAATATGCAGTGCGAGCGATGACGGTAGTAGCCATGCACGAAGAGCAGGGACCGGTGCCGCTGCGTTTTGTCGCCGAGATGGAGGACATTTCGGCGCAGTATCTGGAGCAAATTTTTATGGAGCTGCGACGTGCCAAACTAGTGAGCGGACAGCGCGGCGCAAAAGGCGGCTATACGCTAGCCCGTCCGGCAGAGGACATAACCGCGGGCGACATAGTGCGCGCCGTGGAAGGGCCCATTAAGTTAGTGGATTGCGACCACGCCGGCGGGTGTGAGCGCGTGCATGTCTGTGCTACTCGCGAGCTATGGAACAAGGTATCCGAGAGCATGCGCCAGGTTATGGATGGCGCTACCCTCCGCGACCTAGCGACATGGGCGCGAGAGAAGATGTGAGACACCAGGCGCCAGGAGATTGTCGCTTGTCGCTTGTCGCTTGTCGCTTGAGGGAGAGGGCTCTGAGCGGTGAGCGGTGAGCATTGAGGCTTTAGGCGCTAGGCGTTAGGCTTTAAGGGCTGTGAGCTTTGAGCTGTGAGCTATGATAGAAGGGAAACCGGGCACTACCGCGACACGGCTCTACTGGGCACTGAGCACTAGGCACCCCCCTACCAGCAGCCAGCAGCCAGGAGCTAGCAGCCCTCCATTCAGTTACTAACCAACTCAAGAGGAGGTTCTCACCATGAGAAGAGTTTACTTAGACCATGCCGCTACGACCCCGGTGCATCCGGAGGTAATTGCGGCTATGTTGCCTTATTTTCACAACCACTTTGGCAATCCGTCGAGCGTGCATAGCTTTGGGAGGGATTCGCGCAAAGCGGTAGACGAGGCACGCGAAAAGGTGGCTACGGCCATAGGGGCCGACCCACGCGAGATATTCTTTACGTCGGGCGGCACGGAAGCCGACAATATTGCCATTCAAGGCTTAGCCCTTGCCCGCAACAAGGATGGGCGACATATCATCACGAGTAAAATCGAACACCACGCCGTGCTCGACACGTGCCATTTCCTCGAATCGCAGGGCTATGAGGTTACCTATCTGCCTGTCGACGAGCATGGCTTGGTTAGCGTGGCAGACTTTGAAGCCGCGCTGAGGCCCGACACCATTCTCGCCACGATTATGCACGCTAACAACGAGATGGGCACGATTCAGCCAATCAAAGAAATGGCGGCGATTGCTCGCGCCAAGAAGATAAGCTTTCATACCGACGCCGTGCAGACAGTCGGGAGTATTCCTGTAGACGTAAAGGACCTCGGCGTAGACATGATGTCCTTCTCGGCGCACAAGTTCTACGGCCCGAAGGGGATTGGCGTGCTCTACATTAAGAAAGGCACGCGGGTGAAGCCGCTTTACCACGGCGGCGGGCAAGAGCGCAAGTACAGGCCGGGCACCGAGAACCACGTCGGCATCATCGGCTTGGCGAAAGCGCTTGAGCTTGCGACGGCTGACTTGGCGGAAAGACAGGCGAAAATCTCGGCGCTGCGCGACAAGCTTGCCGCGGGTCTTCTGGCCTTGCCCGAAGTAACGCTTAACGGCCACCCCACACAGCGCCTGCCCGGCAACGTAAACGTAAGCGTGCGCTACGTAGAGGGCGAGTCTTTGATTTTAAGTCTCGATATGCAGGGGATAGCGGTGTCTAGCGGCTCGGCCTGCACATCGGGGTCGCTTGAGCCATCGCACGTGCTCCTGGCCATGGGCTTAACTCACGAACAGGCGCACGGGTCGCTTCGCCTTACTTTAGGCATCGATAACACCGAGGCAGATGTAGACTATGTGCTGTCGGTGATGCCCGCGATAGTGGAGCGGCTGCGGAAGATGTCGCCGCTGTACCGGTGAGAGGTGCCACCGGCCGCCAGCCGCCAGCCGCCAGGGGAACGGGGGGCTCCTAGCTGCTAGCTCCTGGCTACTGGTAGGGAGGTGCCTAGTGCTCAGTGCTCAGTGCCCAGTAGAACGGAGCGCTCCTAGCTGCTAGCTCCTGGCTGCTAGTAGAGGAGAGCGTGCTTCGTGCTTCGTGCTCAGCGGAGGATGGGGCTCTTGGTTCCAGGAGCCAATTACCCCTCGTCGCTCACAGCTCAGAGCTCAAAGCTCATAGCCCGTTCCCCTAACGCCTAACGCCTAACGCCTAACGCCTAAAGCCCAAAAGCTCTCCGTATAAAGCTGGCGGCTGGCGCCTGGCGGCCGGCGGCTCCCTCCCCAAGCTACAAGCGACACTCCCAAATTGACAGGAGGACTTATAAATGAGTATGTATAACGACAAAGTAATGGACCACTTTCAGCGGCCGCGCAACGTCGGCAGTATCGAAGACGCCGACGGCGTGGGCGAGGTAGGCAACATCAGCTGCGGCGACATTATGCGCATGTACATTAAGGTTGACGCAAACGAGCGCATTACCGACATTAAGTTCCAGACCTTTGGCTGCGGAGCTGCTGTAGCTACAAGCAGCATCGTTACCGAGATGGCTATCGGCAAAACTGTAGAAGAGGCGCTCGCCATGACAAACAAAGAGGTGGCCACGTCCCTCGGCGGACTGCCACCCCTAAAGCTACACTGTTCTAACTTGGCCGCCGATGCATTGCACGCAGCGGTGAAGGACTACCTTGCGAGGAAGAGCGCTAAGGGCTTATAGCGTTCAGTGCTCAGTGCTCAGTGCTCAGTGCTCAGTGCTCAGTAGAGGCTGGACTCTCGCGTTCATGACTCGCAAACCGCGAGCTGTGCCCTACTAGGCACTAGGCACTGGGCACTGGGCACTAAGAGCCAACAGCGCTTCCCCCACGTAATGCACGTCGCCTGCTCCCATCGTCAGGAGCAGGTCGCCTGCGCGTAGGCGCGTGCTAAGAAAAGCGGTGGCGTCTTCCAAAGAACCGATGTAATGTACCGAAGACCGCTCGGCCTTAATTTTATCGACTAAGTCCTTTGAGCTTATGCCGTGCGTGTTTCGCTCGCGCGCGGCGTAAATATCTGTAATAATAACCTCGTCTGCGTCACCAAAGCAGACTGCGAATTCGTTAAGCAGAGTTTTGGTGCGGGTGTAGGTGTGCGGTTGAAACACGACAATCACGCGTTTAGGGGCAAGCGCCCGTGCGGCAGCTAGAGTGGCGCGGATTTCGGTGGGGTGGTGCGCGTAGTCGTCAATAATCGTCGCGCCGCCGAACATACCCTTAGTCTGAAAGCGTCGGTGCGTCCCGCGAAATGCCTGTAGCGTTTTGGCCATAGTCGCAAAGGGAATGCCTAAGTGGCTGCCTACCGCGAGGCCGGCCAATGCGTTTAGTATGTTGTGCCGCCCGGGTACACCTAAGGTTACGCGCCCAAGTTGCGCATTGCGGAAGAAAACCGTAAACAGGCTCTCGCCCGAGGGCCGGAGTTCTATCTCTGTCGCCCACCAGTCGGCACCTTGCATGAGGCCATAGGTGGCGACTGGGCACTTTGCGTTAGCCAGGATTTCGCGCACATTTGCGTCGTCGCGGCAGGCGACTAGGAGGCCCTCTGCTGGGATAAGCTTAGCAAAACGCAGGAATGCGGCTTTGACGTGATCGAGGTCGCCGAAATAGTCGAGGTGGTCGGCGTCGATGTTAAGAATCACGCCGAGCATCGGGCGCAGAGCCAGAAACGTCTCGACATATTCGCAGGCTTCTGCCACAAAGTAGTCGCTGCTCCCTACTTTGACGTTGCCGCCGAGCGCGTCGAGTTCGCCGCCTATTAATACGGTCGGGTCAAGGCCCGCGTGTTCACACAAGAGGCCCACTAAGGCCGTGGTCGTCGTCTTGCCGTGCGAGCCGCTTATGGCAATGCCGTACCGCGCTTCTCCCATTAGGGTGCCAAGGAACTCCGCACGCGAAAGAACGGTGGCGTTACTCTCCCTCGCCGCCACGAGTTCTGGGTTATCGGGTTTTATGGCAGCAGTAAACACCACTACTTCGGCACCCAGTACATGCTCTTTGGCGTGGCCTAGGTAAATCGTTGCTCCGTCCTTAATCAGGCGCCGCGTGAGGTCCGACTGTTTTAGGTCTGAGCCGGACACCTGCCAGCCTCGCCTCTGCATGATTAACGCCAGCGCGCTCATGGAGATGCCGTCTATGCCGATGAAGTGGATGCGTCGTGGGGTATGTAGGATCTCTGTATTCATGGTGGCCCTCCCGCCTCCCTTCCTTTTATGATGTCGCGCCAAAGATAGATTATACTATGCTAGAGCGAGTCAATTCGCACATGCGACAACTCGGTCAACATATGTTATCATGTTTCCGTTCAGCAAAACTGTCAAGTCCGTGCATTTCTAAGGAGGAAAATTAGTGCAGATTAACTCAGCCAGACTCGTTGACAACTTTCTTAAACTAGTGCAGATTGACTCCGCACCGCGCGCGGAAGCGAAAATCGCGGCAGAGATTATCCGGCAACTCGCAGGCTTAGGCGTAGCGGCAGAGATGGATAACGCCGGGGCGAAAGTAGGCGGGGACGCGGGAAATGTTATCGCTAGGCTCCCAGGTGACGCCGGCAAGCCGACTATTATGTTCTCGGCCCACATGGATAGAGTAGAGCCCGGGCTTAATATTAAGCCTGTCGTCAAAGACGGCGTAATCTACAGCGACGGGAGCACCATTCTCGCCGCCGACGATGTGGCGGGCATAGCCGCGATTATCGAGGCTATCCATGTCCTAAAAGAGAAGTCAGCGACGCACGGGCCGCTGGAGTTCGTCTTTACCATTGTCGAAGAAGGCGGACTGCACGGCGCCAAGAACCTAGACTACGGCGCACTTAAAGCCGACTTCGGTTTTGCGCTCGACAGCAGCGGCCCCGTAGGCTCGGCCATTGTGCAGGGCCCGGCTCAAGACAAAATAGAAGCCGTCATCTACGGCAAAGCAGCGCATGCCGGTGTTAACCCCGAAGACGGCATCAGCGCCATCGTGGCCGCCAGCCGCGGCATAGCAGAGATGAAGACAGGTCGCTTAGACCACGAGACGACGGCTAATATCGGCACGATCAAGGGCGGTACAGCTACGAACATTGTGACCGATAAAGTAGTAATCCAAGCTGAGGCGCGCAGTCTAAAGAACGAGAAACTAGAGCGCCAGTCGCAGCATATGCGAGAGTGCCTAGAGCGGGGAGCGGCAGAGGTCGGCGCCCGCGCTGAGGTGAAAATAAGCCGCATGTACTCGGCGTTTCGCCTAGATGAAAGCATGCCTGTCATTGCTTTGTTTAAGCGCGCTTGCCGCGAAGTGAATCTTAGGGGCGAGCTAATCCCTTCCGGCGGCGGCAGCGACGCCAATATCTTTAACGCGCACGGCATACCTACGGCTAACATCGGCGTCGGCTATAAGAAGGTGCACACTACAGAGGAGAGCATGGCCATTAGTGACCTCGAGACTGTGGCTCGGCTGACCTTAGCGCTTATTACTAACGCCTAAGTATACCAACCTACGCTCTCCCACTTCCGTGATTGGAGGAAGGCCGCATGGAAAAGTTCAGGCAAGCGATAGCCGAAAAACTTGCGCCGCTGCTTAATATGAGTAGCGAAGCCGCGCGCGCGCTGATGGAGGTGCCGCCTAACCCCGCGTGGGGCGATATCGCCATACCGTGCTTCTCCTTAGCCAAGGTGCTGCGCAAGGCTCCTACCGCCATTGCGGCAGACTTGGCTAACATGCTGGACCTGCGCGGCTTAGCCGATAATGTCGAGGCTAGGGCAGGGTATCTCAACATTACGCTAGAAAAGGCGGCCGTAGCGCGCCACATTATGGAGGGTATCCTTCATGGGGGGGCGTCCTTTGGCTTCACTAACGCGGGCGCGGGAAAAACCGTAGTTATCGACTTCTCCTCGCCTAACATCGCCAAACCGTTTGGCATCGGTCATTTGCGCACTACGGTCATCGGGCACAGCCTCTCGCGCATCTACGGCGAGCTTGGCTACCGCGTAGTACGCGTTAACCACCTTGGCGACTGGGGAACGCAGTTTGGCAAGCTTATCGTAGCTTACAAGCTATTGGCCAAAGACGAAGACCTTACGCATGATCCCATAAGTACGCTGTTTAAAATCTACGTGGAGTTTCACCGCCGCGCCGAGAATCAGCCTGAGCTATTAGAGGAAGCGCGGGTGTGGTTTAAGCGCCTGGAAGCGGGAGACGATGAGGCTAGGTCGCTGTGGCAGCGCTTTGTGGAAGTAAGTCTTAAAGAGTACCAGCGGGTATATGACCTCCTAGGCATAGAGTTTGACTTCTGGCTCGGCGAGAGCTACTATGAGCCCCTGTTAGCTTCAACCGTCGCGGCGATTGAGGCACAAGGGCTTACGACCGTCTCAGAAGGCGCGGTCGTTGTAGACTTAACCGAAGCAGGCATGCCGCCCTGCCTCTTGCGCAAGACTGACGGCGCGACGCTTTACGCCACGCGGGATATTGCGGCAGCTTTATACCGCGACAAAAAGCACCACCCCGAGCTTATGCTCTATGTAGTGGGGCAGGAGCAGACGCTGCACTTTAGGCAGGTAAAGCAGGTTCTCTTAAAGATGGGGGCTCCGGCGGGCGACAAGCTCGTACACGTGCCGTTTGGGCTGTTTAAGTTCCCGGAAGGTAAGATGTCTACGCGTCGCGGCAACGTTATTTTCCTTGAGGACGTGCTCACGCGCGCGATTGAACTTGCGGCCGCGGTGATTCACGCCAAGAATCCTGAGCTAGAGAACAAGCTCGACATCGCGCAGCATGTCGGCGTGGGAGCGGTGGTCTTTGGCGACCTTAAACACGGGCGCATTAAAGATGTTAATTTTGACTGGGACGAAATACTTAACTTCGACGGCGAGACCGGACCTTACGTGCAGTATACACACGCGCGTGCTTGCTCGGTTTTGCGTAAGGCTGCGTTTGACCCGGCTCTTAGCGACGAGGCCGCGCTCACGGACGAGCACGCCTTGCCGCTCATTAAACTCCTAGGGGAGTTCCCACAAGTGGTAGCCCGCAGCGCCGCAGAATTTGAGCCTTCGGTGGTCGCGCGCTACGTGCTAGATGTCGCCTCCCTCTTTAACCGCTATTACCACCATGTGCGCATTATCGGGGAGGATAAAGACAGTTCGAGGACGCGTCTCGCGATTGTGAGCGCGACGCAGCGGATACTAGCGCGCGGCTTGTATCTCCTAGGTGTGACCGCAGTAGACAAAATGTAGCGATAACTCGAAAGGACGGGTCTTAATGCCTGAGTGGAGTGCGGGAGGTATCGTCTTTTGGGGCAGGCAGGTCTTAGTCCTCACCAACTTTCGCGGGGACGCGGTCTTTCCCAAAGGGCACCTTGAGCGTGGGGAGACGCCTGAACAAGCGGCGCTGCGCGAGGTGTTTGAGGAAGCGGGCATTCGCCCGCAGCTCTTAGCTCCGTTAGGCACTACCGAGTATACCGTCTTTTCACCTAAAGACAGAACGCGCCATCAAAAGACGGTGTATTGGTTTCTGATGCAGGCGGAAACGAACTTTATCAAGTGCGATGGCTACGAAATAATCGCCGGACAATACGTCACCCTCGAGCAGGCGGAGCGCATGTTGACCTACGACCTAGACCGTGAGAAACTAGTTTTAGCCTATGAAGAACTGCGGCGGCACCTTTCGGAGTGTTGAAAGCGAGGTCAAGCTATGCACATTAACCGTATCGAGACGTTAGCGGCAAACTTGCGGCAGCGAGGCATCTCTGCCGCGGCAGTTTTGCCGAGCGCGGGCTTGTTTTATCTCACAGGTATGTCGGCTACCTTAAGCGAGCGTCCTCTGCTCTTCGTTTTTACGGCAGCGGGCGAGGCTATGGCGGTGTGCCCGGCCTTTGAGGCGGAACGCGTGCGTAGAGACTCCGGCGTGCTGGAGCTATTAACCTATACAGACGAAGAGGGCGGGGCAGCCGGGTTTGCGCGGTTAGCTGCGCGCCTTCCGCAGATTAAAGTCGTGGCTATGGAGTTTCAGGCGGCGAGGTTGTTAGAGTATAAGCTCTTAGAGAGTGCTTGCGGTGTTACGGACCTGACGGACCTGCGGCCGATTTTAGCTGCGCAGCGCATGCGCAAAGAGCCGGCCGAAATTAACAAGCTGCAGCAAGCAGCGCAGCTCGCCGACGCCGCTATGGCTGTGGTGGAACGAAACATCGCGCTAGGTGTTACCGAAATACAGATTGCCGAGGCGGTCGAGGCATATGTCAAAGCGCGGGGCGGGCGCATGTCTTTTGTGAGCATTATCGCGGGGGAGCGCACGGCGCTACCGCACGCCTCTACCGGTAGTCGGCCGCTTCATCCTGGGGACGTGGTGGTCGCAGACCTTGGCTGTGTGGTGGATGGCTACACAAGCGATATTACGCGCACCTTCCTGTTAGAGGGTGCTCCGGCGCAACTTGAGCGAATTGGGGCGGTTGTCTTTGAGGCAAACCGGTTAGCGAGCGAAGCCGTGGGCGTAAATGTAGAGGCTGGCTACATAGACGATGTAGCGCGAGAATGCATTACGCAGGCAGGATACGGGCAGTTCTTTACGCATCGCACCGGCCACGGGCTAGGCCTAGAGGTACATGAGGAGCCATACATTGTTGGCGGCAGCAAGGAGAGACTGCAGATAGGGCATACGTTTACGATTGAACCGGGGATTTATCTGCCCGGCGTCGGCGGCGTGCGCATTGAAGACGACGTGTGTGTCACGGCTACCGGCGCCTTAAGCCTGACGACTTATCCGCGCGCGGTTAAAGTGGTTAAATAGCTATGCTCGACAGGCTGAACCAGAGCTTAGGGGGCGCGCTTAGTTTCGACGAGCCGATGAACAGGCATACTTCGTTTCGCATCGGCGGACCGGCGGATGCCTTGTTTATTCCGCGCGACGCCGGCGAGCTGAGGAAGGCGCTGAAATCGGCGCAGAAGCTTGACATTCCGGTAACCGTCATCGGCAACGGCAGCAACCTGCTTGTGCGTGACGGCGGGATTAGAGGCTTGGTTATTAAGCTGTCGGGCACCTTAGACTACGTGCATGTACTGGGGACTGATTTGCGCGCCGGCTGCGGCGTCCTGCTCTCGACGCTCTCGCATGTGGCGGTAGAGGCGGGGCTTAGGGGGCTTGAGTTTGCCGCAGGCATCCCGGGCACGCTGGGTGGGGCGCTCAGCATGAATGCGGGGGCCTACGACGGTGAGATGAAGGATGTAGTCAGCGCAGTGCGGGCTCTGACGCTTGCGGGAGATGAAGTAGAGCTTCGCGGCGAGGAACTAGCCTTTGGTTACCGTCACAGCGCGCTTAAGGCGCGCGACCTCGTGGCTGTTGAGGCGACGTTAGCACTCACGCCGGGCGATAAAGAGGTAAGCTTGGCTAGGATAGCCGAGCTCAACCGTTTACGGCGCGAAAAGCAGCCGATTGCGCTGCCTAGCGCGGGTAGCGTCTTTAAACGGCCGCCGGGGCACTTTGCGGGCAGGCTAATCGAGCAGGCTGGGCTTAAGGGGTGCCGCATTGGCGATGCGGAGGTATCGACTTTGCACGCCGGGTTTATCGTGAACGTAGGCAATGCTACGGCGCGCGACGTGCTGGATCTCATTTTTCATGTGCAGTCAAAGGTGCGCGAGCAAAGCGGCGTCACGTTAGAACCTGAGGTGCGCATTGTAGGCGAGGACATGGATTTATAATGTGAAAGAGGGTGAGCGCAAAATGGCGAGTGTAACAGGAGCAAAGGCGAGCGAGCTTTACCTTGGGGGCTACAACTGCGCAGAGGCCGCGTGGCTTGCTCTTAGCCAAGACCTCGACGCGGAGAGACAAGCCTTTGGACTGCGCCTTAGCTCCGGCTTCGGCGGCGGGGCGGCGTGTGGGAGTTTGTGTGGCGCGGTGGCCGGAACGGTAATGGCGATTGGGCGCTGGTACGGCAGGGAGTTAGGCGGCGCGAGAGCCGAGGACGCCAACAAACTGACCAAAGCGCTCGTGGAGGCAGTACGGGCGAAATACGGCTCGATTGACTGTGCAGACATGAAGCCGAAGGTCGAAAACTATCGCGAGACGTGTGCCGAGTACGTGGCGTTTTGTGTAGAGAAAGCCGAGGAGTTAATGGACAAGGGCATAGAAGACGACGACTGTGGCTGAGGGTAAGCTTTAGCGCGGTCGCGCAAAAAAGGCTGCCTAGATAAACTAGGCAGCTGCATATTTTAGTGGTCGGGGCGACACGATTTGAACGTGCGGCCTCACGGTCCCGAACCGTGCGCTCTACCAAGCTGAGCCACGCCCCGATGTGCGTGTAACCATTATAGCACTAAGAAAAAAAAAGACAACCACGGCAGGAGTATTCGCACTAAATGTCAAATTATACAGCGATGTAAACTGGAGGTGTCCCGGCATGTATAACAAACTCTGTCCCTGGTGCGAGCGACGTTCGTATTCGGCTACAACGGCGGGTATTTGGAATTGCCCGTATTGCGGGGAGGACATTACGAGCGCGCCGGCTGCCACCGGGTACACCGTGCTTCCGCCCGAACCGGAGCCCAAATCAGACCCAAAGAAGGAGGCAAGCGACAAGGGTCGCTAAGTGGCACATGCGCATTAGGAATATCGTAGTTTCGCCCCCGCTTGTGGCTGCGCCCATGGCGGGGATTTCCGACCAAGCGAATCGTTTGCTAGCCCACGAGTTTGGCGCGGCTTTGGTTGTAAGCGAAATGGTTAGCTGTAAAGGCATAATCTACGACCAAGCGAAGACGTGGGAGCTCCTGACTATGGAGAGAGATGAGCCGCTGTCTGTACAGCTCTTTGGCAGCGACCCGGCAGAAGTGGCGGAAGCGGCGGCCGTTGTGGCGGAGAAGATAAAGCCCTTGGCGATAGACATTAACATGGGATGCCCGACGCCTAAGATTGTAAAGTCGGGGGATGGGGCGGCTTTGTTGCTTAACCCGAAACTAGCAGGCGATATTGTGCGCCGCACTGTGGCGGCTGTTAAGATTCCGGTCACGGTCAAGACACGCAAGGCTTGGGACGCTAATTCACCTAGCTGTCTTGGCCTAGTGCACGAGGTTCTGGAGGCCGGGGCGGCGGCCATTACTATCCACGGGCGTACGCGCGACCAGTTCTACTCGGGAAAGGCTGACTGGGGCATAATCCGCGAGGTAAAAGCAGCCGTAGGTGTGCCTGTGATTGGCAATGGCGATGTCACTTCGGCCAAAGAGGCGCTGCGCATGCTAGAGGTCACCGGGTGTGACGCGGTGATGGTCGGTCGCGCGGCCATCGGCAACCCATGGCTTTATCGGGATATTTCGCGTGCGCTACAGGGACTGCCGCCGCTTGACCCGCCTCTTTTGGCTGAGCGGCTAAGCGTAGCGCGGCGGCACCTCGCCATGGCGGTTGAGCGAAAAGGAGAGTATCGCGGCATTAGGGAAATGCGTCTGCAGTTAGCGTGGTACATCAAAGGACTGCCGCGGGCGGCGCGCTTGCGCGACGCAATAAACAAGGCCGACAGCGTCGCCGAGGTAGACAGAATCTTTGCCGCGATTCTGGCGGATGAATAACTAAATAGCCGACGCGCCCTAGGGCGCGTTTTTCTTATTTTGCGTGCAAAGTTGATCGCTATCTGGTAGAATCAGTGTATACAATCTTGTGCACAGGAGGAGTCGCCATGCCGTATGTAAGGGTTGGGGATAAACTTGTGAGCCGCGATAAGATTATGCGCACCGTAGATAAAATTCTCGAGCGCAGATCTACCGGCATGTCCCAACAGGAAGTGGCTTACGAAATGAACATCGACCGCAGCTTTATCTCGCGCATCGAAACCATGGGTGAGTTGCGCAAAGGCGGCAAGGTTGCGCTGATTGGCTTCCCTATCTTGAACAAGGCTGAGATAGAGAGTGTCGCGCTGGAATTCGGTGTCGACCACATTTTTCTGATGACGGAAGAAGAGCGATGGACTTGGGTGCGCTCTAAGAACGGCACTGAGCTCTTAAACGAAATTATGGAACTCGTCGCAACCGTGCGCGCCTTTGACACGGTCATCCTCATCGGCTCTAATATGCGCATAAAACTTGCCGAAGCCCTGGTAGATAAGCAGCTAATTCCTATCGCCATCGGCGAGACGCCGCTACGCGAAGACAAGTACGTTCCTCCCGAGTTACTAAGCAACTTGCTGCAGGGCCTCAAGGTCAGTGCCCAGTGCTCAGTGCCCAGTGCTCAGTAGAGTGGAGCGCCGGCCATTCCGCCGCGCCTCACCGCTCACAGCTCACCGCTCACAGCTCACCGCTCACAGCTCAAAGGAGGCGCGCCATGAAACGCATAATCAGTGTAAGCCTTGGGTCGTCTAAACGAAACCATGCCGTAGAGGCAGAGCTACTTGGCGAGCGCTGCGTCATTGAGCGCATCGGCACGGATGGCAACTTAAAGCGGGCCATAGAGCTTGTTAAGCAGCTTGACGGCAAGGTAGACGCCTTTGGCATGGGCGGCATCGACCTCTACGTGCAGGCAGGCGGTAGGCGCTACATGCTCCGCGAGGCCAAGCAGATTGCGCGCGCGGCGCGAATAACGCCAATTGTCGACGGCACCGGCCTAAAAGACACGCTAGAACGCAAGACTGTAGCCTTTCTCGACAAGCAATACGGGCTGACGCTATTAAGACGCAAAGTTCTCATGATGTGCGCGGTTGACCGGTTCGGTATGGCGGAAGCGTTTGCGGCGCACGGAGCTGACCTAACACTCGGAGATCTCATCTTTACCGTAGGGTTGCCAATTCCGCTGCGCAGTTTGCGCGCCTTAGCCACCGCAGCCCGTGTGCTAGGTCCCATCTTGACACAACTGCCCTTGCGCTACCTCTATCCTACCGGAGCGGCGCAAGAGATAACCGTCCGCCGCGGCGAACATTTCTTTGCCGACAACGAGCTTATCGCCGGTGATTTTCACTTTATCCGGCGCTTTATGCCCGCAAGCTTGGCAGGAAAAATCATTATCACCAACACTATCACTAAGGAAGACATCGCCCTCTTAAAGGCGCGCGGGGTCAAGATGCTGGTTACGACCACGCCGGAGTTTAACGGGCGCTCCTTTGGCACTAACGTAATGGAAGCCTTGCTTGTGGCGCTATCCGGCAGGCCGCAAGTCGCCCTCACAGCCCATGACTATGAGGCGCTCTTAGATAGGCTAGCGTTCCGGCCGCGCATTGAAGAGCTGAATGTGACGGGAGGTTAGGTATGGCGAAGTTTGCATTTATACTGCATCCCATTGTGGCTGACGACATCGCCCGCAAGTTTAAGTTCACGGCGCGGTGGCCTGACAGCTGGAAAGAAAAGTTTGTCAGCTTTATGCCGCCGTTAAAAGTGTCGCATATTACGGGCGTGCGCTCCGAGCATGCTGCGACCGAAGGCTATTTCGTGGCGTGTCCGTTAACATCGCGGCAGCTACTTGGCGCAGTGTCGGCCGCGGATGCCATGAAGAAGATTGTTTGGGCCGGGCGAATCGCGGAAAGGCTAGGAGCGGACATTGTGGGACTCGGTGCCCTTACCTCTGTCGTTGGAGATGCCGGCATTACCGTAGCCGATAATTTAAATATTGGCGTTACCACCGGCAATAGCTACACTGTGGCCACTGCCGTAATGGCCTCTCGTTTGGCGGCCAAGAAGATGGGTATAGAGGTGAAAGATGCCCATGTTGTTGTGGTTGGGGCGACGGGTTCTATCGGGCAGGTATGTGCGCGGTTGATGGCCAAAGAGGCGAGGCAGCTTACCTTGGTGGCACGCAACCTTGAGCGCTTAACGCAGGTTGCTAAACGCATCGTCGACGAAAGCGGTATAACTCCCGCGGTTACCGCAGATGTTAACGCTAGCCTTACTACTGCTGATATCGTAATCGCGGTGACGAGTGCGCTCGACTGCGTAGTTGACCCAAGGCTGCTGAAGCCCGGCGCGATAGTTTGTGACGTAGCGCGTCCGCGCGATGTATCGGAAGAGGTCGCTAAGTTGCGTCAGGACGTTTTAATTGTTGATGGCGGTGTGGTAGAAGTGCCGGGAGACGTAAACTTCCGTTTTAACTTTGGTTTCCCGCCACGCACGTCTTACGCCTGCATGGCCGAGACGATGGTACTAGCACTTGAGGGCAAAGTCGGAGACTATTCATTGGGACGGGACATTAAGCCGGAGCAGGTAGAGGAAATTACGCGCCTAGCAGAGAAACATGGGTTTAAGTTAGCCGGGTTTAGGAGCTTTGAACGCGCGGTAACCGACGAAAGAATCGCCGAGATTCGCGCGCGCGCCGGGTTGCGTTGACAATTGCCTGGGGCGTAAATATAATTCAGCATAGAATCATGCCAGTAGGGAGAAAGAGGGTTGGCTAATTGAGCGAGAAAGAAGTCTTGTTGACGGCGGAAGGGCGTAAAAAACTCGAGGATGAGCTCGAACATTTAAAGATGTCTAAGCGTCCGGAGGTCGCTGAGCGTATTCGCGAGGCGATTGGGCACGGCGACATTTCGGAGAACAGTGAGTACGACGACGCAAAAAACGAACAAGCTTTTGTGGAAGGCCGCATTCTCACGCTTGAAAGCATGCTGCGCAACGCGCGCCTCATTGATACAACGGAGCTCGATCACACTGTCGTGGGCGTAGGCTCCACTGTTATATTGTATGATGTGGAAGCAGAGGAAGAGTTAGAGTATACTTTGGTGGGTTCCGCGGAAGCTAGCCCGCTGCAACATAAGATTAGTAATGAGTCGCCGGTAGGACGCGCTGTAATGGGCAAGAAGGTCGGTGACACGGTCGAAGTGTCTGTTCCCGTGGGAATGCTTAAATACGAGGTGCGCGAGATTAGGTAATTTTGTTTTGCGTTTGCTGTTGCAAAGTATTTTATGGCGTGTTAAACTAAATCTCGTGTCGCCGCTTCTTAGGCAGCTCAGTGCTCAGTGCCTAGTGCCTAGTGCCTAGTGCCTAGTGCGACATTGATCCTTGAAAACTGAACAATGCAGGCGCAATTGGGAGATGAGAGCTGTGAGCTTTGAGCTGTGAGCTGAGATGCCCGGATTGCGCGTAAGGATGAAATTAAACAAAACCTCGTTTCTTTGAAATTAAAGCGAGCCAAATCGCTTTCTGAAATTTTTTCGGAGAGTTTGATCCTGGCTCAGGACGAACGCTGGCGGCATGCCTAATACATGCAAGTCGAACGAACTAG
>JGI24117J20151_100028_pt1 | contig 34550 bp, 33 predicted proteins | sample Subbio12Jun_QV11_FD_20151 | JGI IMG/M metagenome (IMG submission 20151)
CGCGCGGAAAGCAGGTGGCCCGATCCGCCGACAGGCTCGCCTCGCCGAGCCCGAACGCACTCCGATCCGCCGACAGGCTCGCCTTGCCGAGCCCACCGCCCGGGCGCGCCCCGATCCCGACTGGCTCGCCATCCCGGGCACCACACGGGGGCTTGCGCGACGGGCGGGTTAGTAGTATTGCTACCACCATGCCGCTGACCGATGTCCAAGCCGCCATCCTCGAACTGATCGCCGAGCGCATCGGGGCCGAGGGCGTGCCGCCCTCGCAGACCGAGATCGCCCGGGCCTTCGGCTTCAAATCGGTGCGCGCGGCGCAGTACCACCTCGAGGCGCTGGAGGCGGCTGGGGCCATCGAGCGCCTGCCCGGCAAGGCCCGCGGCCTGCGCGTGCTGCGGGCGCCATCCAGGGCGCAGGCGGCGCTGCCGCTGCCGTCGCCGCTCGACGAGGACGCCTTGCGCCTGCCGGTGCTGGGGCGGGTCGCCGCCGGACGGCCCATCGGTGCCGGCAACGAGGGTCTGGATGCCGAGGGCGAGGGCACCGTGGTGCTCGACCGCCACCTCTTCCATCCGCTGCCCGACTACCTGCTGCGCGTGCAGGGCGACTCGATGCGCGACGAGGCCATCCTCGACGGCGACCTGATCGGCGTGCGCCGCGCCGCCGACGCCCGCCACGGCCAGGTCGTCATCGCCCGGCTGGATGGCGAGATCACCGTCAAGCGGCTGCATTGCGGTGGCGACGGCCTGCGCCTGATGCCGCGCAACCCCGGGCATGCGCCCATCGACGTGGCGGAGGACCAGGATTTCGCCATCGAAGGCCTGTTCTGCGGTCTGCTGAGGCCGTCGCGGTGAGCGGGCGGAACACCACGCCGGCCCATGCCCGTGGCCGACCCCTGCGGCCGGCATTCCCGCACCCTCGCACGGGGGGTTCTCCGCTGCGCCGCCCCCGCGCCATCCCGCAGGCTGGTGCCAGGTTCCGCCGCAGTCTCAGTCCGTGCGAAACGCCCCGGCCACACTTCCCCCACACCCCCTCGAGAGCACGACCATGACCGCGATGGACGAAAACAAGAAGCGCGCCCTCACTGCCGCCCTCACCCAGATCGACCGCCAGTTCGGCAAGGGCACGGTGATGCGCATGGGCGACAAGAACGTCGAGGCCACCGAGGTCATCGGCACCGGCTCCCTGATGCTCGACATCGCGCTCGGCATCGGCGGCTTGCCGAAGGGCCGCGTCGTCGAGATCTTCGGGCCGGAATCCTCCGGCAAGACCACGCTGACCCTGCAGGTCATCGCGCAGTGCCAGAAGGCCGGCGGCACCGCCGCCTTCATCGACGCCGAGCACGCGCTCGACCCGACCTACGCGCAGAAGCTCGGGGTCAGCCTCGACGACCTGCTGATCAGCCAGCCCGACACCGGCGAGCAGGCGCTGGAGATCGCCGACATGCTGGTGCGCTCCAACGCCGTCGACGTGGTGGTGGTCGATTCGGTCGCCGCGCTGACGCCGAAGGCCGAGATCGAGGGCGAGATGGGCGAGATGCAGGTCGGCCTGCAGGCCCGCCTGATGAGCCAGGCCTTGCGCAAGCTCACCGGCAACATCAAGCGCAGCAACTGCATGGTCATCTTCATCAACCAGCTGCGCATGAAGATCGGGTTGATGATGCCGGGCCAGAACCCGGAAACCACCACCGGCGGCAACGCGCTCAAGTTCTACGCCTCGGTGCGCCTCGACATCCGCCGCATCGGCGCGGTCAAGAAGGGCGACGACATCATCGGCAACCAGACCAAGATCAAGGTGGTCAAGAACAAGCTGGCGCCGCCCTTCAAGCAGGTCGTCACCGAGATCCTCTACGGCGAGGGCATCAGCCGCGAGGGCGAGCTGATCGACATGGGCGTCGACGCCAAGCTGATCGAGAAGTCCGGCGCCTGGTACAGCTACGGCAGCGAACGCATCGGCCAGGGCAAGGAGAACGCCCGCGCCTGGCTCAAGGACAACCCGAAGCAGGCCGCCGAGCTCGAGGCCAAGCTGCGCGAACTCTACGTCCCGGCCGAGAGCCGCGGCGAGGACGCCGAAGACCTTGCCGACGCGTGAGCCGCCCGCCGCCTACCCGCGGGCGCTGGGCCTGCTGGCCCGGCGCGAGCACTCCGCCGCCGGGCTGAAGCGCAAGCTGCGCGACAAGGGCATCGAGTCCGACGAACTCGACGCCGCGCTGGAGGCCCTGCAACGGCAAGGCTTCCAGGACGACCGCCGCTACGCCGAGGCCCTGGTCCGCAGCCGGGCCCTGGCCGGGCAGGGCCCGGTGCGCATCCGTGCCGAGTTGCGGATGAACGGGATCCCGGCGGCCGGGATCGAGGCGGCCTTCGCCGCGGCGGAGGCCGATGGGCTCGACTGGACGGCCGTCGCCGCCCGGGTGGCGGCCCGCTTCCTGCCCGCGCTGGACGCCGCCGACCGCGGCCCCGCGGCGCTCCGCCAGCGCCACAAGGCCCTGTCCTTCCTGCTGCGGCGCGGGTTCCCGCAGGACATGGCCCGTGCCGCGCTGGCCCTGCGGGACGATGCGGACCCCTGCTACCCTTGAAGGCTGCATTCCGCTTCCCATGACGGATTGGCGCGCCCCGTCCGCGCCTGCCGTCCCGCCTCCAGGTCCCGCATGAAAACCAGCGCCGAGATCCGCCGCGACTTCCTCGAATTCTTCCGCTCGAAGGGCCACACCATCGTGCCCTCCAGCCCGCTCGTCCCGGGCAACGACGCCAGCCTGCTGTTCACCAACGCCGGCATGGTGCAGTTCAAGGACGTCTTCCTCGGCGCCGAGAAACGTGGCTACACCCGCGCCGTCTCCTCGCAGCGCTGCGTGCGCGCCGGCGGCAAGCACAACGACCTCGACCAGGTTGGCTACACCGCGCGCCACCACACCTTCTTCGAGATGCTGGGCAACTTCAGCTTCGGCGACTACTTCAAGCGCGACGCCATCGCCTGGGCCTGGGAGCTGCTGACCGAAGTCTGGAAGCTGCCGAAGGAGCGCCTGCTCGTCACCGTCTACCACACCGACGACGAGGCCTTCGAGCTCTGGCACAAGGAGGTTGGCCTGCCGCCCGAGCGCATCCTCCGCATCGGCGACAACAAGGGCGCGCCGTTCGCTTCCGACAACTTCTGGCAGATGGCCGACACCGGCCCCTGCGGCCCCTGCACCGAGATCTTCTACGACCACGGCCCGCACATCGCCGGCGGCCCGCCCGGCAGCCCGGACGAGGACGGCGACCGCTTCATCGAGATATGGAATCTCGTCTTCATGCAGTTCGACCGCCAGCCCGACGGCACGCTGCTGCCGCTGCCGGCGCCCTGCGTCGATACCGGCATGGGCCTGGAGCGCCTCGCCGCCGTGCTCCAGCACGTGCACAGCAACTACGAGATCGACCTGTTCCAGCACTTGATCCGTGCCGCCGCCGCGCTGACCGGCGCCACGGACCTCGAGCACAAGTCGCTGCGCGTGATCGCCGACCACATCCGCGCCGCCAGCTTCCTGATCGCCGACGGCGTGTTGCCCAGCAACGAAGGCCGCGGCTACGTGCTGCGGCGCATCGTCCGCCGCGCCACCCGCCATGTCTGGAAGCTCGGCGCCCTCAAGCCGGAGGGCGTGTTCTGGCGGATGGTGGAGCCGCTCGCCGAGGTGATGGGCGAGGCCTACCCCGAGCTCGTCGCGCAGCGTGCCACGATCGAGGCCGCGCTCAAGGCCGAGGAAGCCGCCTTCGCCAGCACCCTCGACGCCGGCATGCAGCACCTCGACGCCTACCTCGCCAGGGCCGGCGGCGGCCTCGACGGCGAGGCGCTGTTCCAGCTGCACGACACCTACGGCTGCCCGCCCGACCTCGTCCTCGACATCCTGCGCGAGCGCGGGCTCGCGGCGGCGGCCGACGCGATGGCCGTGTACGAGCAGCACATGAACGCGCAGCGCGAGCGCGCCCGCGCCGCCGGCAAGTTCGGCGGCGGCATCGTGCTGCCGGCCGAACTCGTCGCCAAGCTGCATCCCACCCAGTTCCTCGGCTACGAGACGCTCGAGGCGGAGGACTGCCGCGTCGTCGCCCTGCTCCGCGATGGCCGGTCGGTCGAGCGCCTCGCCACCGGCGAGGAAGGCGTGGTGCTGCTCGACCAGACCAGCTTCTACGCCGAGTCCGGCGGCCAGGTCGGCGATGCCGGGGTGTTGGTCGATGCCCGCGGCGACCGTTTCGAGGTGGTCGACACCCTCAAGCTCGCCGGCCAGTTCCACGCCCACCTCGGGCGCGTCCGCGCCGGCGGCCTGGCGGTCGGCGACCACCTCGCCGCCCGCGTCGACGCCGAGCGCCGCCAGGACGTGGTGCTGAACCATTCCGCCACCCACCTGCTGCACGCCGCGCTGCGCAAGGTGCTGGGCGGGCACGTCATCCAGAAGGGCTCGCTGGTGGCGCCGGACCGCCTGCGCTTCGACTTCTCGCATTTCGCCGCCGTGCGGCCGGACGAGCTCGCCGCCATCGAGGCGATGGTGAACGCCGAGATCCGCCGCAACGCCGAGGCCGAGGTCCACCACATGGGCATGCAGGAGGCGCTCGATGCCGGCGCGCTCGCGCTGTTCGGCGAGAAATACGGCGAGCGCGTGCGCGTGCTGCGCATGGGCGGGTTCAGCACCGAGCTCTGCGGCGGCACCCACGTGCACCGTACCGGCGACATCGGGCTGTTCAAGATCGTCGCGGAAAGCGGCGTCGCCGCCGGCGTGCGCCGGATCGAGGCCGTCACCGGCCGCGGCGCGCTGGCCGAGGTCGCGGCGCAGGAGGCGATGCTGGAGCAGGCGGCGAAGCTCGTCGGTGGCCGCAGCACCGATCTGCTCGACAAACTGCGCGGCCTGCTCGATCGGCAGAAGAAGCTGGAGCGCGAGCTCGAGTCCTTCAAGGCCAAGGCCGCGGCCGGCGCCAGTGCCGACCTCGCCGCCCAAGCGGTCGACGTGGCCGGCATCAAGGTCGTCGCCGCGCGGCTCGAGGGCTTCGACGCCAAGGGCCTGCGCGAGGCGGTCGACGATCTCAAGCAGAAGCTCGGCGACGTCGTCGTCGTCCTCGCCGCGGCCAGCGACGGCAGGGCCAGCCTGATCGCCGGCAGCCACGGTGCCGCGTTGGCGAAGGTCAAGGCCGGCGACCTGCTCGCCCATGTCGCCCGGCAGGTCGGTGGCAAGGGCGGCGGGCGTCCCGATCTGGCGCAGGGCGGTGGCGAGGACGGCGAGGCGCTGCGGGCGGCGCTGGCGGGCGTGCCGGCCTGGGTGGCGGAGCGGACCGCCGCTTGAGTGGCTGCCGGACCGCGTTCCCGCCGGCCCGGAATTTGACATTTCTTGGCGATTCCGCCCGGTTTTCCATTGCAGCCCCCGGCGTCCGCGCCCTACCATCGCGCTTCGCTTCCCTGTCGGAGGCGACCAGCCGATCAGGCTGCGGCCGGCAAGGAGCCCCGCCGTGGTCCGGTGCAGGATGAACCCCGGACGAGGTGAGTGCATGTTGATTCTGACGAGGCGGGTCGGCGAGACCCTGATGATCGGCGATTCGGTGACCGTGACGGTGCTGGGCGTCAAGGGCAACCAGGTGCGCATCGGCATCAATGCGCCGAAGGACGTGGCCGTCCACCGCGAGGAGATCTTCCAGCGCATCCAGCGCGGCGAGGCGAGCAGGGCGGACAAGGGCGATTTGCCGGACGCCGGCTGACCGGCTACCATCTGCGCCCGCACCGACCAGGGGCGGATCCACCGGAGTGATGCCCGAGAGGCCGAAGGGGCTCCCCTGCTAAGGGAGTATAGGGTCAAAAGCTCTATCGAGGGTTCGAATCCCTCTCACTCCGCCACGCCGCCGCAAGGCGGCGTCGTCGTCTGTGGCCGCCGCGAGGCCGCCACTGCTCCGGAGGGCAACGCCGCTGGCCCGCTGGCGACGCGGCGGCACCGCGCAGGGCTTGACGCCCGGGTGGGTCTCCCGCACAATTTCGCTTCTGCGCGCCCGTAGCTCAGTTGGATAGAGCACCAGGCTACGAACTTGGGGGTCGGAGGTTCGAATCCTTCCGGGCGCGCCATCGGATCAAGACCAACCCGACCGGTTCTCCACGCCGGGGTATAGCTCAGTCTGGTAGAGCGCCAGCTTTGGGAGCTGGATGTCGGGGGTTCGAATCCCTCTGCCCCGACCAGTCGCGGGCTCCGGCGGGGCAGGCCCGGCGTCGGTCCCGGGCCGGTCTCCATCCCCGTTTGGGCGCCCGTAGCTCAACCGGATAGAGCACCGGCCTTCTAAGCCGGCGGTTGCAGGTTCGAGTCCTGCCGGGCGCGCCAGTTTCGATGTGGTGGATGTAGCTCAGTTGGTTAGAGCACTGGATTGTGATTCCAGGGGTCGCGGGTTCAAATCCCGTCTTCCACCCCAGCCCCCCGATGGGGCATAATCCGCCCTCGCAGTCGCGTCGGCGGCGAGGTTCCGGGCCGTTAGCTCAGTTGGTAGAGCAGCGGACTCTTAATCCGTAGGTCCTAGGTTCGAGCCCTAGACGGCCCACCAACCTCGAAGCCGCTTCGCCTGCCACAAGCCTGCGAGAGTGGCGGAACTGGTAGACGCGCTGGATTTAGGTTCCAGTGGGGCAACCCGTGAGAGTTCGAGTCTCTCCTTTCGCACCAACCGTCGGGCGGTGCGGAGGACAAGGCCGGACTCCGCGGGTTTTTCTTTTTTCCACGGCGCGCTTCCAGCGCGGCACAACACGCAAAGGGTCCCAGGAGCCAGCATGCACGTTTCCGTCGAATCCATCGGCTCGCTCGGCCGCAAGCTCTCGGTCAGCGTCCCCGCCGACCGCCTCGCCTCGGCCGTCGGCAGCCGCCTGCGCGAGCTCTCGCGCACCGCCCGCCTGAACGGCTTCCGGCCGGGCAAGGTGCCGGTCAAGATCATCGAGCAGCGCTTCGGTGCGCAGGTCCGTTCCGAGGCCTACAACGAGCTGGTCCGCGAGACCTTCGGCGAGGCCCTGCGCACGCAAGGCCTGCAGCCGGTCGGCCAGCCGGAGATCAGCGCCGAGGGCGATGCCGCGCAGGAGCTGCGCTACACCGCCACCTTCGAGGTCGCGCCGGAGTTCGGCGAGATCGATGTCTCGGCCCTGGCGATCCAGCGCCCGGTGGCGCAGGTCGAGGAGTCCGACATCGACACCATGATCGAGACCCTGCGCCAGCAGCGCCGCACCTGGAACGTGGTCGAGCGTGCCGCCCGGGCCGGCGACCTCGTCAACGTCGAGAACTTCGCCGTCGTCGACGGCAAGCGCTTCCCCGAGGTGGGCGTCGAGCGCGGCGTCACCGTGGTCGGCAGCAACATGCTGCTGCCGGCCATCGAGCAGGCCCTCATCGGCATGGCCGCCGGTGACGAGAAGACCGTCGACGTCGCCTTCCCGGCCGACTGGCGCATCGCCGAACTGGCCGGCAGGACCGCGCAGGTCGACGTCAAGGCCACCAAGGTCTCCGAGCCGCACCTGCCGGAGGTCGACGCCGACTTCATCCGCAGCTTCGGCGTCAAGTCCGGCCAGCTGGAGCAGTTCCGCGCCGAGGTGCGCAGCAACCTCGCCCGCGAGCTCAAAGGGGCGCTGTCCGCCCGCCTGCGCGTCGAGGTCGCGCAGAAGCTGGTGGCCGCCTTCGCCCACGTCGAGCTGCCGCCGCGGCTGGTCGAGGCCGAGGCCCGCAGCATGGCGGCCCAGGCCGCCGAGAATGCCCGCCGCCAGGGCCAGAACGTCGGCCAGGTCGACCATGCCCCGTTCCTCGCGGCCGCCAGGAACCGCGTCGCCGCCGGCCTGATCGTCGGCGAGGTGGCCCGCCGCAACGACCTGCGCCTCGACCCGAAGCGCGTGAACGAAGCCATCGCCCTGATCGCCTCGACCTACGAGGACCCGCAGCAGGTGGTTGATCTCTACCGCAACGACCCCAACCTGATGCAGGGCCTGCAGGCGCGCGTGATGGAAGAGCAGGTGATCGACTGGATCGCCGAGCGCGCGCAGGCGACCGACGTGGCGATGTCCTTCACCGACGCGCTGCGCCCGAACGCCTGACCCGAACCGAACCGGAGCGTCCCATGGAACCGACCAAGAGCCTCAACCTCGTGCCGATGGTGGTCGAGCAGACCGCCCGCGGCGAGCGCGCCTACGACATCTACTCGCGCCTGCTGAAGGAACGGGTGGTTTTCCTGGTCGGCCCGGTGGACGACTACATGGCCAACGTGGTGGTCGCCCAGCTGCTGTTCCTCGAGGCTGACAACCCCGAGAAGGACATCAGCCTGTACATCAACTCGCCGGGCGGCATCGTCACGGCGGGGCTCGCGATCTACGACACGATGCGCTTCATCAAGCCCGACGTCAGCACCATCTGCGTCGGCCAGGCCAGCTCGATGGGCGCCTTCCTGCTCGCCGCCGGCGCCAAGGGCAAGCGCTACGCGCTGCCGAACTCGCGGGTGATGATCCACCAGCCCTCCGGTGGCGCCCAGGGCCAGGCCACCGACATCGCCATCCAGGCCAAGGAGATCCTGTACCTCCGCGAGAAGCTCAACCGCGAGCTGGCGGCCAACACCGGCCGCCCGCTGGAGCAGATCGAGCGCGACGTCGAGCGCGACTTCTTCATGGCCGCCGAGGACGCCAGGGCCTACGGCATCGTCGATGCCGTGCTGGAGCGGCGCCCCGACGAGACCGTGCAGGCCGGCTGAACCGCGGGCCTCCTTCACGCCCCGCCCCCGGCCCCCGGACCCCCGGGGGGCGGGGGCGGTGCTATCCTCGGGCCAGGCCCGCTCCTCACGGGGTTTCCCGCGCAATGACCGACGACCGACCCTCCCGCCCGACCGACAGCGCCAAGATCCTGTACTGCTCCTTCTGCGGAAAGAGCCAGCACGAGGTCAGGAAGCTGATCGCCGGCCCCAGCGTGTTCATCTGCGATGAATGCGTCGAGCTCTGCAACGACATCATCCGCGAGGAGCTCGAGGACAAGTCGCAGGCGGCGCGCAGCCACCTGCCGAAGCCGCGCGAGATCCTCGAGGTGCTCGACCAGTACGTGATCGGCCAGCCGCGCGCGAAGAAGACCCTCGCCGTCGCGGTCTACAACCACTACAAGCGCATCGAGTCCCGGCAGAAGGGCGACGACGTCGAGCTGGCGAAGTCGAACATCCTGCTGATCGGCCCGACCGGCTCCGGCAAGACCCTGCTCGCCGAGACGCTGGCGCGCCTGCTCAACGTGCCGTTCACGATGGCCGACGCGACCACGCTGACCGAGGCCGGCTACGTCGGCGAGGACGTCGAGAACATCATCCAGAAGCTGCTGCAGAAGTGCGACTACGACGTCGAGAAGGCGCAGCAGGGCATCGTCTACATCGACGAGATCGACAAGATCTCGCGCAAGAGCGAGAACCCCTCGATCACCCGCGACGTGTCGGGCGAAGGGGTGCAGCAGGCCCTGCTCAAGCTGATCGAGGGCACGGTCGCCAGCGTGCCGCCGCAGGGCGGCCGCAAGCACCCGCAGCAGGAGTTCCTGCAGGTCGACACCCGCAACATCCTGTTCATCTGCGGCGGCGCCTTCGCCGGCATCGAGAAGGTGATCCAGCAGCGCACCAGCGAGGCCGGTGGCATCGGCTTCTCGGCCAAGGTCAAGAGCCAGAGCCACAAGGCCGACACCAGCCGACTGATGGCCGAGGTCGAGCCGGAGGACCTGATCAAGTTCGGCCTGATCCCCGAGTTCGTCGGCCGCCTGCCGGTGGTCGCCACGCTGGAGGAACTGGACGAGGCCGCGCTGGTGAAGATCCTCACCGAGCCGAAGAACGCCATCGCCAAGCAGTTCAAGAAGCTGTTCGACATGGAGGGCGTCGAGCTGGAGATCCGGCCCGACGCGCTCGCCGCCGTGGCCCGCAAGGCGCTCAAGCGCAAGACCGGCGCCCGCGGCCTGCGCACCATCCTCGAGTCGGTGCTGCTCGACACCATGTACGAGCTGCCGTCGAAGGAGAACGTCAGCAAGGTCGTGGTCGACGAATCGGTCGTCAACGACCGCAACGAGCCCTACCTGATCTATTCCGGGACGCCGGCTCCGGTGCAGCGGGCGGCCTCGGGCGACTGAGCCCCCATGACCCGCTCGCCCCCCACCCAGGAACTCCCGATCCTCCCGCTGCGGGATGTCGTGGTGTACCCGCACATGGTCATCCCGCTGTTCGTCGGCCGCGACAAGTCGGTGAAGGCGCTGGACCAGGCCATGGCCGCCGACAAGCAGATCCTGCTGGTCGCCCAGACCAGCCCGGAGACCGACGACCCGGCCGATGCCGACCTGCACCGGGTCGGCACGCTGGCCACCGTGTTGCAACTGCTCAAGCTGCCCGACGGCACCATCAAGGTGCTGGTCGAGGGCGTGGCGCGCTTCCGCGTCAGCGAGGTCCGCGAGCATGACGGCGCGCTGCTCGGGCGCGGCAGCGAACTGGCCGTGGAGGAGCCGGACGACCACCGCGAGGCCGAGGTGGCGCGGCGCTCCCTGCTCGCCCTGTTCGAGCAGTACCTGAAGACCAACCGCAAGCTGCCGCCGGAGCTGATGGCGACGCTGGCCGGCATCGACGACCCGTCGCGCTTCGCCGACACCGTGGCGGCGCACGTCAACGCCCGGCTGGTCGACAAGCAGAAGGTGCTGGAGACCACCCGCACCATGGAGCGCATCGAGATGCTGATCGGCCTCGTCGAGGGCGAGATCGACGTGCAGCAGATCGAGAAGCGCATCCGCGGCCGGGTCAAGTCGCAGATGGAGAAGAGCCAGCGCGAGTACTACCTCAACGAGCAGATGAAGGCGATCCAGAAGGAACTGGGCGACCTCGACGAAGCCCCGACCGAGGCCGAGGAGCTGGCCCGCAAGATCGGCAACGCCGGCATGCCGAAGGCGGTCGAGGCGAAGGCCAGGGCCGAGCTCAACAAGCTGAAGCAGATGTCGCCGATGTCGGCCGAGGCCACGGTGGTGCGCAACTACATCGACTGGCTGGTCGGCGTGCCGTGGAAGAAGCGCAGCAAGGTGCGCCGCGACCTCAAGGCCGCGCAGCAGGTGCTGGACGCCGACCACTTCGGCCTGGAGAAGGTCAAAGAGCGCATCCTCGAATACCTCGCGGTGCAGTCGCGGGTGAGCAGGATGAAGGGCCCGATCCTGTGCTTGGTCGGCCCGCCCGGCGTCGGCAAGACCTCGCTCGGGCAGAGCATCGCCCGCGCCACCAACCGCAAGTTCGTGCGGATGTCGCTGGGCGGCGTGCGCGACGAGGCCGAGATCCGCGGCCACCGCCGCACCTACATCGGCTCGATGCCGGGTCGCATCGTGCAGAACCTCAACAAGGTCGGCAGCCGCAACCCGCTGTTCATGCTCGACGAGATCGACAAGATGAGCATGGACTTCCGCGGCGATCCGTCCTCGGCGCTGCTGGAGGTGCTCGACCCGGAGCAGAACCACAGCTTCAACGACCACTACCTCGAGGTCGACCTCGACCTCTCCGAGGTGATGTTCATCGCCACCTCGAACTCGCTGAACATCCCCGGGCCGCTGCTGGACCGCATGGAGGTGATCCGCATCCCCGGCTACACCGAGGAGGAGAAGCTCAGCATCGCCTCGCGCTACCTGCTGCCCAAGCAGCTCAAGGGCAACGGCCTGAAGGATGGCGAGCTGGTGGTGGCCGCCGATGCGCTGCGCGACATCGTCCGCTACCACACGCGCGAATCCGGCGTGCGCGGCCTGGAGCGCGAGATCGCCAAGATCTGCCGCAAGGTGGTCAAGGAGATCGCGCTGGCCGGCCCGGCGGCGGTCGCGAGGAAGGGCGGCAAGCCGCTACCGCGCAAGCCGTCGCGGATCACCGCGAAGAACCTCGACCGCTACCTCGGGGTGCGCAAGTACGACTTCGGCCGCGCCGAGGCGCAGAACGAGGTCGGCCTGGCCACCGGCCTCGCCTGGACCGAGTCCGGTGGCGACCTCTTGCAGGTCGAGGCCAGCCTGTCGCCGGGCAAGGGCCAGCTGCTGCTCACCGGCCAGCTCGGCGAGGTGATGCAGGAATCGGTCAAGGCCGCCTACACCGTGGTGCGTTCGCGCAGCGCCACGCTCGGCATCGACCCCGAGTTCCACCAGAAGTTCGACACCCACGTCCACGTGCCGGAGGGGGCGACGCCGAAGGACGGCCCGAGCGCCGGCATCGGCATGGTCACCGCCCTGGTCTCGGCGCTGACCCGGGTGCCGGTGCGCGCCGACCTCGCGATGACCGGCGAGATCACCCTGCGCGGCCGCGTGCTGCCGATCGGCGGCCTCAAGGAGAAGCTGCTCGCCGCGCTGCGCGGCGGCATCCGCACCGTGCTGATCCCGGAGGACAACCGCAAGGACCTGGTCGACCTGCCGAAGTCGGTGCTGCAAGGGCTGGAGGTGGTCCCGGTCAAGTGGATCGACGAAGTGCTGGACCGCGCCCTCGAGCGCCCGCTGGCGCCGCTGCCCGCGATCGCGGAGGCCAGCGACCCGGTGGCCCCGCCGCCGCTGCGCAAGCCGAAGGGACGCACGGCCGGCAAGGTGCCGGGGGCCGGCAGGGCGCACTGAGGATGCGCCGGGGGCCGCCGACGGATCCGGCGGTGGTGCGGAAAGCCGCGCCATTGCTGCGTTTCCCGTGTTGCGGGCGCTGGAGGGCACTGGTATAACGGGGCGCAGCCGCGGTTTCGCGCCGTGTGGCTGAATCCGGCTGGCGACCGTCCGGTGCGCCGGCAGATCAATCCGCGGGGGAACCCGCTCAGGGAGTCGAGAATGAACAAGTCTGATTTCGTCAACGCTGTCGCTGATTCCGCCGAGCTGTCGAAGGCCGATGCCGGTCGCGCCGTCGACGCCATGGTCGAGGTGATCAAGAAGGCCCTCAAGAAGGGCGACACCGTCACCCTCGTGGGCTTCGGCACCTTCTCGGTGCGCAAGCGCGCCGCCCGCCAGGGCCGCAACCCGCAGACCGGCGCCACCATCAAGATCAAGGCCTCGAAGTCGCCGGCGTTCAAGGCTGGCAAAGCGCTGAAGGATGCGGTAAACTGACGAAATCAGCTCGCCGAGGGTGCTTAGCTCAGCGGTAGAGCGTCGCCCTTACAAGGCGAGGGTCGGGGGTTCGAAACCCTCAGCACCCACCAGGTTTCGGCGGAGTGGTAGTTCAGTCGGTTAGAATACTGGCCTGTCACGCCGGGGGTCGCGGGTTCGAGTCCCGTCCACTCCGCCAGTTCCCCCGCAAAGGCGCCGCAAGGCGCCTTTGCTTTTTCCGCACCCCACTGCCGAGTCGTCGCCCGCATGCTGCAGACATTCCGCAAGTTCACCACCGGTTGGGTCGCCTGGGCGATCATCATCCTGATCGTGTTCGCGATGTCTTTCTTCGGCATCGAACACTACTTCCAGACCCGGGTGCCGACCTACTCCGCCAAGCTGGAATCGCCGCCCGCCTGGTGGCCCGACGCGCCCCGCGAGGGCGCCGCCGGCCGGCTGCTGCGCTCCACCCTGTGGGAGGCCCACGAGATCGACCAGCGCGAGTTCCGGCAGCGCTTCGACCGCTTCCGCCAGCAGGTCCGGGCCAGCGCCGGCGAGGCCTACGACGCCGAACAGGTCGAGTCGATCGAGACCCGCCGCCAGGTGCTGGACGCCATGATCGACGAGCGCGTGCTCGAACTGGTGGCCCGGCGCGAGGGCATCGCGGTGACGCCCGAACAGGTGCGTCGCGCCATCCTCGAGGTCGAGGGCATCACTCGCGACGGCCAGTTCATCGGCGACGAGGCCTACCTGATCTGGTTGCAGAGCCGCGGCCTCACCGCCTCCTCCTTCGAGTCCCTGGTCGCCGGCAGCCTGCTGATCGGGGCCATGCCCGACACCGTGCAGGCGAGCGGACTGGTCGGCGACGCCGAACTCGAACGCCTGCTGATGCTGCAGGGCGAGACCCGCGACGTGCGCTTCCTCGAGGTGCCGGCCCCGGCCCCGGCCGCACCGCCCACCGAGGATGAGCTGGTGGCGTGGCACGCCGCCAACGGTTCGCGCTATGCCGTCCCGGAGCAGGTCGTGGTGTCCTACATCGAACTGGACGGCGCCGCCATCGCCACCCCGGAACCGCCCGCCGAGGAGCTGCTACGCGCCCGCTACGAGGCCGAGCAGGTCCGTTTCGGCACGGCCGAGGAGCGCTCCGCCGCCCACATCCTGGTGGCGGTGCCGGCCGATGCCGATGCCGCCGCGGTCGAGGCCGCCCGCGTCGAGGCCGCCGCACTCGCCGAGCAGGCCCGCGCCGAGGGCGCGGACTTCGCCGCCCTGGCCGCCGCCCACAGCGACGATCCCGGCAGCCAGGCCCTGGGCGGCGAACTCGGCCCGATCACCCGCGGCGTCTTCCCGCCGGCTTTCGAGGCCGCCGTGTTCGCCCTCGATCGGGCCGGCGCGGTCAGCGATCCGGTGCGCACCGACGAAGGCTGGCACGTGATCCGCCTCAGCGCGCTCACCCCGGGCACGGTGCAGCCCTTCGAGGCGGTACGCGAGCAGCTGCTCGCGGAGTTCCAGGCGGCCGAGCGCGAGCGCCTGTTCAGCGAGCGGGAGGGGCAGCTGGTCGATGCCATCCTGCGCGACCCGAACTCGCTGCAGGCGGTGGCCACCGCCACCGGGCTGGAGATCCGCGACGGCGGCCGCTTCACCGCCGCCGCCGGAGAGGGCATCGCCGCGTCCCCGGAAGTCCGCGAGGTCGCCTTCTCGCGCCCGCAGCGCGAAGACCGCGTGGTCAGCGATCCGATCGAAATCGGACCGAACCGCGTCGTCGTGCTGCAGGTGACCGAGCACATCCCCGAGACGGTCCGTCCGCTGGCCGAGGTCCGCGAGCAGGCGCTGGCCGACCTCCTGGCCGACCGCGCCGCCCGTGCCGCCCGCGAGCGTGGCGAAGCCCTGCTGGCCCGCGCCCGCGCCGGCGAGGACCTCGAATCGCTGGCTGCCGAACTCGGTGTGGTGGTGCAGGAGAGCCGCGGGCTGTCGCGCATGGCCGGTTTCCCCGACCCGGCGATCGCCGCCGAAGCCTTCCGCCAGCAGCCGCCGGCCGAGGGCCAGCCGGCCGAGGTCGGGCTCGCCGCGATGGCGGGCGGCCGCTACGCGCTGGTCTCGACCACGGCGGTCGAGCCGGCCGACCTGGGCGACCTGACCCCGGCCATCCGCAGCCAGCTCCGCGACCAACTCGCCCAGCTGCGTGCCGAAGCCGAGCGCGAGGCCTTCGTCCGCGCGCTGCGCGGGCAGTTCGAGATCACGGTGGCGGAGGACCGCCTCTGACGGTGCCGCCGGCGCAAGGCCGGCGGGCCGCGGTTCAGTGCCCGTCGCCGCCGAGGCCGGCCATGCCGAGGATGTTGTAGCCGCCGTCGACGTAGGTGACCTCGCCGGTGATGCCGGCGGCGAGGTCCGAGCACAGGAAGGCGGCGGCGTTGCCGACGTCCTCGATGCTGACGTTGCGGCGGATCGGCGAGACCTCTTCGACGTGCTTGAGCATCCTGCGCAGGTTGCCGACGCCGGAGGCGGCGAGCGTCTTGATCGGCCCGGCGGAGATGCAGTTCACCCGGATGCCCTCGGGGCCGAGGTTCAGCGCCAGGTAGCGCACGCTGGCTTCCAGCGCGGCCTTGGCCACGCCCATCACGTTGTAGTTGGCGAGCGCGCGCTCGGCGCCGAGGTAGCTCAGGGTCAGGATCGCCGCCTTGCGGCCCCGCATCATCGGCCGCGCCGCCTGCGCCAGCGCCGAGAGCGAGTAGGCCGAGATGTCGTGGGCGATGCGGAAGTTCTCGCGCGTCAGGTGGTCGAGGTAGCCGCCGTCCAGCGCCTCGCGCGGGGCGAAGCCGATCGAGTGGACGAGGATGTCGAAGCCGTCCCAGTGCCGGCCGAGTTCGGCGAAGCAGGATTCGATCTGCGCGTCGTCGGCGACGTCGAGCGGGATCACGATGCTGGAGCCGTACTCGGCGGCGGCTTCTTCCACGCGCGACTTGAGCTTGTCGTTCTGGTAGGTGAAGGCCAGCTCCGCGCCTTCGCGGCGCATGGCCTCGGCGATGCCGTTGGCGATGGATCGCTGGCTGGCGATGCCGGTGACGAGGGCGCGCTTGCCCGCAAGGAAACCCATGGAACCTCCTGGTGGACCGGCATCGGGGCGATGCCCGGGCAGGCCAGTGTGACCAGCCGCGCTTCGCCCGCCAACTGTACGCCGGGGTGTGGACTGGGATAGCTTGCCGCATCGACACGCGATCCTGCACACCGGGGGGCCGGACCGGGGACGCGCGCGCACCCTGGAGTCCGCACGATGATGGATGATCCCCACGCCGGGGCCTACGACCGCCAGCCTTGGCGGCGGCACTACCCGGACGGCCTGGATGCCGGCGCACCGCGCCACCGCCACCTGGCCGAGTTCGTGCGCGAGGCCGCGCGCGAGCACGCCGACAAGGTCGCCTTCACCACCTGCATGCCGAACGGCATGCACGCCTCGCTGAGCTATGCCGAGGTCGACGCGCTCTCCGACGCCTTCGCCGCCTGGCTGCGCGAGGAGGCCGGCCTGCAAGCCGGCGCCCGGGTCGCGCTGCAGACGCCCAACTGCCTCGCCTACCCGGTCGTCGTCTTCGGCGTCCTCAAGGCCGGCTGCGTGCTGGTCAACACCAACCCGCTCTACACGCCGCACGAGATGGAGCACCAGTTCCGCGATTCCGGCGCCGAGGTGCTGGTGATCGTCGACCTGTTCGCCGACAAGCTGGAAGGCCTGCTCGGGCGCACGGCGATCCGCCATGTCGTCGTCTGCGAGGTGACGGAGTTCTTCCCGGCGATCCCACGCGGCGTGATCCGCCTCGTGCAGTGGGCCTGGAACCGCGCGCTGCCGCCGATCCGCGTGCCGCACCTGCGGCTGCGCCAGGTCCTGGCCGCCGGCCGCGAGCGCCTGCGCGGGCAGGGCGTGGAGGTCGCCGCCTACACCCGCGGCGAGGACGGCGACGCGCTCGCCCTGCTGCAGTACACCGGCGGCACGACCGGTGTGGCCAAGGCCGCGATGCTGAGCCACCACAACCTGCTGAGCAACGTCGAGCAGGGCCATGCGGTTGGCGGCTCGCACATCGAGCCCGGCCGCGAGGTGGTGCTGACCGCGCTGCCGCTCTACCACATCTTCGCGTTCACCTTCAATTTGCTGTGCTTCTGGGGTGTTGGCGCGCGCAACGTGCTGGCGCCCAGCCCGCGCCCGATCCAGAACCTGCAGCGCGCCTTCGACAACTACCCCATCACCTGGGTCAGCGGCGTCAACACGCTGTTCAACGCCCTGCTCAACGAGGAACCTGATTAGCCCCGACCCTCAGCCGCCAGTCGCAGGATGTGCGTCGCCCACCGCCGAGCATACGGCCACCTGAAGGCGACGAGGTGGCGTCATGAGCATCAATTCCGTGCAGTTCCAGGCTGGCCTGTCCATGGCCGAGTTCATCGCCCGCTACGGCACCGAGGCCAAGTGCTACCGTGCCCTGTACCAGTGGCGTTGGCCGCAAGGCTTCCGCTGCCCGGCCTGCACTGGACGGGCCCGCTCGCGGTTTCGGCGCGGGACGACGGTCTACTACCAGTGCCGCGCCTGCCGGCACCAGACCACGCTGACCGCCGGCACGATGTTCGAGGGCACCAAGCTGCCGCTGCGCACCTGGCTGCTGGCCCTGCACCTGCTGACCGCGACCAAGACCAACCTCGCCGCGCTGGAGCTGATGCGCCACCTGGGAGTCAACTACAAGACCGCCTGGCGGGTGAAGCACAAGATCATGCAGGCCATGGCCGAGCGCGAGGAACCCCGGCGGCTCAATGGCTTCGTGCAGATCGACGATGCCTACCTCGGCGGCGAGCGCAACGGCGGCAAGCGCGGGCGCGGTGCCGAGGGCAAGCAACCCTTCGTGATCGCGGTGCAGACTGACGCCCGCTTCGCCGCGCCGAGCCTGGCCGTGATCGAGCCGGTGCGCAGCTTCGACAACGTCTCGCTCGAGGACTGGATCGCACGGCGCCTGGCGCCCGGGTGCGAGACCTATACCGACGGTCTGGCCTGCTTCCGCCGGCTCGAAGACGCCGGCCACGCCCACACCACGCTGGACACCGGCGGCGGCCGTGCCGCCACCGAGGCGCCGGGCGCGCGTTGGGTGAACGTGCTGCTGGGCAACGTCAAGCGCGCCATCAACGGCACCTACCACGCCATCCGCCAGGCCAAGTACGCGCGGCGCTACCTGGCCGAAGCCGCCTACCGGTTCAACCGTCGCTTCCGCCTGCATGAGATGCTGCCGCGACTGGCCACCGCCATGCTGCGCTGCAAGCCTTGCCCCGAGCCGGTCTTGCGCGCTGCGAGCAATTTTCATGGCTGAGGGTCGGGGCTAATCAGGACGAGGAATGGTTCGTCGCCTTCCCGCCGCGCCATCTCAAGGTCGCGGTCGCCGGCGGCGTGGCCCTGCAGCATGCGGTGGCCGAGCGCTGGCGCAAGCTGACCGGCACCGTGATCGCCGAAGGCTACGGCCTCACCGAGTCGTCGCCGATCGTCGCCTTCAACCCGCTGGTCGGCCTGCAGAAGCCCGACTCGATCGGCATTCCGGCGCCCGGCACCGCGGTTCGGCTGGTCGACGACCGCGGCCGCTGCGTGCCGCCGGGCGAGCCCGGCGAACTGCTGGTGCAGGGGCCGCAGGTCATGCGCGGCTACTGGAACCGCCCCGACGAGACCGCGCTCGTGGTCCGCGACGGCTGGCTCCACACCGGCGACATCGCGGTGATGGACGACGATGGCTACTTCCGCATCGTCGACCGCAAGAAGGACCTGATCCTCGTCTCCGGCTTCAACGTCTACCCGAACGAGGTCGAGGACGCCATCGCCCAGCTCGACGAGGTGCTCGAAGTGGCCGTCATCGGCGTGCCCGACGAGCGCAGCGGCGAGGCGGTGCGCGCCTACGTCGTGCCCGCCGCCGGTGCCGGCCTGACCGAGGAGGCCGTGCGCGCCCATTGCCGCACGCTGCTGACCGACTACAAGATCCCGAAGCGGGTCGAGTTCCGCACCGAGCTGCCGAAGTCGCCGATCGGCAAGATCCTGCGCAAGGAACTGCGCAAGGAATGGCTCGCGCAACGGGCGCAGGCCGGGGAGTGCCCGCCATGATGACCGAATTCGAGACCCAGCTGCTGACCGCGATGATGATGATCATCATGCTCGGCATGGGGGCGTCGCTGACCTTCAAGGACTTCCGCATCGCCTTCCGCAAGCCGCAGGGCGTGCTGGTCGGGTTGCTCTGCCAGTACGCGATCATGCCGGCGCTCGCCTACACGCTGGCCCTGATGCTGGGCTTCCCGCCGGGCCTCGCGCTCGGGCTGGTGCTGATCGGCTGCATGCCCGGCGGCACGACCTCGAACATCTTCACCTACTTCAGCAAGGGCGTGCTGGCGCTGTCGATCCTGATGACGATCTGCTCGACGCTGGTGGCGGTGGCGATGGTGCCGATCCTGCTCGCCTTCTACAGCGGCCTCCTTGGCCTGCCGGCCGAATACCAGATCCCGCCCTCCGACGTGCTGCGCGTGCTGGTGCTGCTGATCGTGCCGACCATCATCGGCATCGCGCTGCGCAAGTGGAACCCCAACGCCGGCGCGACGATCGAACTGGTCGGCGCGATCCTCGGCGTGGTCGTGCTCCTGTTCGTGATCGGCACCTGGGTGCCGCGCAATCACATGCTGCTCGCCACCACCGCCGGCAACGTCTACTTCGCGACCATCGGGCTTGGGCTGTTCGGCATGGCGCTGGGCTTCGGGCTGGCGCGGCTGCTGCGCCAGGACCGCCTGCGCTCGCGCACCATCGCGCTCGAGACCGGCATCCAGAACGGCCCGCTGGCGGTGCTGATCGTGCTGCTGACCTTCGAGGGCGCGTTGCAGCAGGAAGTGCTGCTGATCCCGGTGCTGTACTCGCTGTTCATCGTGTTGAGTTCAACCGCGGTCACGGTCTGGTTCCGCCGCGTCTCGACGCGCGAGGAACTGGCGCGCGATGGCGCCAAGATCAAGCCGACCGCGCCGGCGGCGGGGCGCGGCTGACGACAGGATGCCGGCGATGCCATCCCGCGACGAGGACCCGACATGAAACCGACGCCGATCGAACACTGGCATGCACTGGTGCAGGCGCGCGACCTCCCCGCCTTGGATGCGCTGCTCGCGGACGACGTGGTCTTCCTCTCCCCCGTCGTCCACACCGCCCAGCGCGGCAAGGTCATCACCAAGGCCTACCTGGCGGCGGCCTTCGCGGTGTTCGCCAGTTCCAGCTTCCGCTATGTCCGCGAGATCATCGGGCCCTCCGACGCGATGCTGGAATTCGAAACCGAGATCGACGGTGTCCTGGTCAACGGCGTGGACCTCATCCGGTGGAACGAGGCCGGGAAGATCGTCGAGTTCAAGGTCATGGTCCGCCCGCTGAAGGCGATCACGGTCGTCCACGAGCGCATGGCCGCGATGCTGGCCTCGGCCCAGCGACCGCGCTGAGGCCGCAAGCCCCGGCCCGGACTCTAGCCGCGTCCACCCGCAGCCGGACCGGGCGGCGTCGGATCGGGCAGCGGCTCGAACGCGGCCGTCGGCAGTCGCAGCCCGTGCCGGGCGGGCTCGGCGACGAGGCAGGACAGGGCCTCCAGCTTGGCGACGTAGTGGTAGGTGATCGGCGAGAGGCCCGGCGGGCGTCGCCGCTCGGCGGAGACGGCGCGGTCCCCGGCGTGGGCGAAGGCCCGACGCAGGCGGCCGCGGCCGGCGTTGTAGGCCATGGCAGTGGCGCGCCAGCCGCCGAAATCGGCCTGCAGCGCCTGCAGGTAGTCGAGTGCTGCCGTGGTCGAGCGCCACGGCGAGAGCCGTTCGTCGTCCTGCCCGCCGACCCGCAGCCCGAGCTGGCGGGCGGTGGCCGGCATGATCTGCCACAGGCCGAGCGGCCCGCCGCGACCACGGGCCTCCGGGCGCAGGCCGCTCTCGATGATCGGGATCAGCGCGAATTGCATCGGCAGGCCGCGCTGCTCGACCGCTTCCACCACCCAGCCGAGCAGTGGCAGGCCGCGTTCCAATTGGGCTTCGAAGGCCTCCGGCTGGGCGGTGAAGCGCCGCCGCCATTGCCGGTTGCGTTCGCCGCGCACGCAGGCCGGCGGGTCGAGCCCGGCGCGCAGGCGTTCGAACACCGCCGCGCCGTCGCGGAGCCGGGCGGGTGCCGGCGGTGGTTCGGGGGGCGGCAGCGGATCGATCCGCGCCGGTTCGACGGTGGCGAGGGCGAACGGCGTCGAGGCCGGGGGCGGCGGCACGCTGGCGCAGGCGGCGAGCAGCAGGGCCGGCATCCCGGCGGCGAGCCTGCGGAGGCGGGGTGCGGTCACGCGAAGCCGTCCTTCCAGGCCCGCAGCGCGGTGAAGGCCGCCAGCCGGTCATCGGCGGCATGGCTCGCTTCGGCGAGGCGGCGACGGATCGCCGGGACGTCGACGCGCAGGAAGGGATTGGCCGCGCGCTCGATGGCCAGTGTCGAAGGCAGGCTGGGCCGGCCGGCGGCGAGGCGTCGCCGCGCCTCGGCGACCCAGGCCTCGCGGGCCGGGTTGTCCGGCTCCACCACGGCGGCGAAGCGGGCGTTGGCGAGGGTGTATTCGTGGCCGCAGCAGACCGCCGTCGCCTCGGGCAGGGCGGAAAGCCGGTCGAGCGCGTCCAGCATCTGCGCCGGGCTGCCTTCGAACAGCCGGCCGCAGCCGAGGCTGAACAGGGTGTCGCCGCAGAACAGGTGGCCGGCGACATGGAAGGCGAGGTGGCTGCGGGTGTGGCCGGGCACGGCCAGCACCTCGACCGCCCAGCCACCGGGCAGCCGGTGCGTGCCGGCGGACAGCGGCCGCACCGCCGCCGGCAGCCGCGCATCGGCCGGGCCGAACAGCGGTGCCCCGCTGCGTTCGGCGAGCGCCAGTGCGCCGTCGACATGGTCGGCGTGGTGGTGGGTGAGCAGGATGGCCGTCGGGCGCAGGCCGGCGTCGAGGGCGGCGGTCAGCGGCGGGAACGCGCCGGGGTCGACCACCATGGCGCCACCGTCGGCATCGACCAGCGCCCAGATCAGGTTGTCGCGCAGGGCGGGGAAGGCCAGGAGCTGGAGCAAGGCGGCGGTGACCGGGCGCGGCCGTTTGCCGCACAATCCCGACCATGCCGCCGCCGCGTTCCCCCCGTCAAGCCGAGGCCGCCGCACGCTGGTGGGCCTCGCCCGTGGCCGCCACCCTGCTGGCGGCGGCGCAGGGGGCCTGGAGCGCCGCGGCCCCGGCCACGCCGGGCGGGCAAGTGCGGCTGTGCTTCCGTCCGGTCGCCGACTGGCCCCTGCTCGCCCCGACCGCGCCCTTCGGCACCTGCCATGCCCTGCATCGCGAGGACGGGGGCTGGAGCGGCCCATGGCGCAGCGGCGAGACGGCCTGGCCGGTGGCCGCCCAGGGCGTGGCGCGGATCGAGTTCTGCTTCGTGCTGGAGCAGGCCGATGATCCGCCGGCCCTGCTCGCCGAGGCCGCCCGCGTGCTGTGCCCGGAAGGGCGCTTGCTGGTGCTCGGCCTCAACCCTTTCGGCACCGCGCGCTGGCGCTGGGCCCGCCACGGCGTGCGCGCCTTGCCGGCCTCGCGGGTGGCCGGCTGGCTGGACGAGGCCGGCCTGACCCGCCTCGACGAGCGCCGCCTCGGCCCGCGCTGGCGACTGCCGACGGTCGGCACCCTGCGCCCGGCCCAGGGCGGTGCCGGGCGGGTGGCCTGGGCCCTGCTGGCCACCCGGCGCGACCCCACGCCCACCCCCCTGCGACTCGGTCGACCGGCCTGGCGGCCCGGCCACGGGGCGACGCTCGCCTGAACCTCCACGCCATGACCATGACCCCCATCGAGATCCACACCGACGGCGCCTGCCTCGGCAACCCCGGGCCGGGCGGCTGGGCCGCGCTGCTGCGCTGCCGCGGCGTCGAGCGCGAGCTGTGCGGCGGCGAGCCGCAGACCACCAACAACCGCATGGAGCTGATGGCCGCCATCGCCGCGCTGGAGGCGCTCAAGCAGCCCTGCGCGGCGGTGCTGCACAGCGACTCCCGCTACGTGCTCCAGGGCATCGCCGAGTGGTTGCCGGGCTGGAAGCGCAAGGGCTGGAGGACCGCCGGCGGCACGGCGGTCAAGAACCAGGACCTCTGGCAGCGGCTGGACGCCGCGGCCGCGCCGCACCGCGTGCAGTGGCAGTGGGTCAAGGGTCACGCAGGGCACCCCGACAACGAGCGCGTCGATGCCCTGGCCCGCGCCCAGGCCCAGCGCTTCCGCGACGGGGTCGTCGCATGAGGCAGGTCGTGCTCGACACCGAGACCACCGGCCTGTCCTGGGAGAAGGGCAACCGCGTGGTCGAGATCGGTTGCGTCGAACTGGTCGAGCGCCGGCCGACCCGCCGGAATTTCCAGCGTTACCTGAACCCCGATCGCGAGATGGAGCCGGGGGCGGCGGAAGTGACCGGATTGAGCTGGGATTTCCTGCGCGACAAGCCGCGCTTCGCCGAGGTGGCGGAGGAGTTCCTCGCCTTCATCCGCGGTGCCGAACTGGTGATCCACAACGCCGCCTTCGACCTCGGCTTCCTCGATGCCGAACTGGCGCGGCTGGGGCCGGCGTTCGGCCGCATCAGCGACCACGTCGCCGGCGTGCTCGACACGCAGGTGCTGGCGAAGCAGCGCTTCCCCGGCCAGCGCCATTCGCTGGACGCCCTGTGCAAGCGGCTCGGCGTCGACAACGGGCATCGCAGCCTGCACGGCGCCCTGCTCGACGCCGAACTGCTGGCCGACGTCTACCTGGCGATGAGTTCGGGGCAGGGCGAGTTCGCCCTGGGCGCGGCCGCCGGTCCGGTGGCCGCCACCACCGCAGGGCCGCTGGTGGCGGTGCGGCGGCGCCCGCTGCGGCCGGAGGAGGAGGCGGCGCATCGCGCCCGCCTGGCCGCGGTGGCGAAGCGCGCCGGCGGCACCGTGCTCTGGGACGCGGCCGGCTGAAAACCGCACCGGACCGTGCTCAGGTGCGGCGCAGCAGCACCACGGTGATGTTGTCGCTGCCGCCGCCGTCGAGCGCGGCGGCCACGAGGTGGTCGACGCCCTCCTGGGCGCTGATGTCCTTCTGGGCGAGCACGCGGGCGATGCTGGCGTCGTCGACGTCCTCGGTCAGGCCGTCGCTGCACAGCAGCACCTGCATGCCGGGCCGCAGTTCGCCGGCCACCGTCTCGACCTCCAGCAGGCCCGGCTCGCCGACCCCGAGCGCCTTGGTCACCACGTTGCGTTGCGGGTGGCTGCGCGCCTGCTCGGGGGTGAGCTTGCCGCGGTCGATCAGCTCCTGCACGTAGCTGTGGTCGGAGGACACCTGGCGCAGCCGACCGTCCCAGAGGTAGGCGCGGGAGTCGCCGACCCAGGCGATCTCGAAGCGGCCGGAGGGCTGCACGCGGGCGGCGACCACCGTGGTGCCCATCGGCATGCCCTGCTGGCGCCGCCGCGACTGCCGCAGGATCTCCTCGTCGGCCTGGCGGATCGCCTCCTCCAGCGAGCGCCCGGCGCGCACCTCGCGGACGATGGTGTCGCGGGCCAGCGCGCTCGCCACCTCGCCGGAGTCGTGGCCGCCCATGCCGTCGGCGACCAGCCAGAGGCCGAGGTCGGCGTCGCCGTAGTAGGTGTCCTCGTTCAGCTCGCGACGCAGTCCGGCGTGGCTCAGGTGGCCGAATTCGATCATCGCGGGGTGCTCCGTGCGCGGACGCCGAGGCGGCGAGCCGCCGTCGGTCTTGGCGCGAAGGGCGCGGGCATGTATCCTCCTGCGCCTGCTTCGACGGACCCTTTCCCGTCCGGCAGCCCACCGGAGAGGTGGCAGAGTGGTCGATTGTACCTGACTCGAAATCAGGCGTACGTTCATAGCGTACCGAGGGTTCGAATCCCTCCCTCTCCGCCAGCACAGCGCCTGCCGGCCCGCCCACGCGGGCCGCCGGGCAGGCCGAAAGCCCCGCGTCGCGGGGCTTTCGGTTTCCGCCCCGGCCGTCTTCCCTGGAGTGCCCGATGTCCGAGATCCGCGTGCCCGTCTCCTTCGGCGAACTGCTGGACAAGATCGCCATTCTCGAGATCAAGGCCGAGCGCATCGCCGACCCGGCCAAGCGCGCCAACGTCGCCCGCGAGTTGGAGGCGCTGGAGGCCACCTGGGCCGGGCACCCGGCTTCGCGGCAGGACATCGCCGCACTCAGGGCCGCGCTCAAGGCCGTCAACGAGCGGCTGTGGGTGATCGAGGACGACATCCGGCTCAAGGAGCAGGCGCAGGACTTCGGCGCCGAGTTCGTCCGCCTGGCCCGCGCCGTCTACTTCGAGAACGACGAGCGCGCCCGCATCAAGAAGGACATCAACCTGGCGCTCGGCTCCAGCTTCGTCGAGGAGAAGAGCTACGCCGACTACCGGGNGCCNGGCACCGCGCCGCCGCAGGGCTGAAGTGCCGCGGCTGCCGTCGCCACGTTCCTAGCAGCCGAGGTCGGCGGCGCAGGCCTCGAAGCGTTCGACGACCGTGTCGACTTCGACCAGGTCCATCACGCCGGGGAACTCGATGCGCTTGCCCCAGGGCAGTTCGGCGGCCGGTTTGCCGAGGAAGCGGCGCGCCGCCGCGTCGTAGAGGTTGGGCGACCAGCGGCGGTCGCTGTAGGGGCCGCTGCGCTCGCGGTCGGTGCAGGCGTGCAGGGCGATCACCCGGGTGCCCATCGCGTTCGCCATGTGCACCGGGCCGGAATCCGGGCCGAGCAGCAGGGTGGCGCGTGCCGCGAGCGCGAGGAAGCGCTTGAAGGTGTCGCGGCCGACCAAGTCCTGCACCGCGTCGCGGCCGGGCATGGCCGCGAGGATGGCATCGGCGGTGTCGCGCTCCAGCCGGCTCGGGCCGCCGCAGAGCAGCACCCGCCAGCCGCGCCGCTGCGCCACTGATGCCACCGCGGCGTAGCGTTCCGGTGCCCAGTTGCGCAGGGGGTGGCTGGAGCAGGGCGAGACCAGCAGCGCCGGTTCGCCGGCCGGCAGCCGGGCGGCGGCCCATTCGTGGGCCTCGTCCGGCACCGGCAGGCGCCATTCGACCCGGCCCTGCGGCACGCCCAGCGCCTCGCCGAAGCAGGCGAAGGCGTCGAGCACGTGGTGGCCGCCCGGCGCGATCCGTTCGTTCACCACCAGGCCGTGGCCCTCCTTGCTGCGTGCGACGTCGTAGCCGATGCGGCGGTCGGCCCGCACCAGCATCGAGAGCGCGTTGGCCCGCAGCGCCAGCTGCATCTGCAGCAGCACGTCGAAGCGGCGGCCGGCGAGGGCGGCGTGCAGCGCGCGCAGGCCGGCGAGCCCGGCCTGCTTGTCGAAGACGAGGAGTTCGACGCCCTCCAGCCCCGCCAGCAGTCGCGCCTCGGCCTTGCCGATGATCCAGGTGATGGTGGCGCCGGGACGCTCGCGCTGGATCGAGCGCAGCAGCGGCACGACGTGGGTGGCATCGCCCAGCGCGGAGAGACGCAGCAGGCAGATCGACGGGGCTTCGACGGGCACGGCGGGGGCGCTTGCTAGACTGCCGCGCATGATAGCCGCCGCACCCCGCACCGACGCCGGTCCGTCCGGCGTGCTCGCCGCCCGCGCCTGGTCCGGGCGGGTCCGGCCGGAGTGGTTCGATCCGCAGCGGCACGGTGCCGATGCCCTGCCGGTCGGTGCCGGCGGCCGCGGTGCCGCCTGGTACCTCGATGGACCCTTCGGCGCGGCCGTGCTGCGCTTCTACCGGCGCGGCGGGCTGATGGCCCGGCTCAGTACCGAGCACCACCTCTGGCTCGGCGGGACGCGGCTGCGTTGCGTCCGCGAACTCGGCTTGCTGGAAGCGCTGCGCGCCGCCGGCCTGCCGGTGCCCGAGCCGATCGCCGCCGCCTGGTGGCGCAAGGGGCCGTTCTACCGCGCCGCCCTGCTGATGGCGCGCCTGCCGGTGCGCGCCGACCTGTTGGGCCTCGTCCACGCCGATGCCACCCAAGCCCCTTGGGAGGAGGTCGGCCGGACCCTGGCGCGCTTCCACCGTTCCGGCGCGCACCATCCCGACCTCAACGCGCAGAACCTGCTGCAGGGCGAGGATGGCGCCATCGCCGTGATCGACTGGGACCGCGGCAGCCTCGGCCACCGCCCCGGCCGCTGGTGCGAGGACGAGATCGCGCGGCTCGAACGGTCCCTGCTCAAGCACCGCCGCCAGGTGGCGCCGGCCGCGATCGCCGAGGGCATGGCGCGCCTGCGGGTGGCCTGGCGCGAGGCGATGGCGGATCCCGTACCGTCGGGAGGCGGCCGGTGAGCTGGTCGTTGCACTTGCTCGGGGTCGGCAACGCCAGCGCGGCAGCGCGGCTCGGCGCGGCTTCGGCGGTGCTCGAACAGGACGGCGCGCCGCGGCTGATGATCGACTGCGGGCAGGAGGCGCTCGACGCCTACCGGGTGGCCTACGGACGGCTGCCCGAGGCGCTGTTCATCACCCACGTCCACATGGACCACGTGGCCGGGCTGGAGCGGCTGTTCTACGCCGCCTACTTCGACCCGGCGCTGCGCGGCCGCGTGCGGCTCTACGTGCCGGCCCCGGTGGTGCCGCACCTGCAGCGGCGGCTCGCCGACTACCCCGAGCCGCTGGCCGAGGGCGGCGCGAACTTCTGGGACGCCTTCCAGCTGGTTCCGGTCAGCGAAGCGTTCTGGCACGCCGGCTGGCGCTTCGAGGTGTTCCCGGTGCGCCACCACCGCCCGGACACGGCCTTCGGCCTGCGCCTGCCGGGCAGCTTCGTGTGGACCGGCGACACCCGGCCGATCCCCGAGGTGCTGGCCGTCGTGGCCGACGCCGGCGAGCGCGTGTTCCACGATTGCGGGCTGCACGGCAACCCCTCGCATGCCGGCCTCGACGAGCTCGAGCGCGAGTACCCGCCGGAGTTGCTGTCGCGCTGCGTGCTCTACCACTACGCCAGCGTGGCCGACGGCGAGGCGATGCGGGCGCGCGGGCGCTGCGTGGCGCGGGCCGGCGAGCGCTTCGAACTCCGTGGGCCCGGTGCGGAGCGGGTGACGGCCCCGCCAGCGTGACTCCGGCACCCGAATCGGCCGATACCGTTGCTCCCTTCCGGGCCTGGCGGGGTTTTCGGCCTATCGTCGCGGAGGCGCCAACGGGGCCGCCATGGAGGGTTCCGCTCGCGGCAGCGTCGAAGTGGCGGACAGGGCGGGATTCGAACCCGCGAAGCGGGGTTTAGCCGCTTACACACTTTCCAGGCGTGCTCCTTCAACCGCTCGGACACCTGTCCACGCTCGTGCTGCGCCCCCGTGGCGCGGCCTCGTGCCGACGCCGGGGAGCCGCGCATGATACCGGCCGGGCGGCGGCGGCACAAATCGACCCGCGCCGTCATGGCGCGCCGGCGGCCCGGTTGGCACAATGCGAGCCGGTCCTCGGGGTGCGGCATGGCCTATCTCGTTCTCGCACGCAAATGGCGCCCGAAGCGTTTCGCCGAGCTGGTCGGGCAGGAACACGTCGTCCGCGCCCTCGGCAACGCGCTGGAGTCCGGCCGCGTCCACCACGCCTTCCTGTTCACCGGCACCCGCGGCGTCGGCAAGACCACGATCGCGCGCATCTTCGCCAAATCGCTGAACTGCGAGCGCGGCGGCGGCGCCGATCCCTGCGGGGTCTGCGGCGTCTGCCTCGACGTCGACGCCGGCCGTTTCGTCGACCTGATCGAGATCGACGCCGCCAGCCACACCGGCGTCGACGATGTCCGCGACCTGATCGAGAACGCCCAGTACCTGCCCGCGCGCGGCCGGGTGAAGGTGTACCTGATCGACGAGGTGCACATGCTCTCGAAGCCGGCCTTCAACGCGCTGTTGAAGACGCTGGAGGAGCCGCCGGAGCACGTCAAGTTCCTGCTCGCCACCACCGACCCGCAGAAGTTGCCGGTGACGGTGCTTTCCCGCTGCCTGCAGTTCAACCTGCGGCGGCTGGAGCCGGAGCAGATCCAGGGCCAGATGCGCCGCATCGTCGACGCCGAAGGGCTCCCCGCCGACGACGCGGCGCTGGCGCTGCTGGCGCGCGGTGCCGACGGCTCGCTGCGCGACGGGCTCTCGCTGCTCGACCAGGCCATCGCCTACTCGGGCGGGCAACTCACCGCCGAGGCCGTGCACGCGATGCTCGGCACGCTCGACCCGCAGGCCGTCGGCGGCCTGCTCGCCGCGCTGGCCGAAGGCGACGGCCCGGCCCTGCTGGCGCGGGTCGAGGCGATGGCGGCGTTCGCGCCGGACTACGCACAGGCGCTCGACGACCTCGCCGCCGCCCTGCACGCCGTGCAGGTGCGGCAACTGGTGCCGGAGGCCGCGCGCCCGCTCGAGGGCATCGACACCGCGGCGCTGGCCACGCGCCTGCCGCCCGAACTGGTGCAGCTCTGGTACCAGATGGCGATCGCCGGCGGCCGCGACCTCGAACTGGCCCCGAGCCCGCGCGGGGGCTTCGAGATGACCCTGCTGCGGATGCTGGCCTTCCGTCCGCTCGAGGCCCCGGTCGGCCCGCCGGAGCCGCCGCGGCGCCAATCCGCCGAGTCGATGGNCCCGCCGCGCGGCGTGGTACCGCCGCCGATCACCTCCAACGCCGACTGGCAGGACGCCCTGCAGCGCCTCGCCCTCGGCGGGCCGGCCGGCGAGCTCGCCGCGCACGCCCGTTTCGTCTCCGGTGATGCCGGCACGCTGCAGCTGGCGCTCGATGCCGCCGGCGAAGCGCTGCGCAACGACACCAGCCAGCGCCGGCTCGCCGAGGCCCTGGCGCCGCTCTACGGCCGTGCCCCGCTGCTGCGTTTCGTCGAGGCCGGTGCCGCTGCCGCCGGCGAGAGCCTGTTCGAGCGCCGCCAGCGCGAAGGTTCGGCGCGCCAGCAGGAAGCCGAGGCGAGCTTCCGTTCCGACCCCGTCGTGCTGCGCCTGCTCGAACAAGGCGCGCGCATCGTCGACGGCTCCATCCGACCGATCGAGGACTAGACCATGTTCAAGGGCAACATCGCGCAGGCCATGCAGATGGCGCAGCGCATGCAGGACGGCGTCAAGAAGGCGCAGGAGGAACTCGCCGCGCTGGAGGTGACCGGGCAGGCCGGGGCCGGCATGGTCAGCGTCACCCTCTCCGGGCGGATGGAGGCACGCCGCGTCCGCATCGATCCGCAGGCGCTGGCCGATGCCGAGATGCTGGAGGACCTGCTGGTCGCGGCGATCAACGACGCGGTCAACCGGGCCAACGAGGAATCCGCCCGGCGGATGTCGGCGGCCACCGCCGGCATGCCGATCCCGCCCGGCCTGAAGGGCATGTTCGGGGCGTGAGCCGCCGGTCCGCCTCCGGCGTTTCCCCGCCATGAGCGAGGGCCTGCTGCCGCGGCTCGTCGAGGCCCTGCGGGTGCTGCCCGGCGTCGGCGCCAAGAGCGCCCAGCGCATGGCCTACCACCTCTTGGAGCGCGACCGCGAGGGGGCGCTGCGGCTCGCGCAGGCGCTGGCCGAGGCGGCCGAGCGCGTCGGCCACTGCGTGCAGTGCCGGGATTTCAGCGAGACCGAGGTCTGCGCGACCTGCGCCAGCCCGGCCCGCGACCGCGGCCTCGTCTGCGTGGTCGAGAGCCCGGCCGACCGCCTCGCCATCGAGCAGGCCACCGGCTACCGCGGCCTCTACTTCGTGTTGCAGGGCCGGCTCTCGCCGCTCGACGGCATCGGCCCGCGCCAGCTCGGGCTCGACCGGCTCGCCCAGCGGCTGGCCGGCGGCGAGGTGCGTGAGCTGATCATCGCCACCAACCCCACGGTCGAGGGCGAGGCCACCGCCCACTACCTCGCCCAGATGGCGCGCAGCGCCGGCGTGCGGCCGAGCCGGCCGGCGCAGGGCCTGCCGCTCGGCGGCGAGATGGAGTACATCGACCGCGGCACGCTGGCGCACGCCTTCGGCTCGCGCGGTGAGGCGGCGGGCTGAACCACTGCGCCGCGACATACGCTGCTGGCATCCTTGCGGGGCGCAACAGGAGACGACCATGGCCGCGACGATTTTCGACAAGATCCTGCGCCGCGAGATCCCCGCCGACATCGTCTTCGAGGACGAGCAGGTGCTGGGCTTCCGCGACATCGCGCCGCAGGCGCCGGTGCACGTGCTGTTCATCCCGAAGACCCCGATCGCCACGCTCGACGACGCCACCCCGGCGCAGGCCGAGTTGCTCGGCCGGCTGCTGCTCGCCGCCGCCGGCTGGGCCCGGGCGCAGGGTTTCGCCGCGGACGGCTACCGGGTGGTCGTGAACTGCAACCGCGACGGCGGGCAGACGGTGTATCACCTGCACCTGCACCTGCTGGCCGGGCGGGCGCTCGGCTGGCCGCCCGGCTGAGTCACCACCAGAACGGCCGGCGGTCGATGATGACATCGACCTCGCGGCGCTCCGGCCACAGGAACACCACCTCGGCGTCGAGCCGCGGCAACCGCACCTCGCGCTCACCGATCCGGGCGGTGTCGAAAGCCGCCAGCCGGCCGGTGAAGGTCATCTCCCGGTTGGGCGCGAACAGCGCCGGGTCGTAGAAGCCGGCCCGGCAGGCGCGGAAGCGGCCGAGGCTCACGTCGCCCCCGGCGGGCGCGCCATTGCTGCCCAGCGGCTGGGCGATCAGATCGAAGCAGGTCGACTCGGGATCGGGCCGCACCTCGACCACCCGCCCGCCCCAGCGCACGCTGGCACCGAGGTCGGTGTCGCCGGCCGCCTGCGGTTGCAGGGCGGCCCATTCGCCGCGCAGCGGCTTCGGTGCGCTGGCGCAGCCGGCGAGGATCAGCAGGGCGGCCGCCGCCGTGGCGGCCCGGCGGAAGGGGATCGGGTGACGCGGGGGGTGCATGACAGGGCTCCGGATCGGCTCGAAGGATCGGCGGGAACGTGCAGCAGGCATCCTGCGCCGGCCAAGGTCAATGCCGGCTGAGCGGCGGCGGCCGGGCCTGCCGGAGTGCCGCCGCCAGCGCGGCGCGTTGGTCCGGCGTGGTGGCGGGCCCGGCGTAGTGCAGTGCGTTCCAGCGGGCGACGAGGTCGGCGAGCGGCGCGGCCGCCTCCGGCACCGAACGCCCGACCCGCTCGGCGAAGGCCGAGGCGGTCTCGTCCACGCGTTTCTCGAAGCCGCGCCGCGCCCAGCGTCGCAGGTAGGCCCGCCAGGCCCGCTGCAGGGGGTCGCGGGTGCTGGCCTCGCCGCGCAGCAGCACGCCGAGGGTGAGCCCGAGCGCCAGCGCCGCGGTCAGCGCGAAGGCGATGCCGACCCGCAGCGGGTCGGCGTCGCGCACCCCGAGCCGTTCCAGCAGCTGCACCTGGCGCAGCGCGTCGTACTGCACGATGAAATGGTTCCAGGCTTCGCGCAGGGTGTCGCCGAAGTCGAACACCGGCCGCAGGCCGGCGGCCAGGCCGCCGCCGGCGCGATCCTCGATGGTGTCGAAGATGCGCTCGGGCGCGACCGCGGCGGTCGGGTCGATCCGCACCCAGCCCTCGCCTTCCAGCCAGACCTCGGACCAGGCGTGGGCGTCCATCTGGCGCACGATCCAGTGCCCGCCGATCGGGTTGCGCACGCCGCCGACGTAGCCGGTCACCACCCGCGCCGGCAGGCCGGCGGCGCGCATCAGCACCACGAAGGCCGAGGCGAAGTGCTCGCAGAACCCCTCGCGGGTGTCGAACAGGAACTCGTCGGCGGTGTGCCGGCCGAGCGGCGGCGCGGCGATGCTGTAGGCGTGCTCGGCGTTGAACCAGCCGAGCACCCGGGCGATGTAGGCACGGTCGTCGGCGGCCTCGGCGCGCCAGGCGACGGCACGGGACCGGCTGCGCGGGTTGTAGCCGGGCGGCAGGGCGAGGTAGGCCCGCCGCAGCGCCTCGGGCAGGCCCGGCTGGAAGGGCGCGGCCGGCAGGGCACGCAGCGGGAACTGCGCCAGCCCGCGCAGCGGTTCGCGGGCGAGCAGGCTGGCCTCGCCGTCCAGTTGCAGCGGCGCCGTCCAGCCGGCTGGGGATTCCAGCGCAAACACGAAGCGGCGGTCGGTCGGTTCGAGGGTGAGGGTGTAGGCGATGCCGCCCTCGGCCTCTGCCGGCAGGACGGGGGGCGGCTGCGCGGCGAGCCGGGGATCGCGCCGCCAGGTCCGGCCGTCGAAGTGACTGAGCACCGGGCCGCGCCAGTAGAGCTCGCTGGTGGGTGGGCGCGGGCCCTCGAAGCGCACGCGGAAGGCCGGGCTGTCGTCGGCCATCAGGTCGATCCAGTCGCCGGGCGACATCGAATCGCCGATGCCGGTGCGTGCCACGGCGTTCTCCGGCAGGCCCCAGAGCGGGGTCGGCAGGCGCGGGAACAGCCAGAACGCCGCCGCCGCGAGCGGCAGCCCGAGCAGCACCAGGGCGCCCAGCCGGCGCACCTCGGCCGCCGGCGGCAGCAGGGCGGCATCCGGGTGGCGGGCGAGGCGGGCGAGCGCGAACAGGGTGGCCGCCCCCGCCAGCAGGCCGAGCACCAGGGTCAGCGGGCCCTGGTCCTGCAGGAAGGCGGCGAACGGCGCGAACAGGGCGAAGCCGACCAGCCGGCGGGCGTCGTCGAGGCCGCGCAGCTCCGCCAGCTTGAGCAGCAACATCGCCAGCAGCAGGGCGCTGCCGGCATCGCGGCCGAGGCGGAAGTCGAAGCCGGCCAGTATCCCGCCGCTGGCCAGCAGCACCAGCAGCACGCGCAGGCCGGTCGGCAGCGGCCCGCGCAGCGCACTCAGGCCGGCCAGCACGGCCAGCACGGCGATGCCGGCGGCGACCCCGCCCGGCAGGTGCAGCAGCAGGGGCAGGCTGGCCGCCAGCACGGCGGCGGCCACCACCTGCCGCAGCGGCAGCGGCGGTCCCGCGGGGCGGACGGGGCTCATGGCGGCGGCCCCGGCAGCAGGGCGAGGGCCTGCAGGCAGGCGTGGCGGTGCGCCGGCCCGCGGCCCGGCCCGACCACGCCCGAGGGCAGCCGCAGGCAGGAGCGCCGGCCCTGCCGTTCGGCCTCGACCACCCAGGCCGCCAACCGGCGGATGCGGGCCTCGGCATCGAGCGCGCCGAGGCCGTTCCAGTCGAGCTGCACGTCCGCCGCCACGCCGGCCTCGAATTCACGCACCCGCAACTGGCCGCTGCGGGCGCTGGCTTTCCAGGCGATGAGCCGGGGCGCGTCGCCGAAGCGGTAGTCGCGCAGGTGGTGGGTGTCCTCGCCGCTGCGTTCCGGGCGGGACCGGGCCGCGCCGCCGGCGGGGGCACCGGGCAGGGCCGGGGCCGGGCTTTCCAGCGCCGGGTAGACCAGCACGGCGGCGTCCGGCCGGCACCAGGCCCAGGCCCGCACCAGCCCGAGCGGCAGGGTCGTCGAGAGCCGCAGCCGCCCCGGTGCCTGCCAGCCGCGCCGCGTTGCCGGCAGCGCCAGTTCGGCCTCGATGCGGCTTCCCGCCGGGCCGGAGAAGGAAACCGCCCCGCCGGCCTCGCTCTGCACCCGCAGACCTTCGCGGGCGCGGGTGCCGGCGTCGAAGACGAGCCGCAGCCGCAGCCGGCTACCGGCATGCACCGGCTCCGCCTG
>JGI24117J20151_100043_pt1 | contig 26194 bp, 22 predicted proteins | sample Subbio12Jun_QV11_FD_20151 | JGI IMG/M metagenome (IMG submission 20151)
GGAGCCGCACCGAGACCGGCTTGCCGCTCGNCGGNTCGATGCCGAGCACGCGCGACCCCGAGGCCTCGCTGCGCTCGACGCTCTCGCCCTTCTCCTCCACCGTCTTCGAGAACGGCTTCCAGAACTTCTCGAGCAGGGGCACCCACTCGGCCTCGCCGCGCGAGACCTCGTCGAGTTCGTCCTCGAGCCGGGCGGTGAAGTCGTAGTCGACGTACTGCGTGAAGTGCGCCGAGAGGAACTTCGCCACCGCGCGGCCGACGTCGGTCGGCCGGAAGCGGCGCGCGTCGAGGTGGACGTACTCGCGGTTGAGCAGGGTCTGGATGATGCTGGCGTAGGTCGAGGGGCGGCCGATGCCGTACTCCTCCAGCGCCTTCACCAGCGAGGCCTCGGAGAAGCGCGGCGGCGGCTCGGTGAAGTGCTGCGTCGTCGTCACTTCGATGAGCGGCACGCGGTCGCCGGGCTTCATGTCGGGCAGCTTGCGGCCCTCCTCGTCGTCCTCCTCGCCCTTGGCGTCCTTGCCTTCCTCGTAGACGGCGAGGAAACCCGGATCGACCACGGTGGTGCCGCTGACGCGGAAGCCGTGCTGGCTGCCAGCGGCGAGGTCGACCGAGACGGTGTTGAGCGTGGCCGGCACCATCTGCGAGGCCAGGGTGCGCTTCCAGACGAGTTCGTAGAGGCGGCGCTCGTCGTCGGCGAGGAAGCGTGCGACGGAAGCCGGCGTGCGCAGCGCCGAGGTCGGGCGCACGGCCTCGTGGGCCTCCTGCGCGTTCTTCGATTTCGACTGGTAGAAGTTCGGCTTGTCCGGCAGGGCCTGGGTGCCGAAGTCGCGGGCGATCACGTCGCGGATCTCGGACAGGGCATCCATCGACAGGCTGACCCCGTCGGTACGCATGTAGGTGATCAGGCCCACCGTACCCTCCTCGCCGAGGGCCACGCCCTCGTAGAGTTTCTGCGCGACGCGCATGGTGCGGCTGGTGGAGAAGCCGAGCTTGCGCGCGGCCTCCTGCTGCAGGGTCGAGGTGATGAAGGGCGGGGCCGGGCGGCGCTTGCGCTGCTTGCTCTCGACATCGGTGACGACGAGCATCCCCTGCGCGTCGCGGGCGATGCGGGCGCGCGCGGCCTCGGCGGTCGTGCCGTCGGTGATCGTGAACTGCTCGACCTTGCCGCCGTCGAGCTTGGTGAGCTTGGCGGTGAAGGCCTGCTTCGGATGCGCGGCCTCGGCGGCGATCGACCAGTACTCACGGGCCTTGAAGGCTTCGATCTCCTCCTCGCGCTCGACGATCATCCGCAACGCTGGCGACTGCACGCGCCCGGCCGACAGCCCGCGCTGCACCTTGCGCCAGAGCAGTGGCGAGAGGTTGAAGCCGACCAGGTAGTCGAGCGCGCGGCGCGCCTGCTGCGCGTTCACCAACTCGTCGCTGACCCGGCGCGGGCGCTCGACCGCCTCGCGAATTGCTTTCGGGGTGATTTCGGTGAACACCACCCGGTGCAGGGTCTTGTCCTTGAGCAGCTTGCGCTCCTTCAGGATCTCGGCGATGTGCCAGCTGATCGCCTCGCCCTCGCGGTCCGGGTCGGTGGCGAGGTAGATGGCGCTGGCGTCGCGGGCGGCCCGGGCGATGGCATCGACGTGCTTCTCGTTCTTGTCGATCAGCTCGTAGCGCATGGCGAAGCCGCGCTCGGGATCGACCGCGCCCTCCTTCGGCACCAGGTCGCGGACGTGGCCGTAGCTCGCCAGCACCTGGAAGTCCTTGCCGAGGTACTTGTGGATGGTTTTCGCCTTGGCCGGCGATTCGACGATGAGGAGGTTCTTGGCCATGTCCGGGCTTTCCGTGGCGCCATGCGCAGGACCTGCGCGAAGGGCGAAGGCCCGCTGTGGGCGGGCCTTCTCTTTTTCATTAGGGGCACCGCCGTGGCGGCGGTGTCAAGTCGGCGGCGTTCAGTGCACCGGCACCGGCGCCTCGCCGAACATCAGGTTCTCCATCCAGGCGTAGGCGGCTTCCGCGCCCGGCTGGTTGAACAGCACCATCAGCACGACCCATTTCAGGTCGTCGAGGTCGAGCTCGTCCTGGTCCAGCGCCATGGCGCGGTCGAGCACCAGTTCGCGCTGCTCGGCGCCGAGCACCCCGCTCTGCTCCAGGAACATCAGGAAGCCGACGCCCTCGGCTTCGAGGCGGCCGTGTTCAGCGGCGGTGTAGACCCGCACCGGGGCATCCGGGCGGACCAGCGCGGTGGCTTCCGGCCGCTGCTCGGCCAGGGCGTCCAGCCACTCGAAGGCCTTGTGGATCTCGGCGGGGCTGAAGCCGGCGTCGAGCAAGCCGGCCTGGAGCGAGTCGCGGTCGCGGACGAGGTCGGAGTCGTCGCTGAAATAGTGTTCGAAGAGGTAGAGCAGGACGTCGAGGATCGATTCTTTCATCAGCCCATGCGCCTGCGCCGGGCATCGGCGCCTGTGGGATAGGCGGAACCGCAGGGGTGGTACACCCCGTGCTGCTGCATGAGACGGCCCTCCAGCTCCATGGCCGACAGGATGGGGGCGAGGGTGGACCCCGTCAACCCGCTGCGGGCCAGCAGTTCATCGAAGCCGGCCCCTTCGTGGCCCAAGGCGGCCAACACGGCGGCATGCTCCGCGGGCAGCGAAGCCGGTGCGGGCGCGGGTTCCGGGCCGGGACGGCCCGGCGGCCCGGCGGCCGCTGCCGTGGCATCGAGGCGGGCGCGCAGCGCCGGGGCGACCCGGGCGGCGGCCCCCGCCAGGGCTTCGACCACCTGCTCCGGGTGGTCGGCGAGGACGGCACCGTCGCGGATCAACCGGTGGCAGCCCTGCGCCTTGGGGTTCTCCGGGGCGCCGGGCAGGGCGAACACCTCGCGTCCGGCCTCGGCTGCGAGGCGGGCGGTGATCAGCGCCCCGGAACGCTGGGCCGCCTCGACCACCACGGTGGCCAGCGCCAGCCCGGCGATGATGCGGTTGCGCGCCGGGAAGTGCCCGGCCCGCGCCGGCGTGCCGGGCGGGTATTCGCTGAGCACGCAGCCTTCGACGGCGATCGCCGCCTTCAGCCGGGCGTGCGCGGCGGGGAAGCAGGCGTCCGGTCCGGTGCCCATCACCGCGATGCTGCCGGGGGCGGCGAGGCAGGCGGCGTGGGCGGCGGCATCGATGCCGGCGGCCAGCCCGCTCGTCACCACGAAGCCGGCACCGGCGAACGCGGCGGCCCAGTGGCCGGCGCGCTCGCGCCCGCCCGGGGTCGGGGCGCGGCTGCCGACCAGGGCGATCTGCGGCCACCACAGGCGTTCCGCCCGCCCTTCGGCGTAGAGCAGGCCGGGCGGTGCCGGGCTGGCCGCCAGCTGGCCGGGGTAGAGCGGGCTGGCCCAGCCGATGATCTGCCGCCCGGACCCGCCATCGCGCCACTGCCGTGCGCGCCGGCTGGCGCTGGCGGCGGCAGGGCCCATGGCGAGCGCGCGCGCCCCGGCCGGTGCGCCGGCCGCGGCCCAGGCCGCATCGCCCGCCGACCAGGCCGCCAGCGCGGGGGTCGCCGCCGCCTCGCTGGCCGCGTGGTCGAGCAGCCGGCGCAGCCAGCCGGACGGGCCGGCGGCGTGGTGGAGGCGGAGCAGGGCATCGTCGTCGTCCATGCCGGAAAGCATCGGGGCGCCCGCAGGCGCCCCGATGTCGGAAAACGATGTGGCCGCGGGTGCTACTGCACCGCGTCCGGGTGCTTCAGGTGGTCGTCGACGCTGACCGGGCGGATCGCCTCCATCACCAGCGCGTAGCTGACCCGGTCGAAGCTGCGGAACACCATCACCCGGCCGGTGAACTCGTCGGGCAGCTGCACGCGGTCGGTGGCGGCGGCGAACGGGTTGCGCTGGGCCACCGTGTCCGGGGTCGAAGTGCCGGGCCGCCAGGTCGAGAACACCATGCCGTTGCGGATGCCATCGCGGCTGCCGACCGAGAGCGCCACCACCGAGTTCGGCCCGGCGGCGAGGCTGGCATCGGCCACCGCCAGCACCCGCGACTGCGCCGGGATCGAGGCCGGCGGCTGCGGCAGGAAGTGGGCGTCCCAGGCCGGTGCCGGGCCGGTCAGCACGCGGTCGCCGGCGCGGACATCGGCCGGACCGTCGACCAGCAGCACCAGGCTGACCTCGCCCTGCACCTGGGTCACCCGGCCCAGGGCCTGGCGGGTGAGCTCGATGCCGAGCGTTTCGCCACCGGCTCCGAAGGCCTGGCCCCAGGTGCTCGACCAGTCGCGGTAGGTGATGTCGCCGCGGTGGTCGAGCGAGTCCGGGATGATGTTGTTGCGGCGCGCCGCGGCCGGCAGGCGGAACACGAAGGCCGGGCGGACGATGCGCACCGTCCCGCCGATGGCCACGCCCTCAAGGCCGCGCACGTAGGCGATCTGGCCCTCGGCACCGCGCAGGCGGTCGCCTTCCAGCGCCACCACGTACGGCAGGCCGTCGATGTCCTCGACCACGCTGCTGTCGCGCAGGAGGCCCTCGACCTCGGCGAGCGGCACCGTCGGGATGGCGTCCTCGGCACGCGGCGCGGGGCCGTCGCGGGTGGCCTGCACCACCGGCGTGGCGCGGCCCTCGAGGTAGGCGAGGCTGATGACGTCGCCGGGGAACAGGCGGTGCGGATTCTCGATCTGCGGGTTGGCCTGCCAGATCTCCGGCCACAGCCAGGGGCGGTCGAGGAACCGTGCGGCGATGCTCCACAGGGTGTCGCCGCGCTGCACCGTGTAGGTGGCCGGATGCCCTTCGCGCAGGCCGGTCGCGGCGGCGTAGGTCGCCAACGTCAGCACGGCCGCCGCGGCGACTGCATGGAGTCGTTTCAACATGGCCGCTATCCCCCTGATTTCCCCAAGGTTAACACTTGTGACTATAGCCCAGAAGCGAGGCCGCAAAGCAAGCGCGCACGGCGCTGGCCGGCGGCTGCGCCGGCTACACTGTGCGGCCGGCGGGCAAGGCCCGCATCCCCCTACCGCTCCGCCCATGGCCCTGCTGCCGATCCTGCGCTTCCCCGACCCCCGCCTGCGCACCGTCGCCAAGCCGGTGGAGCGGGTCGACGACGCCCTGCGCGCCCTCATCGACGACATGTTCGAGACCATGTACGCCGAGCCGGGCATCGGGCTTGCCGCCACCCAGGTCGACCGCCACGTCCGCCTGATCGTGATGGACGTCTCCGACGACAAGTCGAACCGCAAGGTGCTGATCAACCCCGAGATCGTCGCCGCGAGCGGTACGCAGATCTGCAAGGAGGGCTGCCTGTCGGTGCCGACCGTGTTCGTCGAGGTCAAGCGCGCCGAGACCGTGACCGTGCGGGCGCTCGACCGTGACGGCCGGCCCTGGGAGTTCACCGCGGACGGCCTCGAGGCGGTCTGCGTGCAGCACGAGATCGATCATTTGGACGGCAAGGTGTTCGTCGACTACCTGACGCCGCTCAAGCGCGAGATGGCGATGAAGAAGCTCGCCAAGCTGGCCAAGGCCGAAGGCTGATGGCCCTGCGCCTGGTCTTCGCCGGCACGCCGGCCTTCAGCCTGCCGTGCCTCGAGGCCACGGCCGCCCACGGGGAACTCGTCGCCGTCTACACCCAGCCGGACCGCCCCGCCGGCCGCGGCCGCGCGTTGGCGGAATCGCCGGTGAAGCAGCGCGCGAAGCAGCTCGGCATCGCGGTGCGGCAGCCACCCACGCTGCGCGACGCCGATGCGCAGGCAGGCCTGCGCGAGCTGGCGCCGGACCTGCTGGTCGTGGTCGCCTACGGCCTGATCCTGCCGCAGGCGGTGCTGGACATCCCGCGCCATGGTTGCTGGAACGTGCATGCCTCGCTGCTGCCGCGCTGGCGCGGCGCCGCACCCATCCAGCGCGCCATCGAGGCCGGCGACGCGGAAACCGGCGTCGACCTGATGCGGATGGAGAAGGGCCTCGACACCGGCCCGCTGCTGCTGCGGCGGACCACGCCCATCCACGACGGGGACACCGGCGGCAGCCTGCACGACCGCCTCGCCGTCCTCGCTGCCGAGGTGCTGGCCGAGGGCCTCGCCCGCCTGCGCGCCGGCGACCCGCCGCCGGCCACGCCGCAGCCGGCCGAGGGCGTCACCTACGCACACAAGCTGGAGAAGGCGGAGGCCCGGCTCGACTGGTCGCAGCCGGCCGCGGCGCTGGCGCGCAGGGTGCGCGCCTTCCACCCGTGGCCGGTCGCCGAATGCGAGCTGGCCGGCGAGCGCCTGCGCGTGCATGCCGCCGTGCCGCTGCCCGAGGCCGAGGCGCTGGCGCTCGGCGCGGCCGCGCAGGCCGGTGAGGTGCTGGCCGCCGACCGCACCGGCCTCGTGGTCCGCTGCGGCGAGGGCGCGTTGCGGCTCACCCAGGTGCAACGCGAGGGTGGGCGGCCGCAACCGGTGGCCGAGTACCTCAAGGCCCGGCCGAGGCCGAGGACGGCATGAACGCCGGCGCGGCCCTGCGCGTCGAGGCCGCGCGGGTGCTGGTGGCGGTACTCGACGAGGGCCGCTCGCTGAAGTCGGTGCTGGCGGAGACGCTGCCGGGCATCGCCGACCCGCGCGACCGCGGCCTGCTCGAGGCCATCGTGTTCGCCGCCCTGCGCCACCAGCGGCGCTACGACTTCGTGCTCTCGCAGTGGCTGGCGAGACCGTTGCCGATGGCCAGCGACTGCGACCGCTGCGTGGCGCGCCTGCTGCTGGTGGGCCTCGCCCAGCTCGACGCGCTCGGCCTGCCGCCGCATGCCGCCCTGTCGGCCACCGTGGACGCGGTGAAGCGGCTCGGCCGCGAGGGGCTTTCCGGCCTGTTCAACGCCGTGCTGCGCAAAGCCACGCGCGGGCCGTGGCCGGAGCCCGACTCGCGCGCCGTCCGCCACAGCCACCCCGACTGGCTGCTGCGGCGCTTCGAGGCCGACTGGCCGGAGCGGGTCGATGCATTGCTCGCCGCCAACAACACCGAGGCACCGTTGTGGCTGCGCGCCAACGCGCCACGCTTCCCGCGCGCGGCGCTGGCGGCGCGCTGGCGGCAGGCCGGGATCGATAGCACGCCGGGCCCCGCCGCCGACAGCCTGCGGCTCGCCGAACGCGCCCACCCGGCCCGCCTGCCGGGCTTCGACGAGGGAGTCTTCCACGTGCAGGACCTCGCCGCGCAACTGGCGGTCGAGGCGCTGGCGGTGGCGCCGGGGATGCGGGTGCTCGACGCCTGCGCCGCGCCGGGCGGGAAGACGCTCGGCCTGCTCTCGGCGCTGGACGAAGGCGGCTCGCTGCTCGCCCTCGACATCGACGAGCGGCGGCTGGCGCTTCTGCGCTCGCTCGTCGATGCCCTGCGCCCCTCGGCCGCGGGTTTCGCGGCGCGAGCCGCCGATGCCGCCGAGGTGGCCGGCTGGCACGACGGCCGGCCCTTCGACGCCATCCTGCTCGACGCCCCGTGCTCGGCCACCGGCATCCTGCGCCGCCAGCCCGACATCAAGGCGCACCGCCGCGAGGACGACATCGCCGTCCTGGTGGCCCTCCAGACCCGCTTGCTCGACGCCCTGTTCCCGCTGCTGCGCCCGGGCGGCCGGCTGCTCTACGCCACCTGCTCGCTGCTGCGCGAGGAGAACGACCGGCAGGTGGCCGCCTTCCTGCGCCGCCAGCCCGATGCGCGCCTCGCCACCCTCGACGGTCGTTTCGGCCTCGATACCGGTCATGGAAGGCAACGATTTCCGGGCGAAGATGGTGGCGACGGATTTTTCTACGCCCTGCTCGAACGCCGCCCCCACGACCCCTCCGGCCCCCGCGATCCTCCTGCACCACCCGTTCCGACCGCATGAGCGCCGCCCCGCCTCCCGTCCCTCTCGCCGCGCGCGATCGCCGCGAAGCCTGGATCCTGTTCGGCATCGCCTTCCTCGTCCTCGCCGCCGGCTTCGGTCTGCGCGACCCCTGGCCCTCCGACGAGCCGCGCTTCGTGCTGGTGGCCCAGCAGATGGTGGCCAGCGGCGAGTGGTGGTTCCCGCGCCGCGGGCACGAGCTCTACCCGGACAAGCCGCCGCTGTTCCTGTGGATCCAGGCGCTCGCCTACCTCGCCATCGGCTCGGTGCGCTGGAGTTTCCTGCTGCCCTCGCTGCTGGCGGCGATGGGCACCCTGTGGCTGACCTGGGACCTCGCCCGCCGGCTCTGGACCCCGCGGGTCGGGGTCTGGGCGGCGGCGGCCGTGCTGGTGGTGCCGGCCTTCGTGTTCCAGGCCAAGCGCGCGCAGATCGACCCGGTGCTGGTCGGCCTCACCACCCTCGCGCTCTACGGCATCCTGCGCCATCTGCTGCTCGGGCCTTCCTGGCGCTGGTTCGCGGCCGGCTGCTTCGCCGCCGGCCTCGGGGTGGTCGCCAAGGGTGTCGGCTTCCTGCCCCTGCTCGCCCTGCTGCCGTTCGCGCTGATGCGCTGGCAGGGCTGGCACGGGCTCGCCCCGCTCGGCGGCGGCAACGGCTGGCGTTGGGCCGCCGGCATCGGCCTGTTCTTCGCCGCCATTCTGCTCTGGCTGGTGCCGGTGGTCGGGATGGCCTTGCACGAAGGCGATCCGGCCTACCGCGCCTACCTCGAGAACATCCTGTTCAAGCAGACCATCACGCGCTACCTCGACCCTTGGCACCACTTCGAGCCGGTCTGGTACTTCCTCGAGGTGATCGCGCTGTTCTGGGCGCCGCTCGCCATCGCCTTCCTCTGGCTGGCCGTCCCCTGGGCCCGGGCCTTCGGTGCACGCGAGGCCCGGGTCTGGCTGCCGCTGGCCTGGGCGCTGCTGGTGATCGCCTTCTTCAGCGCCAGCGCCGGCAAGCGCGACATGTACATCCTGCCGGCGCTGCCGGCCTTCGCGCTGGCCGCGGCCCCCTACCTGGAGGCGATCAGCCAACGCCGCGGCTTCCGGCTTGCCCTGCTCGGCTGGACCGGCTTGCTCGCCGGCCTGTTGCTGCTGGCCGGGGGTTGGGCCCTGCTCGGCGAGCCGCGCTTCGAGGCGCGGCTGGTGGCCGAACGCGGCCTCGGCGCGGACGCCCTCGGGCTGTGGTGGCTGCTGGTCGCCTACGGCGTGATCGGCCTCGTCGCCGTCGCCTGGGGCCGCCTGCGCCGCGCCCTGCACGCCTGCGCCGCCCTGCTGCTCGCCTTGTGGCTGGGTTGGGGCTTCGTGGTCCACCCGCTGCTCGACGCCGAGAACTCGGCGCGCGGCATCATCGAGCGGGCGCGGGCGGCCCTGCCGCCGGGCGGTGAACTCGGGCTGCTGAGCTGGAACGAGCAGCACCTGCTGCAAGCCGGCCTCGACACCCCGGAGTTCGGCTTCTGCCCGGACGACAGCCAAATCGAGTGCCAGGCCCGCCAACTCGCCCGGGCCACCGCCTGGGTGCGGCAGGCGCCGGAGCGGCGCTTCCTGCTCGCCCGCGAGCTCAAGGGCTACGCCTGCGTCGACTTCGCGACCCCACCGCCGGTACCGCTCGGCACCGCCAACCGGCGCACCTTCGTGCTGCTCGGGGCGGAGGCCCTGCGCGCCTGCCACGCCGCCGCCGATCCCGGTCCCGGCGCGCGCTGAAGGCGGGCCGGCGCGGGTTCAGGCCGCGCCGGGTGCGGCCGGCAGTTCGAGCACGGCGCGCAGCCCGCCGCCGGGACGGTGCTCGAAATCGAGCCGTCCGCCGTAGCTGTCGACGATGTCGCGGCTGATCGCCACCCCGAGCCCGGTGCCGGGCAGGCGCTCGTCGAAGCGCAGGCCGCGCTGGCCGAGTTGGGCGAGTTGGGCATCGGCGAGGCCGGGGCCGTCGTCCTCGATGCACAGCCGGAGCGGCCCCGCGCCGGGCTCGATCGCCAGCCGCACCTGCGAGTGCGCCGCCCGGCAGGCGTTGTCGACGAGGTTGCCGAGCAGTTCGTGCAGGTCGCTCGCCTCCATCCCGACGGCGCGCCGCTCGGGGGCGTCGAGCCGCAGTTGCAGCGGCCGGCCGCTGTGCAGGCGGGCGAACATCCCCAGCAGTTGGCGCGCCTCCGCCACCGCGTCGCAGCGGGCGTGGGCGCGGCGGGCGTCGGCCGAAGCGGCGGCGAGGTGGCGGTCGACCACCGCGCCGATCCGGTCCAGCGCCTCGCGCAGTTCGCCATCGCTGGGGTCGATGCGGGTGCGCAGCAGGGCGAGTGGGGTCTTGAGCGCGTGGGCGAGGTCGCCGGCGCGCTTCCTGCCGTGTTCGGCGAGCCGGCCGTTCTGGCGCAGCAGGCCGTTGAGCTCGTCGGCCAATGCCGCCAGCTCGCGCAGCCTGCCGGCCTCCACGCCGTCGGCCTCGCCGCGGCGCACGGCGGCCACTTGTGCGCCCAGCCGCCGCAGCGGCGCGAGGCCGAGCTGGACCTGCACGGCAAGGCCGGCCGCGGCCAGCAGCACGAGGCCGGCGACCCCACCCCAGAGCAGGCGGCCGAGGCGGGCGATCTCGGCGTCCAGCCCGGCGCGCGGCCCGGCGACGGCGAGGTCGAGCGGCCCGGCCGCGCCCGGCAGCAGCACCCTACGGCCGACCACCCGCAGCGCCTCGCCTCCCGGCCCGATCGCATCGCTGGCACGCAGGGCGGTGTCCGCCGGGCCGGCCTCCAGCGCGGCATCCCAGAGCGAGCGCGAGCGCAGCAGCGGCTGGCCGTCCTGCGCCACCTGCCAGTACCAGCCCGAGCGCACCTGGGCGAAGGCCGCCTCGTCGGGTGCGCGTTGCAGGCTGGGGCGGCCGTCGGCCTCGATGTCGAGGCCGGCGACGAGGGCATCGAGCTTGGCCGCGAGGCGCTCGTCGTAGCCGCGCTCGACCGCGCCGGCGAAGGCCCACTGCAGGCCGCAGGCACCGGCCGCGGCCAGCAGGGCGAGCGGCAGCAGGGCCGACCACAGCAGCCGCGCGCGCAGGCTGCGGCTCATGCCGCGCCGAGGCGGAAACCGAGGCCGCGTTCGGTGTGCAGCAGCCGGTGCGGCGCCAGCTTGCGGCGGATGCGGCCGATCTGCACGTCGATGACGTTGGAGTCGAGGTCGAAGTCGCGATCGTAGATGTGCTCGGAGATTTCGCTGCGCGAGACCGTGCGCCCGGCGCGGTGGGCGAGGAAGGCGAGCAGCCGGTACTCGCCGGCGGTCAGCGCGAGCGGCCGGCCGTCGAGGTGGAAGCGGCAGGCCACGGTGTCCAGTTCCAGCGGACCGATGCGCAGGGTCGGGTTGGCGTGGCCGCTGGCGCGGCGGATCAGCGCCTTGAGCCGCAGCACCACCTCGTCGATCTCGAACGGCTTGGTGAGGTAGTCGTCGGCGCCGGCGCCGAAGCCGGCGAGCTTGTCGCTCCAGCGGTTGCGGGCGGTCAGCACCAGCACCGGGAAGCGCCGCTCGGCGTCGCGCCAGGCCTGCAGCACCGAAACACCGTCGCGGCGTGGCAGGCCCAAGTCGAGCACGGCGGCGTCGTAACCCTCCTCGCGGCCGAGCCAGAGCGCCTCGTCGCCGTCGGCCACCGCATCCACCACCCAGCCGGCGCCGCGCAGCGCGGCGGCGAGCTGGGCACGCAGCGGGGCATCGTCCTCGACCAGCAGCACGCGCATCAGTCCTCCTCGATCCAGCGGCCGTCGCGGGCGTCGAGTTCGACCTCGCGCACCCGGCCGTCGGCCGAGATCAGCTCCAGTTCGTAGACCCAGCGCCCGCCCTCGCGCTCCAACTCGGCATCCAGCAGGCGCTCGCCGGCACGCAGCGGCACCCGCGCCAGCACGGCGTCGAGCGGCAGCACCTCGCCGCGCACCACCGCCGCCCGGGCGCGCTCGTGGTCGTCGTCGGCCCGGGCGGGCAGGACGGCGAGCAGGCCCACCAGCAGGACCAGCAGGGTGCCGGACGGGAGCAGGCCGGGGAAGGGAGGGCGCGGCATGGCGGCATGGTCGGCAGCGGGCCTTAAACGGCCGATGAAAACATGCCCATGGGAGCCGACCGATGCAGGCCGCCGGCTCATCCGGCCGCGGCGGCCCGCAGCTGCCGGCGCAGGGCGCGGTACTTGGCCACCGCGTAGCCGGCGTGCAGGGCGTGGAAGCGCCAGGCGCCGGGGCCGTCGAGCAGGCCGAGCCGCAGCACCAGGTTCTTCAGCAGGTAGGCGAGCCCGGCGAGGCTGGCCCGGCCCGGCGGCACCCGCCGCGTCCGCGCCGCCTGCTCGCCGGCCCAGAGCGCGGCGTAGCGGGCCAGCTTGGCCCGGTAGTCGGCGGCGCTGCGGGCGGTGTCGTGCTCCATCCGCACGGCGGCGTCGAGCACCCGCTGGCCGCGGGTGTCGAGGCGTTCGTGCACGGCCCGCTCCTCGTGCCGGCAGTGGGCGCGGAACAGCCGCTCGACCGGCTCGGCGGCGAAGCTGCCGTGGCGCATCACGGTGCCGAGGAAGCGGGTGCGCCGGCGCAACCGCACCACGTCGGCGGCATCGAGCCGGCCGGAGGCGAACAGCGCGCGCAGCGCGTCCAGTGCATCGGCCTCCAGCCACTCGTCGGCATCGAGCAGCAGCACCCAGGGCTGGGTGGCCTGGGCGATGGCGAGGTTCTTCTGCCGGGCGAAGCCGAGCCAAGGCTGTTCGATGACACGCGCGCCGAGTGCCGCGGCGCGCTCGCGGGTGCCGTCGCTGGAGCCGGAATCGACCACGATGACCTCGGCGCAGGCCGCGCGCAGGCTGGCGACGCAGCGCTCGATGCGGTCGGCCTCGTTGCAGGCGACGACGACGCCGGACAGGGGCAGGGCGGGGGGCATCCGGCTATCGTAGGCGGCCCGCCCGCCGCGACGCGAGAGCCGCATGCGCATCGCCCACCTGCTGCTGACTTCGCGTTTCGCCGGCAGCGAGCGCTACGCCATCGAACTGGCCGCCGGCCAAGCCGAAGCCGGCCACGAGGTCACCCTGCTGCTGCGCCGCGCCGCGCTCGCCGACCGCGCCGATGCGCCGGGCCGGCACCTGCCGCCTTCGCTGCCGGTGGTGGCGCTGCCCGACTGGCTGCCGGGCTGGCACGCCCGCCGCTGGCTGCGCCGGCACCGCCCCGAGGTCGCGCACGCCCACCTGAGTGCCGCCTGCAAGGCCCTGCGCGGCCTCGACGGCATGGTCCGGGTCGCCACCCTGCACATCGCCTACAAGCCGGGCCAGCACGCCCACCTCGACGGCCTGGTCGCGCTCACCCCGGCGCAACGGGCCACCCTGCCGCCGGCCTTCGCCGGACGCAGCGTGCAGATCGACAACTGGACCCGGGCCCGCCCCGCCCCGCCCGGCGCGCGCGAACAGCTGCGCGCCCGGCTGGGCATCGGCGCGGACGTGCGCCTGCTCGGCACGCTGGGCCGGGTCGAGGACTCGAAGGGCCACGACCTGCTGCTCGCGGCCTTCGCCGCGGCCGGATTCGGCAAGGACGTGCAACTCGTGGTGGTCGGCGGCGGCGGTGCGCTCGCGGGGCTGCGGCGGCGCGCCCCGCCCGGCGTGCATTTCACCGGTTTCAGCACCGAGCCCGAGGCCTGGCTGGCGGCGATGGACGGCTTCGTCTCGGCGGCCCGCAGCGAGCCCTTCGGCCTGGTCTTCCTGGAGGCGATGGCGGCCGGGCTGCCGATCCTCGCCACCGCCACCGAGGGCGGCCGCCACCTCGGTCCCCGCTTCGGCACGCCGCTGGTGCCGGTCGGCGACGCCGCAGCACTCGCGGCGGCGCTGCGCGCCTTCGTCGCCGGCGGGCTGGCGCGCCGGGACTACCCGATGGACGGCTTCCGCCTCGACGCCCAGCTGCCGCGCTTCGAGGCCTTCTACCGCCGCCTGCAGGGCTAGCGCGGCGGCCCGGGCGGCGTATGATCCGCCCGCAACGACGGCCTGCGGAGCGTGCGTGAACATCCTCATCCTCGGGGCGGGCCAGGTCGGCTCGTCGGTGGCGGCGGCGCTGGCCTCGGAGAACAACGACATCACCGTCGTCGACAGCGACCACCAGCGCCTGCGTGATCTCGCCGAACGGCTCGACATCCGCACCGTGGTCGGCCACGCCTCGCGGCCCTCGGTGCTGGCGCAGGCCGGCGCCGAGGACGCCGAGCTGCTGGTTGCGGTCACCTCCTCCGACGAGGTCAACCTGCTGGCCTGCCAGATCGCGCACACCCGCTTCCGCACGCCGACCCGGGTCGCCCGCCTGCGCGAGTCGGAGTACCTGGAGTTCGGCGTGTCGAAGGACGGCCGCGATTCGCCGGTCAGCACCGCCATCAGCCCCGAGCAGCTGGTGGTGCGCCACGTCGAGCGGCTGATCGGCTACCCCGGCGCCCTGCAGGTGCTCGACTTCGCCCAGGGCCGGGCGCAGCTGGTGGCGGTGCGCGCGGTCGAGGGCGGTGCGCTGGTCGGGCAGGCCATCCGCGAGTTGCGCGGCCACCTGCCGGCCGGGGCCGATGCCCGTGTGGCCGCGATCTTCCGCCGCGGCCGGCCGGTCAAGCCGGAGGCCGCCACCATCATTGAGATCGACGACGAGGTGTTCTTCCTCGCCGAGCGCCGCCACATCCCGGCGGTGATGGCCGAACTGCGGCGGGTCGAGAAGAAGCCGACCCGGCGGGTGATGATCGCCGGCGGCGGCAACATCGGCCGCAACCTCGCCCGCGCCCTGGAGAACCGCTACTCGGTGAAAGTGGTGGAGCGCAGCCGCGAGCGCGCCCGCGGCATCGCCGAGGACCTGCTGAACTCGATCGTTCTGGTCGGCGATTGCGCCGACGAAGAGCTGCTGCGCGAGGAGAACATCGACCAGACCGACATCTACTGCGCGCTGACCAATGACGACGAGGCCAACATCCTCTCGGCGATGCTGGCCAAGCGCTTGGGCTGCCCGCGGGTGCTGGCGCTGATCAACCGCCCGGCCTACGCGGAACTGGTCGAGGGCGGCAGCATCGACATCGCCGTCAGCCCGCAGCAGGTGACGCTCGGCGCCCTGCTCGCGCACATCCGCGAAGGCGCGCCGGCGCAGGTCTACTCGCTGCGCCGCGGTGTCGCCGAGGCGGTCGAGGTGGTCGCCCGCGGCGACCGCCGCAGCTCCAAGGTGATCGGTCGCGGGCTGGAGGAACTGGAGCTGCCGCCCTCGGCCACCATCGGCGGCATCGTCCGCGGCGACAAGCTGCTGATCGCCCACCACGACGTGGTGGTCGAGCCCGACGACCACGTCATCGTCTTCGTCATGGACAAGCGCGAGATGCCCCGGGTGACCGCCCAGTTCCAGGCCGGCGCGACCTGGCTCTGACATGCCGCGCTTCAGCGAACGCACCCGCACCCTGCAACGCCTGCTCGGTGCCATCGTCGCCTTCTCCGGCCTGATCGCGCTGCCGCCGGCGCTGCTGGCGCTGTGGTGGGGCGAGCCGACGGCGCTTGCTTTCTTCCAGAGCGCCCTGCTGCCGGTTGCCGCCGGGCTCCTGCTCTGGTACCCGGTGCGCCGCGCCCGCTACGAGCTGCGCCTGCGCGACGGCTTCCTGGTGGTCTCGGCGACCTGGATCATCGCCTGCGTCGTCACCGCGCTGCCCTTCATGCTGGCGCCGCCGCACCTCGGCTTCAGCGACGCCGTGTTCGAGGCCACCTCCGGCCTGACCACCACCGGCGCCACCATGATCACCGGGCTGGAGCAGCTGCCGCGCAGCGTGCTGTTCTACCGCGCCTCGCTCAACTACCTGGGCGGCATGGGCATCGTCATCCTCGCGGTCGCCATCCTGCCGATGCTGCGCATCGGCGGCATGCAGCTGTTCCGCGCCGAGAGCACCGGCCCGCAGAAGGACAGCAAGCTCACCCCGCGCATCGCCGACACCGCCAAGGCGCTGTGGGCGGTCTACACCGTGCTGGTGCTGGTGTGCGCGGTGGCGTTCTGGGCCGCCGGCATGGACCTGTTCGATGCCATCAGCCACGCCATGACCACGGTGTCGACCGCCGGCTTCGCCAATTACGACGCCAGTTTCGGCCACTGGGACAACCCGCTGATCGACGGCCTCGCGATCACCTTCATGCTGCTCGGCGGCCTCAACTTCGGCCTGCACTGGTACGCCTGGCGGCGCGCCACCCTCGGCCACTACCGCGCCGACGCCGAGGCCCGGCTGTTCCTGCGCATCATCGTCGCCGCCACCGTGGTGGTCACGCTCGCCGTCTGGCTGGGTGGGCGCTTCGAGGACCCGCTGCTGGCCCTGCGCCACGCGCTGTTCCAGGTCGTCTCCAACCTCACCACCAGCGGCTTCACCACCACCGGTTTCGCCGACTGGCCGGGGCTCGCGCCGCTGCTGCTGGTGATGCTGGCCTTCGTCGGCGGCTGCGCCGGCTCCACCTCGGGCGGCATGAAGGTGGCGCGGGTGCAGATGGTGGTGCGGCAGGGCTTCCGCGAACTCAAGCAGCTGGTCCACCCCAAGGGCCAGTTCCTCGTCAAGGTGGGCGGCAAGCGCGTCTCCGAGAGCGTGGTGATCGCGGTGGCCGGCTTCTGCGCGCTCTACCTGCTCGCCTTCGTGGCGATGACCCTGTTGCTGGTCGCCGACGGCGTCGACCTCGTCACCGCCTTCTCCGCCGTGGCCGCCTGCATCAACAACCTCGGCCCCGGCCTTGGCGCGGTGGCCTCGAACTACCAGGAGCTCGGCCTGTTCTCGACCTGGGTGTGCAGCTTCGCGATGGTGCTCGGGCGGCTCGAGGTGTTCACCCTGCTGGTGCTGCTGACCCCGCAGTTCTGGCGCGATTGACGCCGGGGTCGCGCGGCAGGGCGGCGCGCAGCGCCTCGGCCAGCGCGCGCGCCTCGGCCGCCGGCAGGTAGGGCACGAACAGGGCCGGCTCCAGCGGCGAGGCCCCCTGGGTGTCGACCTGCACGCTGGCCATGCCGTGGCGGCGGTCGAAGGGGTTCTCGTGCAGGGCGACGACGTGGATCTTGCCGGTCTCGACGAAGCGCCAGCGGCGGTCCAGCCAGCCCTGGCGGAAGCTGAACAGGCCCTGCTCCAGCGACCAGGCCGAGTAGCGCGCCCACAGCACCGCGCGCAAGGCGAGCAGCGGCAGCAGCAACAGCAGCCAGCCGGCCTCGGGGCCGCGCCAGGCGGCGAGCGCGGCGCTCAGGGCGAACAGGCCGAGCGCAGCGGGCGCGAACACCCGCCACCAGGCCCGCGGGTGCAGGCGGTGCCAGCGGCCGGGCGGCCAGGTCGCGCCGGGCAGCAGCCGGCCGAGCAGGTCGGCCATCAGCGCCGGGGGCGCCAGCGGCACCAGGTCGCGCAGCGAGGTCTCGCCCGGCACCTCGACGCTGGCGCGATCGATGCGCAGGCTCTGTCGGCCGAACCAACGGTGCAGAAGGCTCTCGCGCAGCGAATAGGCCTGGATGCGGCGCTTCGGCAGGTGGCTGCGGATGCGGCTCAGCAGGCCGCGCTCGACCCGCAGCTCGCGCTCGCCGGCCCAGAGTTGGAAATCGTGGAACTGCACGATGGCGAGCAGCACCGAGAACAGCCGCAGCAGCGCGAGCAGGACGAGCAGCAGGGCGAGCCCGCCCAGCGTCCAAGTGAGCGGGCCGGGCTGCCAGCCCTCGGCGAGCGCAAGGCCCTGGCGGCCGGCTTCGAGCAGCGTCTCGCTGGCCTCTCCCAGCACGCGCTCGCCGGCTTGGCTGAGCAGGCCGAACACCGCCGCCACCACCAGCATGCCGCGGTTGGAGATCAGTCCGAGCCGCACCAGTTCGGAGGTCGGCAGGTGCAGCCAGCGGCTCGCCGCCGGCGCTTCCGCCGTGGCATCGCCGGCCCGACCGGCCTCGGCCGCGCCGGCGCGCACCAGGGCCTCCAGCGCGTGGGCCTGGGCCAGCCGCAGCACCTGCATGCGCGCCTCGGTCTCGCCGATCCCGCCGCCGGCCGATTCCAGCTGCACCTCGGCCACCCCGGCGAGCCGGTGCAGCAGGTTCTGGTGCAGGGTGACGTTCTGCACGCGGTCGAAGGGGATCAGGCGCAGGTTGCGTTCCAGCAGGCCACTGCGGATCACCAGCGCGCGCCCGACGAAGCCGTAGCGGTAGGTGAAGTAGCGCCAGACCGCGACCACCGCCAGCACGCCGATGCCGGCCAGGCCGACCAACTCGGCGGGGTTCTGCTCGCCACGGCCGGAAATCAACAGCAGCACGATCGGCAGCGCGAACTGGCCCAGCTGCTGGAGCAGGATGAACAGCCAGGACAGCGGGTGCAGGCGCTGGGTGGCGGCGGCCTGCAGGGCACGCCGGGCCTCGGTGCCCGCGGGTGCCTCAGGGCTGCTCGACATCGTCGTGCTCCCGGCGCTCCGGCACCAGGGCCTCGCGCAGCTGCATGGCGTCGGCCTCGGCGAAGCCGGCCTGGCGCAGCGCGCCGTGGGCAGTGCCGGCGGTGTGGACCACGAGGGTGGCGAGGCCGAAGCGGCGCTCGATCGGCCCGCGCTCGATGTCGAGGTGCTGGACGCGCGCCCGCGGCACCATCCGCTCGTGCCGCCACCAGCGGCCGCGGCGCAGGCGCAGGCCGTCGTCGTCGAGCCGCCAGCGGGTGTAGCGCCAGGCCCAGTCGGCCTGCCAGAAGCCGAGCCCCAGCGCCAGCAGCAGGAGCAGCAGCGCCACCCCGGGCAGCCACCAGGAGAGGCCGTCGACGAAGCCCAAGCCCAGCGCCGCCATGCCTCCGGCGAACAGGCCGAACACGCCCCAGCCGAGCAGGGCGGAGAGCAGGAAGGACTGCCGGGCCGCTTCCGGCAACGGCTGCCACGGCGGTTCCCCCGGCCATTCGCCGGCGTCCCAGGGGCTCTCGGCTGCGTCGTCTCGCCACATCGTCAATAGCACTCCGGCCAGTAGGGGTTGATCGGGCCCTGCACCGGGTGTTCGCCCCGGAAGCGTTTGTAGGTCCACTGGTACTGCGCCGGATCGCGCCGCACCAGCGCCTCGACGGCCGCGTTGAGCGCCGCGAGGCGGGTTTCCAGCGGGGCCTCCGGGTCGTCCTCGGGCCCCGGCAGGATCAGGATGCGGAAACGGCCGTCGTCGCGGCGCTCGGCCGCGGCCAGCAGCAGCCGCGCGCCGCTGCGCGCGGCCAGCCGCGGCAGCAGGCTCATGGTCAGCGCCGGCACCCCGAAGAACGGTGCCCAGCCGCCGCCGCCGGTAGGCACCTGGTCCGGCGTGATGCCGACCAGTTCGCCGCGCTGTAAGGCCTTCAGCAGCGGCTTCATGCCGTGGGCGTCGGCGGCCACCGTGCGCACCCCGCCGCGGCCACGGGCGCGGCGCAGGAAGCCGTCCATCGCGGCCCCCTCGCCGCGGGTGTAGAGCAGCGAGGACGGCCCCTGTGCCGCCAGCCACTGCACCAGCAGCTCCCAGTTGCCGTAGTGCGGGGCCACGACCAGCACGCCCCGGCCCCCGGCGTGGGCCGCCTGCAGCCGTTCACCACCCAGCACCTCGGCCACTTCGGCGAGGTTGTGCCGCGGTGTCCGCGTCCAGAAGCGCAGGCTCTCCAGCATCGTCAGCACGGTGTGGCGCAGCACCGCGTCGGTCCCGACCCGGTCGGCGAGCCCGGTGAGCCGCAGGTTGACCGCGACGATGCGCGCGCCCTTGGCCCCGCACCGGCGGGCGAGCAGGGCAAGGCCGTTGGCCAGCACGCCGCGCAGCCGGCGGCCGGGCAGGCCGCCGAGCCAGGCCAGGGCCTGCAGCAGGCGGACCGTGAAGGGGGGTTCCATGCGTGCAGTCTAGCCGCCGCGGGCGCTCGGCTTGACGCCGCCGGGGGCGGGCGGCCAGCCTGCGCCGATGATCGCCCTGCTCCAGCGCGTGCGCAGCGCCCATGTCGAGATCGAGGGCCGGCGCATCGCCGCCATCGGCCCCGGCCTGCTGGTGTTCGCCTGCGTGCAGCCGGGCGACACCGCCGCGCGCATCGATCGGCTGGCCGCCCGGATCGTCGCCTACCGGGTGTTCCCGGACGCCGCCGGGCGCATGAACCTCGGCCTGCGCGAGACCGGCGGCGGCCTGCTGCTGGTGAGCCAGTTCACCCTCGGTGCCGACACCCGCTCCGGCCTGCGGCCCTCGTTCTCGACCGCCGCGCCGCCCGAGGAAGGCCGCGCCGGCTTCGAGCGCCTGCTGGCGGCCTGCCGCGCCCTGCTGCCGGGGGTCGAGGCCGGCCGCTTCGGCGCCGACATGCAGGTCGGCCTCGTCAACGACGGCCCGGTGACGTTCTGGCTGGAGGGTTGAGGCCTTCGTGCCGCGGCTGCCGTGCGGAACGGAAAGCCTTTGCAATCAATGATTTGGCACAAGGGCCAAGGCCGCCGGTATAATAGCCGGTTCCCGCGCCAAACCCACCGGTGAATCGTCCATGGCCACCCCGCGTCCCGAGCAGCAGTCCGACATCAAGCAGCTCATCAGCAAGGGCCTCGAACAGGGCTACCTGACCTACGCGGAGATCAACGACCACCTGCCGGACGACGTCGTCGATCCGGAGGCGATCGAGGACATCATCGGCATGATCAACGGCATGGGCATCGAGGTGCACGAGGTCGCGCCGGATGCCGAGACGCTGCTGCTCACCGACGCCACGCCGACCCGCGACACCGACGAGACCGCCGCCGAGGAGGCCGCCGCCGCGCTCTCCGCGCTGGACGCCGAGGGTGGCCGCACCACCGACCCGGTGCGCATGTACATGCGCGAGATGGGCACCGTCGAACTGCTCACCCGCGAGGGCGAGATCGCCATCGCCAAGCGCATCGAGGAGGGCCTGCACCAGGTGCAGAGCTCGCTCGCCGCCTTCCCGTGGACGATCCAGCTCATCCTCGACGACTACGCCCAGCACCAGGAGGGCAGGAAGCGCCTCAACGAGATCGTGGTCGGCTTCGCCGACCTGGAGACGCCGGAGCTGTTCGGCGGCGTGCCGATCGAGGCCGCCGCCGACGAGGACGAGGAGGTCGCGGTCGAAGGCGGCGACGAGGAGGAGACCGAGACCGTGACCGGCCCCGATCCGGTCGAGGTGGCGCGCCGCATGGAGCTGATCAAGACTCTCTACGCCAAGTTCGAGCGCACCCACGCCAAGTACGGCTCGCTCGACAAGAAGACGATCAAGGCGCGCGAGGAGATGGCCGCCGAGTTCATGAAGCTCAAGCTGCCGCTGGCGCTGATCGACGCGCTGGTGCGCAAGGTCCGCGACGTGGTCGCCGAGACCAAGGAGCACGAGCGCCGCGTGCTCGACATCGCCACCCGGCTCGCCAAGATGCCGCGCAAGGACTTCATCAAAGCCTGGCCGGGGCAGGAGACCAACACCGACTGGGCCGACGAGATCATCCGCCGCAAGCAGAAGTGGTCGTCGGGCATCCGCGAGCACCGCGACGCCATCATCGCCGAACAGAACGCGCTGATCGCGCTGGAGCAGGCGCTCTGCCTCGGCCTGCCCGAGATCAAGGAGACCGCCCGCGCCATGGCCTACGGCGAGGCCAAGGCGCGCAAGGCCAAGCGCGAGATGGTCGAGGCCAACCTGCGCCTGGTCATCTCGATCGCCAAGAAGTACACCAACCGCGGCCTGCAGTTCCTCGACCTGATCCAGGAAGGCAACATCGGCCTGATGAAGGCGGTCGACAAGTTCGAGTACCGCCGCGGCTACAAGTTCTCGACCTACGCGACCTGGTGGATCCGCCAGGCCATCACCCGCTCGATCGCCGACCAGGCGCGCACCATCCGCATCCCGGTGCACATGATCGAGACGATCAACAAGTTGAACCGCATCTCGCGGCAGATGCTCCAGCAGTTCGGCCGCGAGCCGACGCCGGAGGAGCTGGCCAAGGAGATGGACATGCCCGAGGACAAGATCCGCAAGGTCATGAAGATCGCCAAGGAGCCGATCTCGATGGAGACGCCGATCGGCGACGACGAGGACAGCCACCTCGGCGACTTCATCGAGGACACCAACGCCGAATCGCCGCTGGAGAACGCGACCACCACCGGCCTGTCCGAGACCGTCCGCACCGTGCTGGCCGGGCTCACCCCGCGCGAAGCCAAGGTGCTGCGCATGCGCTTCGGCATCGACATGAACACCGACCACACCCTGGAGGAGGTCGGCAAGCAGTTCGACGTGACCCGCGAGCGCATCCGCCAGATCGAGGCCAAGGCGCTGCGCAAACTGCGCCACCCGACCCGCAGCGAGCAGCTGCGCAGCTTCCTCGACCTCGACTGAAGCGCACGCCGGGTCGGCGGCTGGCTAGAATGGCCCGCGCCCTGCCGGGCCCATAGCTCAACGGTCAGAGCACGGGACTCATAATCCCTCGGTTCCAGGTTCGAGTCCTGGTGGGCCCATCGCTTTTCGCCCCCGATCCGGCCGCCAAGGCGCGCCGAGGGGGTCGTCGCCGGCGGGGCTTGCGCCGGAGGAATGCGCTGGTACCCTAAAAGGGACCAAAAAGCACCTTGAAGGCTGCTTTAGGGGCTCGAAGATGAAGAAGCCCAGCGAGAACGTGATGAAGCTTTTCGGCCACGCCGGCATCGGTGGGGCGCTCCGTCGCTCGGCAGCAACACGGCCGATCTCTCCGGCAACGGCGAGTGCGCTCAAGGACATGGGCGAGGCGATCCGCAATGCGCGCAAAGCGCGGAAGCTGACGATCGAAGCGTTGGCCAAGCGGGCAGGCATCGCGAAGAAGACGATGCTGGCGATCGAGGCGGGCACGGGCAGTACCTCGACCGCGAGCCTGCTCGAGGTGATCTCCGTGTTGGACACGGGGCTGGTCGAGTCCTTCGTCGAGAGCCTTCGCGCGGATCCGGTGGGCAAGGCCCTGCTCGATGCCCGCCTGCCCGAGCGCATCCGTACCGAGCGCTTCTGATGGAAGTGGCGATCTACGCGTGGGCACCCATCGGCGGCAAGTACCACCTCGCCGCGCGACTGCTCTGGGATGCCACGTCCGAGATCGGGCGATTCCGCTACGCCCCGGAATGGATGGTGCGACCCGGGAGCTATCCGCTCGACCCGATCAATTTCCCTTTCGCCAACGCGGAGAAGGTCGTCGACGAGAACCACGGCATCCCTGGGGTGATCGCTGACGCGGGGCCGGACTCGTGGGGCCGAAGCGTGATCGTCGAGGTCGGCGCGGACGTGCCGAGGAACGAAGCGGAGTGGGTGCTTCATCCCCGTGCCGTCGGTACCGGTGCGTTGCGCTTCTCCGGGAGTGCGGGCGTGCCGCCGGACACGCACGACGCTTATCCGGCCTGCACGCTGGAGCAGCTGTTCGAGGTCGCGATGGTCTTGGCCACGGGCGGGACCATCGACCCACCGATGCGGCAGATCATGGGGGCGATGAGCAGCCCCGGCGGAGCACGCCCGAAAGCCCTCGTCCTGAGGGACGGCAAGCAGCACATCGCGAAGTTCGAGAAGCCCAACGACCCGTTCAACATTCCGCGTGTCGAGGCGGCATGCCTCAAGGCGGCGGCGCGCTGCGGCATCGGGACGGCCCTGGCGCGTGTCGTCGACATCCGTCCTGACCATGCCGCCCTGTTGGTGGAGCGCTTCGACCGAAGCGCCGAGGGCGCGCCAATCCACTACCTGAGTGCGCGGAGCCTCTCGAACATCGGGCGTGTCCGCGCTGGCCGCGATGACGTCCCGCCTCGTGGAACCGCGACCTACCAGGCGCTTGCGGCCTACGCCCGGCAGCTGGGCATCCCCGACGCCGGCCGGGAAGTGCTGCGACGGATGGTCTTCAATTATCTGATCGGCAACACCGACGACCATCTGCAGAACATCGGGTTCCTCTTCGAGGCGGGACGCTGGAAGTTCGCCCCGGCCTTCGACCTGCTGCCGCACCCCGGCGACATCCATGCCATCGGCATAGGACCGAAGGGAAGACTGCGCAGCCTGGCGAATCTGCGGGAAGGCGCCGCGATGTTCGGGCTACCCGAGTCCGAGGTGCAGGAGATCGTGGGAAGCGTGGTGGAGGGGCTCTCGTGTCTCGATGGGCTCATGGTGGCGGAAGGCGTCATCGAGAGGCATCGGGCGGTGGTGCGAAGCAGGCTGTCGAGCCTGTTGACCAGCGACCGCGAACTGGACCTCGACCGACCCTGAGGGCGCTGCGAGCGGCAAGCGCCGGGCTGCGGCAGGGGTTCATCCCCCCGCACTGCCCGCAGCAGGACGGGACGGTCGAGCGTTCACCGCCGCCTGCCGGCGGCCACCAACCGCTCCGTCAGCCGGCCGTGGCGCGCCAGTGCGGTGCGCAGCGCCTTGGCCGTGGCGGCCGGGGTGGACCACAGTTCCAGCGCCGCCTTGGCGCGCGACAGCCCGGTGTAGAGGGTCTGGCGGTGCAGCAGGGGCGATTCGGGGTCGGGCGGCAGCAGCACGGCGACGCGCTCGTACTCCGAGCCCTGGCTCTTGTGGACGGTCAGCGCGAAGGCATCCTCGTGCGGCGGCAGGGTGCCGGGATCGAACAGCCGCACCGTGGCCGCACCCGCCGCTGCGTTGGGCGGCGTGGCTGCCGGCGTGGCGACGACGGGTTCCGGGGCGGCGTCGAACACGACCCGCAGCCGCGGCTCGCCGTCGGCTTCCTGCACCAGCACGCAGAGCCCGACATCGCCGTTGTAGAGCCGCGCGGCGTGGTCGTTGCGGGTGACCAGCACGGCGCGGCCCGGGTACCAGGCCTGGCCCGCGAAGCCGGCCAGCGCGTCCCAGGCCCGCAACTGCGCGGCGATGCCGGCGGCGGCCCGCAGCGCGCCGAAGGGTCCGTCGCGCTGGGCGCAGAGCAGTTGCTGCCGGCGCAGCACCGACAGGCGGTCGGCGAGGCCCCGAGTATCGTCCGCCGCCACCGCGGCGGGGACGCCGCAGGCCGCGAGCGCGGCCTGCAGGTCGCGCGCCCAGGCGGCGAGCTGGCGGTGCAGCGCGGCGGGGCTGTCGACGCTGCAGCGCCGCGCCGCCGGGCGGCCGTGGGCGTCGTGGCGGCGCGAGGCGGCGTCGAAGGCCGCCTCGAAGCCCTCGGCATCGCCGGCGCGCACCGCCTCGTGGATCGGCACCAGGGTGGCGTCGGCGCGGAAGCAGTGGCGGAGCCGCACCAGGTCCGCGCCGGCATCGGCCTCCAGCGCCCGGACCAGATCCATCATCACCGAGCCGGTGCCGACCGAGGTGAGCTGGTCGGCATCGCCCACCAGCACCAGCACCGCGTCCTCCTGCAGCGCGGCCAGCAGCGCCCGCAGCAGGCCGAGGTCCAGCATCGAGGCCTCGTCCAGCACCACCAGGTCGGCAGGCAGGGGCTCGCCGGCGTGGTGGGCGAAGCCGCCGCCGCGGCCGCGGCTGCCGAGCATCCGGTGCAGGGTGCCGCATTCGGCCGCGAGCACGGCCTCGAGGTGCGGCCGCCAGCCCGCCGCGAGGGGCCGGGCCGGGTCGTCGCAGAGGGCGGCGGCGCCCTCGCGCAGGGATTCNCCCAGNCGCTGCGCGGCCTTGCCGGTCGGNGCCGCCAACTGCAGCCGCGGCAGCCGGCCGTGGTTCGCCTCGTGCTCGCGCGACAGCCCGAGCAGCATGCGCAGGACGGTGCGGGTCTTGCCGGTGCCCGGCCCGCCGGTCAGCACCAGCAGCCGGCGTCCCGGGGCCTGGCGCACGGCGGCGCGCTGGCGTTCCTCCTCGACCCGCCCGCCGCCCTGGAACAGGGCATCGAGGTCGGCCTCGCTGAGCGGCCGGGCCGGTGCCCGCGCCGCCGCCCGGCGTTCGGCCAGGGCCTGCGCCACGGCGACTTCGGCGCGATGGTTGCGCCACAGGTAGAAGTGATCGTCCTCGAGCACGAAGGGACGCGGTGCGTCCGTGGCCGTCGCGGCCGTCGCGACCAGCGGGCTGGCGGCCAGCGCCGCGCAGTGGTCGGCATCGAGCAGGGGTTTTCCGTCCGCGCCGGCGAGCCACAGCGGCAGGGCGCTGTGGCCCTGGCCGTCGGCATGGCTGGCCCAGGCGGCGGCGCGGGCGGTGGCGGCGTCGCCGCCATGCGCCCGCACCCAGCGCCAGACCGCACGGTCGAGGTCGCGCCAGGCTTCCGGCCAAGCGGCGTCCCGGGGCGGCGCGAAGCGGAAGGACTCGCCGGCGATGCGCGTGCTCATACGCACTCCCGTCCGGTCGAGAGCACGGCCTGCACGGCATCCAGCAGCGCATCGCCGAAGCGGTGCCGCCAGACCCCGCAGGGCGTGTCGTCCGGCAGCCGCAAGCCGACCGCGCGCAGGAACAGGTACCAGCAGTCGCCGAGATGGCGGTCGCGGCGGTAGTCCGCGCCGAGGCGCTCGCGCAGGTGGCGCTCCAGGGCGACGCTGTAGAGCAGGGCCTGGAAGCGGTAGCCGGTTTCGCGCATCGCCTGCTCCAG
>JGI24117J20151_100044_pt1 | contig 26072 bp, 23 predicted proteins | sample Subbio12Jun_QV11_FD_20151 | JGI IMG/M metagenome (IMG submission 20151)
GTCGCAGGAGGCGCACAGGGACGTGCGCCGTCCGGCGACTGCGGAGCGGGACGCGTAGCCGTCGCCGGCCGCGACCCCATGGACCACGAAGGCAGGCGCGCCCGGAACGATGGGCCAAGTGCATCGCGCAGGCAGGCGTGCCCAGCAACCTCGCTCAGACCAGGTTGCGGCCGTGGAACAGCTCCTCGATCTCGCGCTTCAACTGCCCCTCGATGCGCAGCCGGTCCTTGAAGCTGAGGTTCTTCGCCTTCTCCTCGAACAGGTAGGTGTCGAGGTCGAACTCCTTCAGGTGCATCTTCGTGTGGAAGATGTTCTCCTGGTAGACGTTCACGTCGATCATCTCGTACCGCGCCTTGATCGGCTTGGCGAGGAAATCCTGGATCGAGTTGATGCGGTGGTCGATGTAGTGCTTGGTGCCGCGCACGTCGCGGGTGAAGCCGCGGACGCGGTAGTCCATGATCACGATATCCGACTCGAAGCTCTCGATCAGGTAGTTCAGGGCCTTCAGCGGCGAGATCACGCCGCAGGTCGCCACGTCGATGTCGGCGCGGAAGGTGGCGATGCCGTTGTGCGGGTGCGTCTCCGGGTAGGTGTGCACGGTGATGTGCGACTTGTCGAGGTGCGCCACCACCGAGGCCTCGGGCGCCTCGTCGTGCTCGACCACGGCGTCGGCGATGATCTCGCGACCGGCCGCCTTCTTGTCGATCACCGGCTCCTCGCTGATGAGGATGGTCACCGATGCGCCCTGCGGGTCGTAGTCCTGGCGGGCCACGTTGAGCACGTTGGCGCCGATGATCTCGGCCACGTCGGTGAGGATCTGGGTCAGGCGCTCGGCGTTGTACGCCTCGTCGATGTACTCGATGTAGCGCTGCCGCTGGTCCTCGGTGACCGCGTAGCAGACGTCGTAGATGTTGAAGCTCAGCGCCTTGGTCAGGTTGTTGAACCCTTGCAGGCGGAGGCGCGGCAGCGGCTTGACCACGACGGGTTCCTCGGGGCGTTGAAGGCGGCGCATTATCGGCCAAGCCGGCCCGCGGGGCCACCCTGCCGGGATGACCGCGATTGAAGCCCGCCGGCGCGGGCCTTACCCTAGCAGGATCACCCCGCTGGACACCCGCCGATGCCCGCCACCACGGCCCCGACGCTGCACGCCCCGGTGCGACTGCCGACGGTCGATTCGCCACTGGACCTTGATCGCGCCACGCTGGGTCGTTTCCTCGACCACTGCCACCGTCGCAAGTACCCGAACCGCACCGACGTGTTCCGGCCCGGCGACGCCGCCAGCACGCTCTACTACGTGGTGTCGGGCTCGGTGAGCGTGATCAGCGAGGAATCCGAGGACCGCGAACTGGTGCTGAGCTACGCCAATCCGGGCGATTTCGTCGGCGAGATGGGCCTGTTCGTGAAGGCCGACAAGCGCGTGGTCACCCTGCGCACGCGCACGCCGGTCGAACTGGCCGAGATCAGCTACGAGCGCCTGCACCAGCTGCTGACCGGCCCGCTGGCGGCCGACGCGCCCAAACTGCTGTACGTGATCGGCGCGCAGCTCTCCAAGCGCCTCCTCGAGACCAGCCGCAAGGCCAGCCGGCTCGCCTTCCTCGACGTTGGCAGCCGCATCGTCCGCACCCTGCACGACCTCTGCCAGGAGCCGGACGCGATGAGCCATCCGCAGGGCATGCAGATCCGGGTCTCGCGGCAGGAGCTGGCGCGGATCGTCGGCTGCTCGCGGGAGATGGCCGGCCGCGTGCTCAAGCAGTTGCAGGAGCAGGGCCAGCTGCACGCCCGCGGCAAGACCATCGTCGTCTACGGCACGCGCTGAGGGGCGAGCAGCGGACGGCGGAACGCCAGCCGCCCGCTTCAGCCGAACAGGTCGCGCAACGCCGCGCCGGGGTCCCCGGCGCGCATGAAGGCCTCGCCGACCAGGAAGGCCTCCACGCCCGCGGCGCGCATCCGCGCCACGTCATCGCGGCCGAGGATGCCGCTCTCGGTGACGAGGCGACGGTCGGCCGGCACGGCGTCCTTCAGTGCCAGCGTGGTGTCGAGCGACACCCGGAAGCTGCGCAGATCGCGGTTGTTGATGCCGATCAGCGGCGAGGCGGTCTGCAGGGCGCGCTCCAGCTCGTCGGCGTCATGCACCTCGACCAGCACGTCGAGGCCAAGGCCGAGTGCCAGATCGCACAGGCCGGCCAGGCGGGCGTCGTCGAGCGCGGCCACGATCAGAAGCACGGCGTCGGCACCCAGCACGCGGGCTTCGTGGATCTGGTATTCGTCGATGGTGAAGTCCTTGCGCAGCACCGGCAGCGCGCAGGCGGCGCGGGCCTGCACGAGGTACTCGTCGTGGCCCTGGAAGAAATCGACGTCGGTGAGCACCGACAGGCAGGCCGCGCCGCCGCGCTCGTAGCGGGCGGCGATGTCGGCCGGGCGGAAGTCGGCGCGCAGCACGCCTTTCGAGGGGCTCGCCTTCTTGACCTCGGCGATGACGGCGGGCTTGCCGGCGGCGATCCTCGCCTCCAGCGCGGCGGCGAAACCGCGCACCGGCGCCGCGTCCTGGGCACGGGCGACGAGTTCCGCGAGCGGCAACCGGGCGCGGCGTGCCGCCACCTCCTCGGCCTTGCGCGCAAGGATGCGTTCCAGCACGTCGCTCATGCGGCGGCCCCGGCGAGGCGGCGGGTGAGCGCGACGAACGCATCCAGCCTGGCGCGCGGCGTGCCCTTCGCCATTTCGGCACGGGCGCGGGCGAGGCCGTCCTGGATGCTGACCGCGATGCCGGCGGCGTACAGCGCCGCGCCGGCGTTCAGCGCCACCACGTCGGCGGCCGCGCCGCCACCGCCTTCGATGGCCGCCAGCAGCAGCGCCTTCGAGGCCTCGGGGCCATCGACGCGAAGGGCGGAAAGCGGCGCGCGCGGGATGCCGAAATCCTCCGGCGCGATCTCGTACTCGGNGATCTCGCCGTTGCGCAACTCGCCGANCAGGGTGCGCTCGCCGAGNGANACTTCNTCGACGCCGTCGCGNCCCCAGACCACGAGCGCNCGGCGCGTGCCCAGTTCGCGCAGGACGCGGGCCTGGATGCCGACGAGGTCGGGGTGGAANACGCCCATCAGGAGGTTCGGCGCGCCGGCCGGGTTGGCGAGNGGGCCGAGGATGTTGAACAGGGTNCGCACGCCCATCTCCTGGCGCACCGGNGCGACCCGGCGCATCGCCGGGTGGTGCAGGGGCGCGAACATGAAGCCGATGCCGCACCCGGCGAGGCAGGCGGCGACCTGCGGCGGCGGCAGCTCGATCGCCGCGCCGAGCGCATCAAGTACATCGGCGCTGCCCGACCTCGAGCTGACGCTGCGGTTGCCGTGTTTGGCCACGGTGGCGCCGGCGGCGGCGGCCACGAACATCGCGGCGGTGGAGATGTTGAAGGTGTGCGCGCCATCGCCGCCGGTGCCGACGATGTCGACGAAGTGGGCGGCGTCCGGCACCTCGACCCGGGCCGCGAACTCGCGCATCACCTTGGCGGCGCCAGCGATCTCGCCGACCGTCTCCTTGCGCACGCGCAGGGCGATGAGGATCGCCGCGGTCATCACCGGCGAGACCTCGCCGCGCATGACCTGGCGCATGAGGTCGATCATCTCGTCGTGGAAGATCTCGCGGTGTTCGATGATGCGCTGCAGCGCCTGTTGCGGGGTCAAGGGCATGGTCAGGTGTCGTCGGGGTCTTCGACTTCGAGGGTGAAATGCACCGGCGCGGCCTCGGCCAGCACCGCCAGTTCCGCCACGGTCTTGCCATCCAGCGCGGCGGCGAACTCGGCGTCACCGATCGCCCGGTCGCGCTGTTCGGCGAGCTTGTTGCGGGCTTGCAGCAGTTGCAGGCGGAAGGCCAGCCGCTGGGCCTCGCCCATGCCGGCCTCGATCGCCGCCACGCTCCCGGCGAAAGCCTCGGCGCTGCGGCCGTCGAAGCGCGGCGCGGGTGCGTCGGCCGGTGCGTCGGCCAACACATCACCCGGCGCCTCGGTGGTCGCCGCAGTGGGGCCGGCGGCCAGCAGCAGCGCCAGCAGGAGGATGGGGAGGAAGCGGTTCAAGGGCGGTCCTCGATGAAGTTCCTGAGCAGGGCGTGGCCGTGCTCGGTCAGGATGGATTCGGGGTGGAACTGCACGCCCTGCACCGGGTGTTCGCGGTGGCGCAGGCCCATGATGGCCTCGAAGGCACCGTTGGCGTCCTCGGTCCAGGCGGTGGTCTCCAGGCAGGCGGGCAGCGAGCCGGCATCGACCACCAGCGAATGGTAGCGGGTGGCCTCGAAGCCGTCCGGCAGGCCGGCGAAAACGCCCCGGCCGGCGTGGCGGATGCGCGAGGTCTTGCCGTGCATGATGGTGCCGGCGCGCACCACCGTGCCGCCGAAGGCCTGGCCCAGCGACTGGTGGCCGAGGCAGACACCGAGCACCGGCACGCGCGGGCCAAGGCGGCGCAGCAGTTCGACCGAGACCCCGGCCTCGTCCGGCGTGCCCGGCCCCGGCGAGATGACGATGCGGTCCGGTGCCAGCGCCTCGATGGCCTCCACCGTCAGTTCGTCGTTGCGTACCACCCGCACGTCCTCGCCCAGTTCCTGCAGGTACTGCACGAGGTTGAAGGTGAAGCTGTCGTAGTTGTCGATCATCAGCAGCATGGGCGTTCCAGGGGCATGGCCGGTCACGGCCGGTCCGGCAGCAAGGCGATGTCGGCGACGAAAGCCTTGACGCGGTAGCCGCTGGCGATCAGTTCGGCGATGCCCTCGAGCACGGCCGCCAGTTGCGCGGCCGGCAGGATGACCTCGACGCGCACGTTGGCGTCGGCCGCCAGCATGCCCGAGCGCAGGCCGGTGGAGCCGGCGCCGGTGGCCGGGGTCAGGGTGTAGCCGCTGGCCCCGGCCGCGGCCAGGCGCTCGATGACGAAGCGCTGGAACTCGCGCGGGGCGATCACGGTGAGCAGCTTGCGGGGTTCGAGCGGTCGCATGGGCGGGCCGGTGGCGGGGTCAGGAAAGGGCGTGGAACCAAGCGGTGATGGCGTAGAGCAGCGGCAGGCCCAGCACCAGCATGAAGGGCAGGGTCACGCCCAACGAGCTGGTGAGGTAAATGCTGGGGTTGGCCTCCGGGAAGGTGGCGCGGACGGCGGCCGGGGCGTCGATGTAGGAGGCCGAGGCCGCCGCGCAGGCGAGCACGAAGCTGGAGCCGAGCGAGAGGCCGGCCAGCGTGGCAAGGCCGGCGGTGAGGGTGCCGTTGAGCAGCGGGGCCAGGGTGCCGAAGGCCAGCATGCGCGGCCCCACCTTCAGGAACTCGCGCAGCCGCGAGGCGGCGGCCATGCCCATCTCGATCATGAAGATGACCAGCACGCCGCGGAACAGATCGACGAAGAAGGGCTCGACGCGCTCGAAGTTGCGCTCGCCGCTGGCCGCGCCGATCACCAGGCCGCCGACCAGCAGCACCAGGCTGCGGCCGCGCAGGGTCTCGCCGACGATGGTGGCGATGCGCGCCGGCGGGCGGAGGCCGGCCTCGCCGGAGCGGGCGAGCGCCCAGCGGCCGATGAACAGCGCGACCAGGATGCCGAGCTCCATCAGGGCGACGAGGCCGGTGACGAAGCCGTCCATCGGCGTGCCCTGCGCCTCGGCGAAGCTGCGCGCCACCACGAAGGTGACCGAGGACATGGAGCCGTACAGCGCCGCCACACCGGCGGCGTTGCGGATATCGAGGCCAACCACGTGGCGGGCGACGAGGAAGGCCAGCCACGGGAGGAACAGCACGATGAACACGGTGACGCCGAGCCCGCCGGCGATCTCGGCGAAGGCGACGTTGGCGAGCTCGCGCCCGCCCTGCAGGCCGATCGAGAACAGCAGGAAGATCGAGAGGATGCGCACCACCGGCTCGGGGATCTCGAGGTCGGAGCGCACCAGGGCCGCGACCACGCCAAGCAGGAAGGCGAGCGTGATCGGCGAGACCAGGTTCTCCAGCAGGATGCTTGCTTCCATCGTTGCCCTCCCCGGCCTTTCCCGGTGCCTACAGGCCGCGCGCGGCCTGGGCCACGGCGCGGAACAGGGCCCGCGCCTTGGCCATGGTCTCCTGCCATTCCAGCTCGGGCTCGGAGTCGTGGACGATGCCGGCGCCGGCCTGCACATGCAGGCGGCCGTCGGCGACCAGCGCGGTGCGGATGGCGATGGCGGTGTCGGCGTCGCCCCACCAGTTCACGTAGCCGACCGCGCCGGCGTAGAGGTTGCGGCGGTGCGGCTCCAGCTCGCGGATGATCTCCAGCGCGCGGATCTTCGGCGCGCCGCTGACGGTGCCGGCCGGGAAGGTCGCCTTCAGCACGTCGGCGTAACTCAGCCCGGCCTTCAGGCGGCCCTGCACTTCCGAGACGAGGTGCATGACGTGGCTGTAGCGCTCGACGACGAAGCGCTCGGGCAAACGCACGCTGCCCGGCTCGCTGACGCGGCCGGCGTCGTTGCGGCCGAGGTCGATCAGCATCAGGTGCTCGGCGCGCTCCTTCGGGTCGGCGAGCAGTTCGGCCTCCAGCGCGCGGTCGGCCTCGGGCGTGGCGCCGCGCGGCCGGGTGCCGGCGATCGGCCGCACCGTCACCGTGCCCTGCTGCTGGCGCACCAGGATCTCCGGCGAGGAGCCGATCACCTGCATCTCGCCGGTGTCGAGGAAAAACAGGTAGGGCGAAGGATTCAAGGCCCGCAGCGCGCGGTAGACGTCGACCGGCCGCGCCTTGAAGGGCACCGAGAGGCGCTGGCTCAGGACCACCTGGAAGGCATCACCGGCGGCGATGTGGGCCTTGGCCTTGAGCACGGCCGATTTGAAGTCGTCCTTGCTGAAGGTCGAGACGAAATCCGCCTCCTCGACGAAGCCCGGATCGAGCACGTCGGGGTAGCTCGCCCCGGCATGGCGCAGGCGGTGGGTGAGCGAATCCAGCCGCGCCTGGGCGCGGGCCAGCGCCTGCGGCTCGGCGGGATCGGCGTGGACGATCAGGTAGAGCCGGCCCTTGCGGTTGTCGAACACCGCCAGTTCCTCGCTCAGCATCAGGAAGATCTCGGGCGTGCCGAGCAGGTCGGGCGCGACCGGCTTCGCGAGCTTGGGCTCGATGTAGCCGATGCACTCGAAGCCGAACCAGCCGACGAGGCCGCCGCTGAAGCCGGGCAGGCCCTCGATGCGCGGCACCGAGTAGGCCGCGCGCAGGCGCTCGACTTCACCGAGCGGGTCGGCCAGCTCGCGGGTCTCGACCACTTCGCCGAATTCGCGGACGCTGAGCGTGTGGCCGTGCACGCTCCAGGTGCGGCGCGCCGGCAGGCCGATGATGCTGTAGCGGCCCCAGTTCTCGCCGCCCTCGACCGACTCGAACAGGTAGGCGTTCGGGCCATCGACCAGCTTCAGGTACACCGACAGCGGCGTGTCGAGGTCGGAGAGCACCTCGCGCACCACCGGGATGCGGTTGTGGCCGGCGGCGGCGAGGCGGGCGAATTCGGCGGCGTCCATCGATGCGGGAGCAATCTCGGCGGCGGATGGCAAGGCCCCGCAGTATGCCAGCGTGGCCGGCGCGGACCGCCGGCGCGAGGCCCGGCCACGATGAAATGTCATCAAGCCCGACCAGACTGCGCCCCGCATCGTCAGGGACGGTCAACGGGGCCAGGGACGGCCCCACCACTTGGGTCTCACCGCATGCTCATGCCGTCGCCCGTGCGACCTCGGCGCGCATCGCGGCGATGACGGCGGCGTAATCCGGCGCGTGGAAGATCGCCGAGCCGGCGACGAAGGTGTCGGCGCCCGCCGCGGCGATGGCGCGGATGTTGTCGGCCTTGACGCCGCCATCCACCTCGAGGCGGATCGGCTTGCCGCAGGCCTCGATGCGGCGGCGGATCGCCTCGATCTTGCGCAGCGCCGAGTCGATGAAGCCCTGCCCGCCGAAGCCGGGGTTGACGCTCATCACCAGCACCAGGTCGAGGTTCTCGAGCGTGTAGTCGAGCACCTCGAGCGGTGTCGCCGGGTTGAGCACGAGGCCGGCCTGGCAACCCTGCGAGCGGATGAGCTGGATGGTGCGATCGACGTGGCGGCTGGCTTCCGGATGGAAGCTGATGATCGAGGCTCCGGCCTTGGCGAAGTCCGGCACGATGCGGTCCACCGGCTCGACCATCAGGTGCACGTCGATCGGCGCGGTGATGCCGTGCTTGCGCAGGGCCTCGCAGACCAGCGGGCCGATGGTGAGGTTCGGCACGTAGTGGTTGTCCATCACGTCGAAGTGCACCCAGTCGGCGCCGGCCTTGAGCACGGCGTTTACCTCCTCGCCGAGGCGGGCGAAGTCGGCGGAGAGGATGGACGGGGCGATGACGCAGTTCGGCATGGCGGGCCTCGGCGGCGAGGGCTCAGCGCAGGCGGCGGCGCTGCTGGATCAGGTCGTAGGCGCGGTTGATCTCGCGCAGCTTCTTGTCGGCCTGGGCGCGCAGTTCGGGCGCGGCACCTTCCAGGCGGTCGGGATGGTACTGCGAGACGAGGCGCTGCCAGGCGCGGCGGATGGTGTCGTCGTCGGCGCTGGGATCGACGTCGAGCACCACGCAGGGGTCGGGGCCGCCGCGGCGGAACCAGCCGCGATCGAAGGCGAGGCCGATGAGCGCGCCGAGCACGCCACCGGCCGGGTGGCGCAGCAGCAGCCAGCCGGCGATGAAGCCGAGGACGGTGCCGTACCAGCGCATCAGCGCGCCCCGGGCCGCGGCTGGGCGGCGTACCAGCGTGCCAGTGCGGCGATGTCCTGCGGTTGCAGGGCGTTGCTGATGGCGTTCATCGCATTGTGCCGGCGGCGGCCGTCGCGGTAGGCATGCAGGGCGAGGATCAGGTAGGACTCGCTCAAGCCGCCGATGTGCGGCGTGCCACGCATGCGCGGCGCGCCGTCGGTGCCGTGGCAGGCGGCGCAGGAGCCGAGTTCCGGCGGGGCCACCGGGGCCGGACGGACCCAGTCGGCGAGCCGCGACGAACCGGCCGGCGGGCTGGTCTGGGCGAGGGCGGCGGCCGCGGGGCCGAGGGCGAACAGGGCGGCGATCAGGACCTTCATGGCGCGGAAGTGTAGCGCGGCCGCCGTGAGGGCCCCATCGACCGCTACACTAGCCGCTTGCCCCGCCGCGGCCGCCATGCCCACCACCCTGCACACCTCGAACCTCGCCCTGCCGCTGCGCCACCGCGGCAAGGTCCGCGATGTCTACGACCTGCCGCCCGGCCCGGACGGCCAGCCCCGCCTGCTGATGGTGGCCAGCGACCGGCTCTCCGCCTTCGACGTGGTGCTGCCCGATCCGATCCCCGGCAAGGGCGAGATGCTCTGCCAGATGTCGGACTTCTGGTTCGCCCGCACCGCCCACCTGGTGCCGAACCACCTGACCGGCACCGACGTGGCGAGCGTGCTGCCGCCCGGCACCGAGGCCGCGCTGTACGTCCGGCGCGCGGTGGTGGCGAAGGCGCTCACGCCCCTCCCGGTCGAGGCGATCGCCCGCGGCTACCTCATCGGCAGCGGCTGGAAGGACTACCAGCGCAGCGGCCGGGTCTGCGGCATCGCCCTGCCCGCCGGTCTGCGGCTGGCCGAACGCTTGCCGGAACCGGTGTTCACGCCGAGCAGCAAGGCTGCCGCCGGCGCGCACGACGAGAACATCCCCTTCGACGCCGTCGTCGCCGCGATCGGCGGCGAGTTGGCCGAGCAGGTGCGCGACGCCACGCTGGCGATCTACCGCCACGCCGCCGCCTATGCGCTGGAGCGCGGCATCCTGCTCGCCGACACCAAGCTCGAGTTCGGCCTCGATGCCGAGGGCCGGCTGGTGGTGATGGACGAGATGCTCACCCCCGATTCCTCGCGCTTCTGGCCGGCCGACCGCTACGCCGTCGGCACCAGCCCGCCGAGTTTCGACAAGCAGTACGTGCGCGACCACCTGGAGTCGATCGGTTGGGACAAGACCCCGCCGGGGCCCCGGCTGCCCCCCGAGGTGATCGCCGCGACCCGTGCCAAGTACGCCGAAGCCTTGCGCCGACTCACCGGCCAAACGCTCGACTGACGCCCCACGCCGCGCGCCCATGCCCGTACGCGACATCGCCCTCGTGGTGCTGGTCTGCGCGGTGTGGGCGCTGAACTTCCTGCTCTCGGCCTTCGCCCTGCAGGAACTGCCACCGCTGCTGTTCACCGCCCTGCGGATGGCGCTGCTCGCCCTGCTGCTCTGGCCCTTCCTGCGCCGCCCGGAACCCGGCCAGTGGCCGCGCCTCTTGGCGATCAGCCTCGGCCTCGGGGTCTGCCACTTCGGCCTGAGCTTCTGGGCGCTGCACCTCTCCGGTGACCTCTCCTCGCTCGCCATCCTGATGCAGAGCTACGTGCCGATGGCCGCGCTGCTGGCCTGGGCCCTGCTCGGCGAACGGATCGGGCGGCCCGTCGCCGCCGCCATCGCGGTCAGTTTCCTCGGCGTGCTGGTGCTGGGTTTCGATCCGATCGTGCTCGACCAGCCACTGGCGATGCTGCTGATGCTGGGCTCGGCCCTGATGCTGGCGCTGGGCACCGTGCTGATGCGCGGCCTGAAGGGCCAGACGGTGTGGAGCCAGCAGGGCTGGCTGGCGGTCACGAGCGTCGGTCCGCTGCTCGGCCTGAGCCTGCTGTTCGAGGGCGCGCCGGTGGCGAACGCGGCGGCGGCCGGCATCGCGGGCTGGGGCGGTGTCGTGTATTCGGCCCTGGTGTCCTCGCTACTCGGGCACGGCCTCTACTACCTGCTGCTGCAACGCCACCCGGTGGCCGCCGTCACGCCCTGGCTGCTGCTCTCGCCGCTGATGACCGTGGTGCTCGGCGTGGCGGTCTGGGGCGACCGCCCCGGCCCGACCTTGTGGTTGGGCGGGGCGATGGTGCTGGGTGGCGTGCTGGCCATCGCCCTGCACGCGCGGCGGGCGCCACGTTGAGCGCCCCCCGCGCTTAAAGTCCGCCGCGGCCTTCAGGCCGCGGCCGGACGGCCGCGGGGGAACCAGCGCAGGATGGCCGGCAGCAGCAGCACCGCGCCCAGCATGTTGGCGAGGAAGAAGAAGCTGAGCAGGATGCCCATGTCGGCCTGGAACTGGAGCGCCGAGAAGATCCAGGTGCCGACACCGATCGCCAGGGTGATGCCGGTGAACAGCACCGCCGCGCCGGTCAGCTTGAGCGCCATGAAATAGGCTTCCGAGATCGACCAGCCGCGGTCGAGGAACTCGCGCATCCGGCTGTAGACGTAGATCGCGTAGTCGACGCCGATGCCCACGCCCAGCGCCGCCACCGGCAGGGTGTTGACCTTGAGGCCGATGCCCATCTGCGCCATCAGCGCGTTGCCGAGCAGGGTGACGATGAAGAGCGGGGTGATGATGGCGAGGGTGGCGCCGAAGGAACGGTAGGTCAGCAGCACGAGCAGGACCACCGCCGCGTAGATCCACAGCATCATCGGCAGCTGGGCGTCCTCGACCTTGTCGTTGGTGGCCGCCATCACGCCGGCGCTGCCGGCGGCGAGCCGCAGGTTCAACTCGTCGCTGTGGAACTCCTCGCCGGCCGCCATCGCCTCCGCCGCGCGCTCGGCGAGTTCGATGCGGAAGTTGACGCTCGGCCCGGCCCAGGCGTCGTTGGCCTCGCGGAACTGCTTCACCGCCTCGACCACGCGGTCGATGGTGGTGGCCTTGTGGTCGGTGAGGAAGGCGGTGATCGCCATCGCCGAGCAGTCGGTGTTGAGCAGTCCGGTGTCGGTCTCGAAGCCCTGGGTGGCGACGCGCAGGTCGTCGGGGTTGCGCGGCAGTTCGCGCCAGCGCAGCGAGCCCTCGTTCCAGCCGGCGTTCACCACCTTGGCCGCGGTCGGCAGGCTCACCACCTGCTGCACGCCCTCGACGTTCTGCAGGTGCCAGGCCAGGCGGCTGATGGTCTCCATCACCGGGTAGCTCAGGGTGCAGGCGTCGGGCCGCGCCTCGGCGACGATGGTGATGGCATCGACGCTGAGCGCGAAGTGCTCGTTGATGCGGATGGCGTCCTGGTTGAAGCGCGCCTCCGGCCGCAGCTCCGGTACGCCGACCCGGCTGTCGCCGACCTGCAGGCCCTGCCCGCCGACGTAGCCCAGCGCGGCAAGCCCGGCCGCCAGCAGCAGCATCGCCGCCGCCGGGCCGCGCTCGGTCAGGCGGGTGAAGGAGCGCCAGATGCCGTCGTAGCGGTCCAGCCCGGCCAGCCGCCGCGCCCGCGTCCGGGCGGCGTCGCGGTAGTCGATGTAGGACAGCAGGATCGGCAGCAGGATCAGATTGGTGAGGATGACCAGGCCGACGCCGACGGCGGCGGTGATCGCCAGCTCGCGGATGATCTGGATCGGGATCAGCAGGATGGTGAGGAAGCCGGCCACGTCGGAGGCCAGCGCCACCGAACCCGGCACCAGCAGCTTGCCGAAGGCGCGTCGCGCCGCGTCCAGCGGCATCACGCCGGTGCCGGCGTGGGCGGCATCGAGGACCTCGCCGCCGAACAGGCGCTCGTTGACCCAGCCGTTGACCATCTGCACGCCGTGGCTGACGCCGATGGCGAAGACCAGGAAGGGCGTGAGGATGTTCATCGGGTCGATGCCGAACCCGAGCAGGCGCAGCGTGCCGAGCGTCCAGAGCACCGCCACCAGCGCCGAGACGACGCCGATCACCGCGAGCTTGATCGAGCCGGTGTAGACCCTCAGCAGCAGCAGGGTGAGCAGCACGGTGATGAAGAAGAACAACACCACCGAGCGGGCACCGTCGGCGATGTCGCCCACCACCTTGGCGAAACCGATGATGTGGACGGTGTGGTGTTCGTCCTCGTGGGCGGTGCGGATCGCCTCCAGCTGGGCGGCGATGGCCTGGTAATCGAGCTTGACGCCCTCGCTCTCCGGCACCAGTTCGGCGGCGACCATCGCGCCGGTCCAGTCCTCGGCCACCAGCCGGCCGATCAGGCCGGCCTTGACGATGTTGGAGCGGATGGTGTCGAAATCGGCCTCGCTGGCGACGAAACCTTCGACACCGGGCGTGAAGGTGTCGGGGATGACGTTGCCGCCGGCGAAGCCGTCCTCGACCACCTCGACGAAGCGGACGTTCGGGGTGAACAGCGAGCGCACGCGGGCATCGTCGACCGCTTCGATCGCCATGGTGTCGCGGGTCACCTGCTCCAGCACCTGCATGAAGCGCTGGTTGAAGATGTCGCCGTCGCGCGCCATCACCGCGATCAGCACCCGGTTGGCCCCGCCGAACTCCTGCTCGTAGTCGAGGAAGGTCTGCATGTACTCGTGGGTGAGCGGGATCTGCTTGCGGAAGCCCGCGTCCACGCGCAACTGCGAGGCGAAGAACAGCATCGCCACCGAGATCGCGGCGATGGCGAACAGCAGCCAGGGGCGGAAGCCGAAGACGAAGCGGTCGGCGCCGCGCTGGAAGGCGCCCATGGGCGGCATCGAATCAGAAGGCATGCACGCCCACTCCCTTTTCACCGATCAGAAGGAACCCGCCCTCGACCGGCAGGGCGGCGGAAAGCACCGGGGTCTCGCCGGCCGGGGTCTGGAACAGCGCCTGTCGGAACGGCGACACGGCATCCGGGCGATGCAGCAGCAGGCCCTCGTTGCCGACCAGCAGCGCACCGCCGCCGGCCAGCGCCACGCCACCCTGCAGGGTGATCTCGCCGCCGGTGTCGAGTCGCGACCAGGAATCGCCGGCATCGAAGCTCTCGAAGACGTGGCCACGCAGGCCGAAGGCCAGCACCTGCCCGCCCGGCCAGGCCAGCAGGCCGAACATCGAGCCGTCGTAGGGGAAGTCGAGGCGCTCCCAGCGGGTGCCGCCGTCGGTCGAGCGGAACATCGCCCCGCGCTCGCCGGCGATCAGCAGCACGCCCTCCGGGGTCGCCACGATGGCGTTGAGGTGGGGGTCGGTCTCCTCGTCGAGTTCCAGTTCATCGACGGTGAACAGCCAGTCGTTGGCCTGCCCGACGGGGGCATCCCCGCCCGCGGCGGCGGCCGGGACCGGCAGCGCGACCGGCGTCCAGGTGAGGCCGCCGTCCTCGGTGCGCAGCAGCAGGCCGAAGCCGCCCACCGCGAAGCCGCGGCGGGCGTCGAGGAAGACGAGGTCGAGGATCGGTGCGCCGGCATGCAGGCTCTCGGCCTCCGGGACCCAGGGGTCGATGCGCTGGCGGGTCCAGCTGCCGCCGTGGTCGCTGGAGCGCAGGATCTGGCCACCGTGGCCGCCCACCCAGAGCTCGCCGTCGGCGGCCGCGATGCTGGTCATCAACAGGCGCGTCGGCAGGGGCAGCTGCTCCCAGCTCGCGCCGTTGTCGGTGGAGCGCAGGAGGATGCCGCGCTCGCCGACGGCGAAGATACCGGCCGGTGTGCGCACGAGGTCGATCAGCAGGGCGCGGCTGGCCAGCGGCTTGATCTCGGATTCGAGCAGCGCCGGGTCGTTGGCCGGCGGGATCGCGGCCTGCGCGGCGGCGAGGCCCGGCAGGGCGAGGGCCGCGGACAGGACGAAGGGACGGAGGCGGTGGAGCAGCGGAGGCATGGGATCCTCAAGAAAACGGGCAGCGCGGCGAGGCGCTGCCCGCGATGGGCAACGCGCCGCGGCGGGCCGCCGCGGCGCGGGATCGAGGCTCAGCGGACGCCGGCGGCGCGCAGGTTCTGCGGCGAGAAGTCCGCCGGGGTCGCCTGGTAGCCGAAGTCGAACGGACGGTCCTCCTCGTTGTCGAGCAGCCCGGCGAGGTAGCGGCCGGACCTGAGGTCGTAGTGGACCTCGATGGTCGACCAGAAGGTCGGCACCTCGTAGTAGTTGATCGACGGCGCTTCCGACACGCGCCAGATGTTGCCCTGGCCGTCGTAGTGGTCGATCTTGAGGATCTGGTAGCTGTCCTCGTCGAGGTAGAAGGTGCGGCGGCTGTTGATGTGGCGCGCGCCGGCCCGCAGGCGGGCCTCGACCACCCACACGCGGTGCAGCTCGTAGCGCATGAAGTCGGGGTTGAGGTGGCCGGGGCGGACCAGGTCGGCGATGCGGACGTTGTCGCTGTGCGCCTTGTAGGAGTTGTAGGGCACGAACATCTCGCGCTTGCCGACGATGCTCCACTCGAAGCGGTCCTTGGCACCGTTGAACATGTCGGTCATGTCGTTGGTCGACAGGCCGTCGGAGGCGGTGGCCGGGTTGTCGTAGGCGACATTCGGGGCGCGGCGCACGCGGCGCTGGCCGGGGTTGTAGATCCAGGCCTGGCGCGGCGCGGCCCTGGCGTTCAGGGTTTCATGGACCAGCAGCACCTGGCCGGCGAGGCGGGCCGGGCCGAGCACCTCCTGCTTGAAGTAGAGCAGGATGTTGTTGATGTTCTCGGTGGTGTTGCCGGGCTTGTAGTAGAGCCCGAGCAGGCGCTCGCGCAGGCGGATCACCTGGAACTGGCCGGTGGGCGTCGGCGCCACGCGGTTGGCCCAGCGGCGGCCGGAGACGCCCTTGTACTTGAGCTTGTGATTCCACATCAGCTGGTGGGCGTTCTGCGGGATCGGGAAGGGGAAGCCCTCGGCGCAGTTCTGCACGCCCTCGCCCTCGGCGACCAGCCGGCACTGGGTGGCGTTGCGGCGGGTGAAGTCGTAGATGCGCTGCGGGAAGGAGGCCGAGCGCCGCGTCGGGTAGACGTCCATGCGGAAGGTCGGGTAGCGCTCGAACATCGCGATCTGGCCCGGGCTCATGTTGGCGCGGTGCTGGGCCAGGTTGGCGCGGGTGATCGAGAACTTCGGGCGGTCGGCGGCGAACGGATCGGGATGGAACATGCCGATGCGGAAGTTGGCGGGCGGGCGGGTGATGCCGCCCTCCCAGGCCGGGATGGTGCCGGCGGCGTTGCCGGCGCGCTCGGCGCCGACCGGGGTCAGCGAGCGGCCGAGTTCGGCGGCGCGGGTGGCATCGACCGTCGCCAGGGCAACGCCGGCCGACAGGGCCAGCGCGCCAACAGTGACCGCCAGCGCGGTTTTGTGGATGGTGTTCATTCGGTTCCTCCAGGGGATCACGGGTGGCGGATCAGAAGGCGTAGCGGACGCTGACCGAGGCGAAGTCGCGGTCGGCGATCTGGTTGAAGGGTTCGCCGCCCGAGAACGAGGTCCAAGCGAGGTCGAAGATCCAACGGTTGAGGTAGTTGAACTCGGCGCCGAGGGTCAGCGACCTGCGGCCTTCGAGGAAGTTGCCGCCCGGGCCGGGGGTGATGCCGTCGACGTCATGGTTGAAGGCGAGGCGCGGAGAGAAGGTGAAGGCCGTGCCGAGGAAGCTGTTGTAGTCGGCGCGGACCGCCAGCCGGTAGCCCCAGGAGAAATCGGTCGGGAAGCCGCCGGTGAGGGTCTGCGGGTTGCGGGCGCAGCCAAAGAAAGCCGGGCTGGCGACACTGCCGATCGGTGCGGCGACCAGGTCGCGGACCGAGCAGCCGCCGCTGGTGTCGGTGCCATCGCCCTCGTAGCGCAGCACGGCCTGGCTCGGCAGGTCGACATGGGTCCAGCCGATCTCGGCGAGCGTGATGACCTGGTCGGCACCCAAGGCCTGGCTGAATGCCTTGGTGAAGGTCATCTGCATCTGGCTCATCTCGTGTTCGCGCCAGCCGCGGATCTCCTGGCCGAAGGAGGCGACGCCGAGCTGGCTGTTGAAGCGCAGGCCGGGCACCGGGATCAGCGCGTTGAGCGGGGTCAGGGCGGCGAACAGCAGCTCCACGTCGTCGACCTGGAACGGCGCGTTCGGGCGGTAGCTCCACTCGCCCTGCCAGGCGATCTCGCCGAACAGCGTGGTGTTCCAGGACAGGCCGTAGAGCTGGATGTCCTCCGGGTACTCGACGAAGAAACGACCGGTGTTGGCGGCCGGGCCGGTGACGGCGCGACCCGAGAGCAAGGGCAGGCGGCTGTGGTAGTTGATGAAGTAGAAGCCGAACTCGGTCTCGCCCAGGCCTGCCGCGAACCAGCGCAGTGCGGCACCGTACTGGCCGTCGTCGCGGGCGTTGCGGTTCGGCAGGCGGGCCACCGCGCCGCCGCAGCCGATGCTGGCGATGGCGGCATTGGTGACACCCGGCGGCAGGCCGGTGAAGTTGAGGTCGGTGTTGGCGAAGCCGGCCGGGCCGCCGAAGCAGGTGGCGAAGAAGCGCTCGGGGTTGTTGACCGGCTGCGGCAGCGTGCCGAAGCCCAGCATCACGTAGGTGCCGCCCGGCGTGCCGAAGTCGTTGGCGCTGAAGTAGGTGCCGGCGGCGTCGATCTCGATCTCCTCGAACTCGAAGAGGTAGAAGGCTTCGACGGCGACGTTCTCGGTGAGGTTGAAGGTGCCCCAGAGCGAATCGACCGGCAGGAAGGCCTCGCGCAGCTCGGCGCCGGCCACGCGCAGGGCCGAGAGGTCGACCGGGTTGACGACGTTGATGCCGTTGGTGATGAAGGTGCTCTCGCCCCAGCTGACGACCTGGCGGCCGAGGCGCACGGTGCCGCTCTGCTCGCCGATGTTGAAATCGCGGAAGACGAAGGCGTCGAGCATGCGGAAGCGCTCGCCGATGCGATCACGCGCCTCCTGCGAGAGGTCGGCGCGCTCGGCGTTCTCGAAGTCGTAGAAGTAGGTGGCGCGGGCGAAGGCACCCCAGTCGCGCCAGTCCAGCTTCATCTCGGTGGTGATCTTGAAGGTGTTGGCGATGGCATCGCCCTTGTCGTACTTCAGGTTGCCGTCGTCGCGGTTGCTCGAGAAGCGGCCGGGGGCGGCGACCTGGGCGGCCGAGCCGGGGAAGCCGGCGGCGCAGGCCGGGAAGGGGTTGGCCAGCGAAGGTGGCGGGATCGGCACGCCGGGCACGGCCTGGTTCTGGGCGCAGATGAGCGGGTTGAACTGCGCCTTGCCGATGAGGTTGGGGTCCCGCTCTTCCGTGCGCCAGGAGTAGCCGTAGGAGATGGTGGTGTCGATGCTGCCGCTGAAGTCGCCACGGCTGAACTCGAAGGCTTCGGCCTTGGGCGCCAGCAGGGCAAGGCCGACGGCCGCCGCCAGCGGAGCGAGCGCGATGCCACCGCGCAGGGATTGGATGGACGTCATCGGTGCTTCCTCGGTACGGGGACGTAAGGACAGTGGAACCACCGACCCGGTGGGGCGGCGGAAGACAGGTTGCGGACCAACCCCGGCTTTAGAGGAAAAGCTCGAAAACCGGGGTCAAGGCCATCTTAAGAGTGTGTTACGAAGGAAGGCAATGCTCCGGCGTATGGCGGTGCGTGCTGCGCCGCGTCAGGCCCGGGGCGTGAAATCGGCCGCCACCGGCTGGAACCCGCGCGGCGCCCAGCCCAGCACGGCCTGCGCCGGGCCGGCGTCGAACAGCAGGTCCTCGCCCAACCGGGCGAGGGCCCCCGCCCCGCGCCGGCGGCCCCAGGCGGCGAGCGGCCGCCACGGCAGGGGCAGGAGGCGGCAACCGGGGGCGGCCACGGCCACGCTGCGGGCCAGCATTACGCCGAAGGGCAGGGCCTCGCCGCCCGGGAGGTCGAAGCCGCCCCCGGCCTCGCGTCCGAGGGCCAAGGCCCGCAGGGCGACCGCGGCGAGGTCGGCCACGTGCACCGGCTGGCGCCGGCCCGGCGCCCCGAGCGGCAGCGGCAGCAGGGGCCAGCGCCGCGCCCAGCCGACCACGCGGCTCAAGGTGGCATCACGGCCAGCACCCCAGACCAGGGTCGGCCGCAACAGCGTCAATGCCCCACCCGCGCGGGCCTGCACGGCGGCGAGCCGGTCCTCGGCCGCGGCGAGGCGCTGGGCAAGGGCGCGCTCGGCCGGATCGGGGGACGCGGCCTTGGCCCAGCGGCTGGTCGAACCGAAGGCGACCACGTGCCCGGCGCGCAGCCGGCCGGCGTCGAAGGCCTCGGCCAGCCGGTCGAGCGGCCCCAGCGAGAGCACGGCCGCAAAAGGCCGGTCGGCCCGGAAGCCGGCGAGGTCGCCGGCCTGCCAGACGATGCCGGGTCGCGCCGAGGGTGCCGGCTGCCGACTCAGGGCGAGCGCCGGGGCCGGCAGGGCGGTGGTGTCGAGGGCATCGCCGATCTGGCCGCTCAAGCCAATCAGGAGCAGGGACGGCGTCGAGGGGGCCGGGGGCACGGGCGCGGCGGGCGTGGCGGGCCTCAGCTGCCGCCCGGCTTCGGTCGCTTCGGCAGGTAGAGGTCGGTGATGGTGCCCTCGGCCACTTCCGCCGCCATCGCCACGGTTTCGATCAGGGTCGGGTGCGGATGGATGGTGTGGCCGATGTCGCCCGCTTCCGCACCCATCTCGATCGCCAGCGCCACCTCGCCGATGAGATCCCCCGCGTTCGTACCGACAATCCCGCCGCCGAGGACGCGGTGCGTGTCGGCATCGAGGATGAGCTTGGTGAAACCCTCGGTGCGGCCGTTGCCGATGGCGCGGCCGGAGGCCGCCCACGGGAACCTGCCAACCTCGATCGCGAGGCCCTTGGCCTTCGCTTCGGTCTCGGTGACGCCCACCCAGGCCACTTCCGGATCGGTGTAGGCCACCGACGGAATCACCCGCGCGACCCACTCGGGGCCTTTACCGGCCTTGCCCTGGCCGGCGGCGACTTCCGCCGCCAGCTTGCCCTCGTGCGTGGCCTTGTGGGCGAGCATCGGCTGGCCGACCAGATCGCCGATGGCGAAGATGTGCCGCACATTGGTGCGCATCTGCCGGTCGACCGGGATGAAGCCGCGCTCGCTCACCTGCACGCCGGCCTTCTCCGCGGCGAGCTTGCCCCCATTCGGGCTGCGGCCCACCGAGACCAGCACGCGGTCGAACACCGCGCCGGCCGGGGCCTTGCCGCCCTCGAGGCCGCCGCCCTCGAAGCGGGCGTGCAGGCCGTCGGGCTTGGCGAGGACTTCCGAGACCCGGGTGTCGAGGTGCACGACGACGCCGCGGCTCTTGAGCAGATCGGCCAGTGGCTTGACCAGATCGAGGTCGGTGCCGGGCATCAGCTGCGGGCCCAGTTCCACCACGGTGACGGCGCTGCCGAGGCCGGCGTACACGCAGGCCATCTCCAGACCGATGATGCCGCCGCCGACCACCAGCAGCGTCTTCGGGATGTCGGGCAATTCCAGCGCGTCGGTCGAGTCCATCACCCGCGGATCGCCCCAGGGGAAGCCCGGCAGCTTCACCGGCTGCGAGCCGGCCGCGATGATGGCCTGCTCGAAGGCGAGGCGCAGCCTGCCCTCGGCGCTGGCGATGTCGAGCTCGTTCGGCGAGGCGAAGGTGGCCGTGCCCTGCAGCACGCGCACCTTGCGCTGCTTGGCCATGCCGGCCAAGCCCTTGGTGAGCGTGCCGATCACCTTCTGCTTGTGGCCGCGCAGCCGGTCGACGTCGATGCTGGGCGCGCCAAAGCTCACGCCCACCGCGTCCATGTGCTTCGCCTCCTGGAGGATGGCGGCGGTGTGCAGCAGCGCCTTCGAGGGGATGCAGCCGACGTTCAAGCAGACACCGCCGAGCGTCGGGTAGCGCTCGATCAGCACCACGTCGAGGCCGAGGTCGGCGGCACGGAAGGCGGCGGTGTAGCCGCCGGGGCCGGCGCCGATGACGACCAGCTGGCAGCGATGGTCGGCGGCCTTGCCGTCGCTGGCGGCGGCCTCGGCGACTTCGAGCGTCGCGATCACGTCGCCTTCGGAGACCTCGTCGCCGAGCTTGACCCGGAGCGCGGTGATGACGCCGGCGGCTGGCGACGGCACTTCCATCGTCGCCTTGTCGCTTTCCAGCGTGACCAGGCCCTGGTCCTTGCCGACCGTGTCGCCGGGCTTCACCAGCAGCTCGATGACGGGGATGCCGGCGCTGCCGCCGATGTCGGGAACCTTGACGTCAATGGTCGGCATGTTCAGTGGCCTTCGGGTTTCCGCAGTAGCGGGCTGTTCGCGCGCTTCGCATCGCGCCAGTGCAGCGTGTAGAGGTCATGGCGGCGATCGCGCAGGTTGAGCACCGTGCCGGACTGCCGCGCCGCGACGAGATCGTCGAGGCGCAGGTCCGCGAAGGCCACGGCTTCTGTGTTCGGCGTCGTGTCGGCGGCGATGCCGTCGGGCGCGAAGGGGAAATCGCAGGGCGTGAAGATCCCGCTCTGCGCGTACTGGATGTCGAAGTTGTTGACGCCCGGCAGGTTGCCGACGTTGCCCGACGTCACCACGTAGCACTGATTCTCGATGGCGCGCGCCAGGCACGAATAGCGCACGCGCAGATGGCCCTGGCGCACGTCGGTGCAGTACGGCACGAACAGGATCATCGCGCCCTGGTCGACAAGGTGGCGCGCCAGCTCGGGGAACTCGCTGTCGTAGCAGATCATCACGCCGACCGGACCGCAGTCGGTATTGATCGCGTGCGCCGTGTCGCCACCAGCGATCTTCCACCATCGCCGCTCGTTCGGCGTGATATGGATCTTCTCCTGCTCGTGCAGGGAGCCGTCGCGCAGCGCGATGTAGCAAATGTTGTGGATGTCGCCGTCGGCCACCAGCGTCGGGTGCGAGCCGCCGATGATGTTGATGTTGTGGCGCACGGCGAGCTGCACGAGCAACGCGCGGAAGTCGTCGGTGTAGCGCGTGAGCGTACGGATCGAGGCTTCCGGCGAGAGTTTCTGGTTCTCGATCGACAGCAGCTGCAGCGTGAACAGCTCGGGGAACAGCACGAAGTCGGAACGGTAGTCGGCGGCGATGTCGACGAAATACTCCACCTGCGTGGCGAACTCCTCGAAGCTGGCGATGCGGCGCTGCTGGTACTGCACCGTCGCCACGCGCACCGCGTCGGGCCAGCCGCGTTTCTGCGCGGCGCGGATCACCGGATGGTCGGACACCTTCGGATTGCGCCAGCGCAACAGCACGGCGTTGCCGAGCGAGTCCGTGTCGCTCGGCAGGTAGTCGGGCAGCAGCCGCACCGGCTCGAAACCGTTGCGCATCTGGAAGCCCAGCGTCGGGTCGCGCAGCGTGCCGGCCAGCACCGCGTCGAGGTAGGCCTGCGGCGACCCCAGCGCGCGGATACGTCGCGACAGCAGCGGCATCCGGCCAGCAAAGACAATGCCCTTCAGGCCCAGCGACTGGCACAACTTCTTGCGCTGGTCGTAGAGGCGGCGGCCGATGCGCAGGCCGCGATGCATCGGATCGACGCAGACCTCCATACCGTACAGCCAGTCGCCAAGGCTGTCGTGCCGCGCCGCATAGCCGCCGCCGGTGATCTCGCGCCAACTGTGCGGCGCCATCGCCGTGGCTTCGTCGATGCGGAAGGTGGCGCAGTAGCCGACGATCTCGCCGTCCAGCACCGCGACGAACTGGCCATCGGGGAACTGGGCGAGCTGGCCGCGGACCATGGCCGGCAGGTAGGTGCCCGTGCGGCCGTAGGTGCGGCTCGACAGCGCGACGATGGCGGCGATGTCGGCATCGACGGCCGGACGGATGTCGAGGCGGGCCGCCACGGCACGGCGCTCCGACGCCTGGATCTCGCTCACAGCAGCAGCCTGCGCAGGTCGCCCAGCGACTTGGCGAGGAAGCTGGTGAAGCGCGCGGCGTCGGCGCCGTCGATCACGCGGTGGTCATAGCTCAAGGACAGCGGCAGCATCAGCCGCGGCGCGAAGTCGCTGCCGTTCCACACCGGCTTCGTGGCGCTGCGGGACACGCCGAGAATCGCGACTTCCGGCGCGTTGATGATCGGCGTGAACGCGGTGCCGCCGATGCCGCCGAGCGAGCTGATCGAGAAGCCGCCGCCCTGCATGTCGGCGGGTGAAAGCTTCTTCTCGCGCGCCTTCCTGCTGATCTCGCCGAGCTCGCGGGCGAGGTCCAGCAGGCCCTTCCGGTCGCAGTCGCGGATCACCGGCACCACGAGGCCGTCCGGCGTGTCCACGGCGATGCCGATGTGGAAGTAGCGCTTCAGCACCAGCGTGTCGCCGTCGAGCGAGGCGTTGAACTTCGGGAAGGCCTTGAGCGCCGCCACGGCGGCCTTGATCAGGAACACCAGCGGCGTGACCTTGGTCTCCTTGTTCTCCTCGCCAAGCTGTTTGCGGAAGGCCTCCATCTCGGTGATGTCGGCCTCGTCGAACTGGGTGACGTGCGGGATCATCGCCCAGTTGCGGGCGAGGTTCTGGCCGGAAAGCTTCTGGATGCGCGAGAGCGGCTGCGTCTCGACCGGGCCGAACTTGGCGAAATCGACCTTCGGCCAGGGGATCAGACTCAGGCCGCCAGCGCCGCCCGCAGCCGGCGCGGCCGCGGGGACGCCCTCCGCCATCGCCTTCTTGACGAAGGCCTGCACGTCCTCCCTGCCGATGCGGCCACCGCGGCCGCTGCCCTGCACCTGCGAGAGGTCGACGCCCAGCTCGCGGGCGAACACCCGCACCGCCGGCGAGGCGTACGGCACCTTCTGCGGCAGCAGCGATTCGGCGGTGAAGGCGATCGGCGGGCTGCTCGGCGGCAGGGCCTCCGGGTCGACGCCGGGCGTGTGGGCGAGCGCGGGAGCCGGCGATGGCGCGACGGCCGGCGGCGGCGCGCGCTCGGCCGGCGCCGCGGGCGTCGGCGTGGAGGGGGCGGCGGCCGCGGGCGCGGCGGCAGGCGTTGGTGCTGCGGGGGCGGCCTTGGCGGGAGCGGCCGCGGCCGGAGCGGCCTTGGCGGGGGCGGCCGTGGCCGCTGCGGCCTCATCGGCCTCGATCAGCGCGACCACGTGGCCCTCGCTCAGGGCGTCGCCGAGCTTCACGCGGATCTCGCGGACGACGCCGGCGAAGGGCGCGGGCACTTCCATCGTGGCCTTGTCGCTTTCCAGCGTGACGAGGCCCTGGTCCTTCTTCACCCGGTCGCCAACGGCGACGAGCAGTTCGATGACGGGGACGTCGCTGCTGCCGCCAAGGTCGGGCACCCTGGCTTCGCGGATCTCGGCCATGTCCCCTCCGCGGGACGTGAAACAGGCGTGCATTGTCGCCCCGCCGCGTCCGCCACGCCATCCCCGCTCCGCGGCGGCCGCGATGCGGGAAGGGCGGACGGCGGTTCACGGAGCTTGCACGCCGCCTTTTCGCCACGGGGACAAACCCTTGTCGCCTGCTGCACCGCGGCATGGCCAAGGTGCCCGTGCGCTGCCGCCGCCACGGCGCGACGCACCGGCACCCTCCCCCCACTGCCCAAAGGACTCCCCCATGCGCTCGTCCCTCGCCCTCGCCACGTTCGCCATCGCCTCGGCGCTCGCCGCCGGCAGCCTCTCCGCCCAGCAGCTCACCGTCCGCGGTGGTTTCGCCAACGTCAACCCGAAGTCGGACAACGGCACGGTCGCCGGCGCCAACGCCTCGATCGATTCGGACACCGCGGTGGTGCTCGGTGCGTCCTTCCTGTTCGATGACCGCTGGGAACTGGCCTTCGACGTGGGCGCCGAGCGTTTCGCGCACGAGGTGACGCTGGCCGGCCTCGGGCGGGTCGTCAGCCTCGAGCACCGTCCGATCAGCCTCGGCGCCCACTGGCACTTCCTGGGTGCCGGCGAGGCCTTCAGCCCCTTCGTCGGCCTCGGCTACAACTGGACCACATTGTCCAGCGTCCGGGGCATCAATGCCCTGGCCGGGGCACCGGTGGCCATCGACGACTCCAACGGCTTCACCGCCACGCTGGGTGCCGATTTCCGCATCAACGAGCAGTGGTTCCTCCGTGGCGAGGCCCGCTACATCGACTTCGACTCGGAGGTCACGCTGGCCGGGGCCAACATCGGCACCGCCAACGTCGACCCGTGGGTGCTGAGCCTGCAGGCCGGCATCCGCTTCTGACCGCCCGACCCCCGCCGTACCGGAACGCCGCGCCCCCGTGCGCGGCGTTTCCGTTTTCGCAATCGACATGCCCTGCTGGCACACTGGACGCCCCTTAGTCCGCGCGGAACTCCGGCCCGTGTCCTACCTGCGCTCGCATCCCCACCGCTTCGTCTTCCTGCTCGCGCTGGTGCTGGTGTTCGCCTTCCAAGGCACGCGCTCGCTGTGGGATCCGACCGAAGGCCGCTTCTCCAACGTCGCCCTGCAGATGCTCTCCACCGGCGACTTCATCAGCCTGTACCGGCACCCGGAGACCCTGCACTTCACCAAGCCGCCGGTGACCTACTGGGCGATCGCCGGCAGTGTGGCCGCCTTTGGCTGGAACGAATGGGCCGCACGGCTGCCGAACGCGCTGGCCTTCCTCGTCGTGGTCGCCCTGCTGCTGCGCATCGGCCGCCACTTCGCGCCGCGCCGGCCATGGTTGCCCGCGCTGGTCTACGCCACCCTGCCGATACCGCTGCTGGGCGCGCACATCATCTCCACCGACACCATGCTGGCGGCGACCACCACGCTCGCCTTCGCCGGCTACGCCATCGCCCGCTTCGAGTCGCGGCCGGCCTTCATCCTGTTGATGTGGGCGGGCTTCGGCCTCGCCTTCCTCACCAAGGGGCCGCCGGGCCTGCTCGGCCTGGCCGGCATCCTGCTGTTCCACTGGCTGCAACCGGGCGGACCGCGCCTGTTCCCGCCGCTCGGGCTGCTGCTGTTCGCGCTGGTCGGACTCAGCTGGTTCGTCGTCGTGGTGGCCCGCCACGAGGGCCTGCTGGCCTACTTCGTCGGCTACGAGGTGGTCGCCCGCATCGCCACCGACACCCACGGCCGCTATCCGGAATGGTGGGGCGGCTTCTACGTCTACGGCCTGACCCTGGGCCTCGGCCTGCTGCCCTGGTGGCCCTGGGCGCTGATGGCGGCGCGCCGCGTCGGGTTGCGCTGGCGCGAGGCCGAGCCAGAGACCCGGCTGCTGCTGTGCTGGATCGGCGTGGCCATGCTGGTGTTCATGGTGGCGCAGTCACGCCTGCCGCTCTACGTGCTGCCCTTGTTCGCACCCTTCGCCCTGCTGATCGGCCGGGCCCTGCAGGACGCCCACTTCGGGCCGCTGCGCAAGGGGCTGGTGGCCGGCATCGTCGTCTTCGCGGTCGGGATCAAAGGGCTTGCCGCCTACAAGCCCGAGGTCGCCCGCGCCCTGCCCGACCATATCGGCGAGCGCATGGCGGTGCACAAGGTCTCCAGCCTCTGGGCCGAAGAGCTGGCCCGGCTCGGGGTGCCGCGGCCGGAGGAGATCGGCTTCGTCGCGGATTGGGGTCGTTACGGCCTGCACCTCTACACCGGGGCCTCGATCGA
>JGI24117J20151_100045_pt1 | contig 25924 bp, 38 predicted proteins | sample Subbio12Jun_QV11_FD_20151 | JGI IMG/M metagenome (IMG submission 20151)
CCTGCGGCAGCGAGGCAGGAGCCGAGCGCCGCGCGTGAGCCCATGGATGGGCGATCGCGCGGGAAGCAGGTGGCCCGATCCGCCGACAGGCTCGCCCTTGCGAGCTCGAGCGAACTCCGATCCACCGACAGGCTCGCCCCACGAGGTCAGCGGCCCGATCCGCCGACAGGCTCGCCACCTCCATGAGCGCGCCTGCCTTCGTGGTCCACGAGGTCACGGCCAGCGATGGCTACCGGTTCCGTTTCGCCGTTGGCGGATGGACGAAGCCGGGCCGGTCGAGGCTCTCGGAGCGGTCGGCGATCGGCGCCAGCACGCCCCAGCGTTCCGGCAGCGGGCGGTGGCCGAGCGGCGGCAGGCGCAGCCGTTTTTCCGGCACCGGGGTGCAGGGCAGGTGCTCCAGCCAGTGCCGGATCAGGGTGAGCCGGCCGCGGCGCTGGTCGTTGAAGTCGACCACGGTCCAGGGCGCGTGCGTGGTGTGGGTGGCCGCCAGCATGGCCTCGCGGGCCTCGCCGTACTCGGCGTAGCGTTCGCGTGCCACCCGGTCGACCGGCGAGAGCTTCCAACGCTTCAGTGGATTGACAGCGCGCTCGGCGAAGCGTTCCTCCTGTTGGGCCTGGTCGACGCCCAGCCAGTACTTGGACAGCAGGATGCCGTCGTCGACCAGCAGGCGCTCGAACACCGGGGCCTGGGCGAGGAAGCGTCGGTACTCGTCCTCGCTGCAGAAGCCCATCACCTTCTCGACGCCGGCGCGGTTGTACCAGCTGCGGTCCATCAGCACGATCTCGCCGGCGGCGGGCAGGTGCGCCACGTAGCGCTGGAAGTACCACTGGCTGCGTTCGCGCTCGCCGGGCTTGTCGAGCGCCACCACCCGGCAATGGCGGGGGTTCAGGGTCTCGGCGATGGCACGGACGACCCCGCCCTTGCCGGCGGTATCGCGGCCCTCGACCAGCACCAGCAGGCGCTGGCCGGTGGCGGCGACCCAGCGTTCGACATCGGTCAGCGCCAGTTGCAGGGGCGCCAGGCGGTCGAGGTAGTCCTTCTTGCGCAGTCGCTCCGGCATCGCTTCATCCCCCGTCGGACAGTGCCCGGAGCGCATCGGCGCGATCCTCCTCGGCCAGCCGCGCGAGCAGCGGCTCGAGGTCTCCGTCGAGGATCTGCGGCAGGGCGTACAGGGTCAAGCCCTCGACGCGGTGGTCGGTGACGCGGCCCTGCGGGAAGTTCCAGGTGCGGATGCGCTGGCTGCGGTCGCCGCTGCCCACCTGCAGCCGGCGCGAGGCGGCGGTGGCGGCCTGCTGTGCGGCCACCTGCTGCTCGTACAGCGCCGACTTCAGGCGCTGCATGGCCTTGTCGCGGTTGGCGTGCTGGCTGCGTTCGGTCTGGCATTCGACGACGAGACCGCTGGGCAGGTGGGTGATGCGGATCGCCGATTCGGTTTTGTTGACGTGCTGTCCGCCGGCGCCCGAGCTGCGGAAGGTGTCGACCTTCAGGTCGGCGGGATGGATGGTGACTTCGGCCACGTCCTCGAGCTCGGGAAGGATCGCCACCGTCGCCGCCGAGGTGTGGATGCGACCCTGCGCTTCCGTTTCCGGCACGCGCTGCACGCGGTGCGTGCCGGATTCGTACTTGAGCTTGGAGTACGCGCCGCGGCCCTCGATGCGCGCGACGATCTCCTTGAAGCCGCCGTGTTCGCCGGGGTTGGCGCTCTGCACCTCGACGCGCCAGCCCTGGCGCTCGGCATAGCGCGCATACATGCGGAACAGGTCGCCGGCGAAGATCGCCGCCTCGTCGCCGCCGGTGCCGGCGCGGATCTCGAGGAACAGGTTCCCCTCGTCGCGCGGGTCCTTCGGTACCAGCAGCAGGGTGAGCTCATCGTCGAGCGCGGCCAGCGCCTCGCGGAGGGCGGGTAGCTCGTCCTCGGCCATGGCGCGCAGATCCGGGTCGGCGAGCATGGCCTCGGCCTCACGCCGGTCGGCCTGCAGCGCGGCTTCGCGGGCCAGTGCCGCGGCCACCGGTTCGAGCTGGGTGAACTCGCGCGAGAGCGCGCGGAACTTCGCGGGGTCGGCCACCACGTCGGGCGTGGCCAGCAGCCGCCCGACTTCCTCGTGGCGCTCGGCGAGCGCCAGCAGCTTGCGACGCAGGGCGGGGCTCATGCCGGCCCGTCGCCGCTCCGGCGGCCGTCCCCGGGCCGGTCGTCGGACGGCGGCATCCCGGCCTCCGCGCCGAACAGCCGCGCCGCCACCGCCAGCGTGGTGGCATCGCCGTCCAGCGCCGCCTGCCGCAACGCCGTCGAGGGTGCGTGCAGCAGCTGGTTGGTGAGCTGGTGGGCCAGCCGGGCCAGCACGGCCTCGGCCGCTTCGCCACCGGCCAAGCGCTCACGGGCGCGGGCCAGGGCCTCCGACTTGGCATGCTCGGCGGCGCGACGCAGCGCGCGCAGGCTGTCCTGGCGACCCTGCGCCCGCCACCAGGCCATGTAGTGCTCGACCGCGAGGTCGATGATCGCCGTCGCCTGCTCGGCCGCGGCCTGCCGCGAGGCCTTGTTTTCGCGGATGACCTGCTCCAGGTCGTCGATCGTGTAGAGGTAGGCGTTCGGCAGGGCCGCAACCGTCGCCTCGATGTCGCGCGGCACCGCGAGGTCGAGCAGGAACATCGGGCGCTGCCGACGCAGCCGCAAGGCCTCGCGCACGGTTGTTGCGTGCAGGATCGGCTCGCGCGCCGCGGTGGCCGAGATCACCACGTCGGCCTCGGGCAGGTGGCGCGGCAGTTCGGGAAGGGGCAGGGCATAGCCGCCGACCCGCGAGGCCAGGGCTTGGGCGTGCTCCAGCGTGCGGTTGGCGATCAGCAGGCGCTTCGCCTCGGCATGGACGAGATGCCGGGCGGCGAGTTCGATGGTGTCGCCGGCGCCGACCAGTAGCACGGTGGCGCGGTCCAGTTCGGCGAACACCTGCCGCACCAGGCGCACGCCGGCGTAGGCCACCGAGACCGGGTGGGCGCCGATGCGGGTGTCGGTGCGCACCCGCTTGGCGACCTGGAAACCTTGCTGGAACAGGCGGTCGAGCGGCGTGCGCAGGCTGCCGGCAGCGCGCGCCTGCTGCCAGGCGGCCTTGACCTGGCCGAGGATCTGCGGCTCGCCCAGCACCAGCGAGTCGAGTCCGGTGGCGACCCGGAACAAATGGCGCGCCGCCTCGGTGTCGTGGTGCTGGTAGGTGTAGGCGGCGAGCACGTCGCGGTCGATCCCGTGCTGTCGCGCGAGCCAGCCCAGCAGGTCGGGTGCCGTGCCCTCGCCGGTGTGGGCGTACAGCTCGGTGCGGTTGCAGGTCGAGAGCAGGGCGGCTTCCTCCACGCCCGGCAGCGCCAGCAGGGCGCGCAGCGCCGCGGGCAACTGGGTCTCGCCCACGGCCACCCGCTCGCGCACGTCGACCGGCGCGGTCTGGTGGTTCACTCCGAGGACGATCAGCGGCATGGCGGGCTTGGCGCGGGCTGCGAGACGCTATTCTAGCGGCCCGCCCCGGAGTGCCGATGAACCGCCGTCCCCGCAGCCTGCCGCCCGCCCTGGCGGTGCTGCTCTCCGTCCCCCTTCTCGCGTTCGCTGCCGCCCCGCTGTCCGCTGCGCCGCCGGCCATCGCGTCGCCGGCCGCGGCCGTGTCGCCGCCCGTTACCGCGCCGGGGGCGCCGGACCTGCTGCTCGCCCTGCTGGCCGCCGAATTCGCCCACCAGACCGGCGACCGCGAGGCCGCGGCGGCCTGGCAGTTGGCCGCGGCCCGGGCGGCGGCGGACCGCGGACTGGCGGCGATGGCCCTGCGGGCGGCCATCGATGCCGGCGACGCCGACCAGGCTGCGGCCGCGCTGGCGCTCTGGGCGGCGCTGGAGCCGGAATCCCCGACCCGCGACGCCCTGGCGCTGCGCTTCCAGCTGGCCCAGGGCGAGCTGGAGACCGCCATCGCCACCGCGCGGCGCCTGCTGGCCGGACCGGAGGGTGCGCGCCTGGTCGCCTCGGCCCTGTCCAGGCCCTATGCCGATCGCGGGGTGATGGCCCGTGCCGCCCTGCGCGCCCTGCTGGCCCCGGAGCCGCCGGCCTTGCGCATCGAGGACTGGCTGGTGCTGGCCGGCGCGGCGCAGGGCCTGGGCGATCCGCACCTGGCCGGGCAGTGGATCGATGCCTTGGTGCAGCGCTTCCCCGACGACCCGCGATCCGGCCTGCTGCGGGCCGAGCGGCTGGGCCGTATCGGCCAGCGCGACGCCGCGCGCACCGAGGTGCGCCGCGTGCTGGCCCAGCCCGGCCTCCCGGCCAGCCAGCGCCGGATCGCTGCCGAGGCGCTGGCGGTGCTCGGGGATCCGGTCGGCGCCGCGAGGGCGCTGGCGGATGGTCCGCAGGACGTGCAGAGCCTCGCTTCGCGGGCCGACTGGCTGACCCGCGCCGGGCGCCTCGACGCCCTGCGCGGATTGGCCTTGGAAGTCGAGGCCGCGGCGCTGGCGACGCCGCAGCAGCCGGCACTCGCCCTGCTCGCCGGCGAGATCGCCGAGCGCCTGCAGGACTGGCCGGCGGCCGAGCGCTGGTACCGGCAGGTGGCGCAGGGCGAGGCCGGGCAGCAGGCCCGGTTGCGGCTCGGGGTCGTGCTGGGCCGGCAGGGCCGGACCGGGGAGGCGCGTGCGGTGCTGCGCGCCCTGCAGGCCGACGAGGCGGCCGACGGTGCCCTGCGTCGCGATGCCTTTCTCGCCGAAGCCGACCAGGCCGAGGCCCGCGGCGACCGCGCCGCTGCCGCCATCGTTCTCGGTCGCGGTCTTGCCGTGCTGGAGGACGACCCCGGCCTGCGCGTCGCCCGTGCCCGCCTGGCGCGGGCCGCCGGCCGCAACGCCGAGGCCGAGGCCGAGTTGCGCGACATCCTCGCCCGCGATCCGCGCCATGCCCCGGCGCTGCGCGCCCTCGGTGCCCTGCTGCTGGCCGAGCGTCGGCCACGGGAGGCCGAAGCGGTGCTGGCCCGGGCCTGGATCGAGGAGCCGGGTGCGCCCACCGCGGCGATCTGGGGCGAGGCGCTCTGGTTGGCCGGCGATCGCGACGCCGCCCTGCGCGCCTGGCAGCGTGGCCGAGAGCTCGATCCCGGCGACCCGGTGCTGGCCGACACCGTGCGGCGCTACGGCCGATGACCCGCCCGCTCCTGCTCCTGCTCCTGCTGCCGGCCCTGCTCGCCGGCTGCGCCACCCGCCCACCGCCGTCCCGGCCGCTGCCTGCGCTCGACCCGGCCTGGCCGGACCCGGTGCTCTGGGCCACCCAGGCGGCCCGCGAGGCCTGGTTCGCCGGGCAGCCCGACTGGCGCTTGCAGGGCCGTGCCGCCTTCGCCGACGGCCGCGAGTCCGCCACCGTGCAGATCGACTGGCGGCAGCGCGGTGCGGCCTTCGACATCCGCCTCGTGGCCCCGGTCACCGGCCGCAGCCTGCGGCTCGAGGGCGGTCCGGGCTGGGCGCGGCTGGAAGGGCTGGCGGAGGGCCCGCGCGAGGCACCCGACGCCGAGCAGTTGCTGCGCGAGGCCACCGGTTGGGCGCTGCCGGTGGCGCAACTGCCGGCCTGGGTGCGGGGCCTGCGCGGCGACGGCCCGGTGGCCGCGCTCGCCTTCGATGCCGAGGGCCGGCCGCTCGGCTGGGAGCAGGCCGGCTGGCAACTCGAGTACCGCGACTGGTGGCCGGGCGACCCGCCGCTGCCGCGCCGGGTCTTCGCCCGCCGCGACACGCTTTCCGTGCGCATCGTCGTCAGCGCCTGGAACCTCGGGCCGGAGCAGGCCCGGCCGTGAAGGCGGAAGCGCCGCCGTACTCGGCCGGAACCCTGCTGGCGGCAGGATGGCGGCCGTTCCCTTCCCCGGCCAAGCTCAACCTGTTCCTCGCCATCACCGGCCGCCGCCCGGACGGCTACCACGCCCTGCAGACGGTGTTCCAGCTGCTCGACTGGGGCGACACGGTCTGGCTGCGGCCGCGCCGCGACGGCGCCATCGTCCGCCACGGCGCCCCGGCCTACGCGCCGGAAGCCGACCGCGACCTCGTCGTCCGCGCCGCCGCCCGCCTGCAGGAGGTGGCGGAAGGCGGCCACGGGGTCGACCTCTTCGTCGAAAAGCGGGTCCCGGTCGGTGGCGGCTTCGGGGGCGGCTCCTCCGACGCCGCCAGCGTGCTGGTGGCGCTCGACGCGCTCTGGGGACTGGGGCTCGGCATCGAGCGGCTGGCCGGGATCGGCCTGGCGCTCGGCGCCGACGTGCCGGTGTTCGTCCACGGCCGTTCGGCTTGGGCCGAGGGGGTGGGCGAGCGGCTGCGGCCGCTGGCCCTCGGGCCGCGGCATTACCTCGTTGCCGATTCCGGGGTGTCGGTGCCGACGGCTGAACTCTTCCAGGCGCCTGATTTGAAGCGGGATGCCGCCCCGGCTACAATCGCCGACTTCCTTTCCGGGACGGTCCACGGCAATGCCTTCGAGCCGGTGCTGCGCCAGCGCGCGCCGGCCGTCGCGGCGCTGTTGGACCGGCTGGGGGCATTCGGCAGGGCGCGGCTCACCGGCAGCGGGGGCGGCGGCTTCGTCGAGTTGCCCTCGCCGGCCGAGGCCGAGGCCGCGCAGCGCATGCTGGCGGCTGAAGGCTGGGCCTGCCGGGCCTGCACCGGGCTCGACGCCTCGCCGCTGCACGCGGCGGTCGCCGCCGCCCGCCAAGGCGCGTGAGGAACGCAGCCTGGCTGCGCTTGCACCGTTCATCCGCTGGGGCGTCGCCAAGTCGGTCCAAGGCACCGGATTTTGATTCCGGCATTCGCAGGTTCGAATCCTGCCGCCCCAGCCATTCCGCCACCTCCGGCCAGTCCTCGGAAGCCTTCAGATGCGCAAGCAAAACCTGCTGCTGTTCACCGGCAACGCGAACCGCCCGCTGGCGCTGTCGGTGTGCCGCGAGCTCGGCGTGCCGCTCGGCAAGGCGCTGGTCGGCCGCTTCTCCGACGGCGAGGTGCAGGTCGAGATCGAGGAGACCGTGCGCGCCCAGGACGTCTACGTCCTCCAGCCCACCTGCGCGCCGACCGCCGAGAACCTGATGGAACTGCTGGTGCTGGTGGATGCGCTCAAGCGCGCCTCGGTCGCCAGCGTCACCGCCGTGGTGCCGTACTTCGGCTACGCCCGCCAGGACCGCCGTCCGCGCTCGGCGCGGGTACCGATCACCGCCAAGGTCGCGGCCAAGATGTTCACCGCGGTCGGCGTCGACCGCCTGCTCACCATCGACCTGCACGCCGACCAGATCCAGGGCTTCTTCGACATCCCGGTCGACAACGTCTACTCCTCGCCGCTGATGCTGGCCGACATCTGGCGCACCCACGGCACCGAGAACCTGATCGTCGTCTCGCCGGACGTCGGCGGCGTGGTGCGCGCCCGCAGCATCGCCAAGCGGCTCGACGACGCCGACCTCGCCATCATCGACAAGCGCCGCCCGCGCGCCAACGTCTCGACGGTGATGAACATCATCGGCGACGTCGAGGGCAGGACCTGCGTGCTGGTCGACGACATCGTCGACACCGCCGGCACCCTCTGCGCCGCCGCGGCGGCCCTGAAGGCCAACGGCGCGCGCAAGGTGGTCGCCTACTGCACCCACCCGGTGCTCTCCGGGGCCGCCATCGGCAACATCACCCACAGCCAGCTCGACGAGCTGGTCGTCACCGACACCATCCCGTTGTCGGAGACCGCGCGCCTGTGCCCGCGGATCCGCCAGCTCAGCGTCGCCGAACTGCTCGCCGAGACCGTCCGCCGCATCGCCTTCGGCGAATCGGTCTCCGAGCTGTACGTCGATTGACCGTACCCGCCGCGCCGGGCCCGCCCGTCGCGGCCGCTGCACCACTGCCCTGGTCGCGGGGCAGTGCCCAAACCGCCGCGAGGCGGTCCATCCCCAAGCAAGGCAACACCACCATGTCGAAGCACACCATCAACGCCACCAGCCGCAAGGACGAAGGGAAGGGTGCGAGCCGCCGCCTGCGTCGTGCCGGCCAGGTCCCGGCGATCGTCTACGGCGCGGGCACCGCCCCGCAGTCCATCCAGCTCGACCACGAGAAGCTCTGGCTCGTCCAGCAGAACGAGTGGTTCTACGCCTCCATCCTCGGCCTCGAGGTCGACGGCACGGTGCAGAAGGTCCTGCTCCGCGACCTGCAGCGCCATCCGTACAAGCAGATCATCATGCACGTCGACTTCCAGCGCATCGACGAGAACGCGCCGATCCGCTTCAAGGTGCCGCTGCACTTCGTCAACCAGGAAACCTCCCCGGCCGGCAAGGCCGCCGGCGTGGTCATCACCCACGAGTTGAACGACGTCACCGTCTCGGCCCTGCCGAAGGACCTGCCGGAGTTCATCGAGGTCGACCTCGCGGCGCTCAGCGTCGGCGACATCGTCCACCTGTCGGCGCTGAAGCTGCCGGCCGGTGTCTCGATCCCGGAGCTGAAGCTCGGCAAGGAGCACGACCACGCCGTGGTGATCGCCAAGCACGCCCGCGTCGCGGAGGAGGAGGTCGCCGCGCCGGCCGCCGCCGAGGTGCCGAGCACCAAGTCGGCCAAGGCCGCGGCCGCACCGGCCGCCGCCGCGCCGGCCAAGCCCGCGAAGAAGAAGTAATCGCGCCGTTCGTGCCGTCGGCCCCTCGGGGCCGGCGGTACGGCGGAGTTCGCGGTCACGACTTCGGCGATGGCGGGCCTGCGCCTCATCGTCGGGCTGGGGAATCCCGGCGCCGACTACGACCGGACCCGGCACAACGCCGGGTTCTGGTTCGTGGACGCCCTGGCGGAGGCCGCCGGCGCGCGCTGGGGCCTCGATGCCAGGCTGCACGGCGAGACCGCGAAGGCCGAGTTCGCCGGCCATGCCCTGTGGCTGCTCAAGCCGGCCACCTTCATGAACGCCTGCGGCCGCTCGGTCGCCGCGGCGCTGCGTTACTGGAAGATCGAGCCCGCCGGGTGCCTCGTCGCCCACGACGATCTCGACCTCGCGCCGGGTTCGGCGCGCCTCAAGTTCGACGGTGGCCACGGCGGTCAGAACGGCCTGCGCGACATCCATGCCCAACTCGGGCACGGCCAGTACCACCGCCTGCGGATCGGCATCGGCCACCCCGGCGACAAGCACAAGGTCACGCCCTGGGTGCTCGGCCGCCCCGGGCGCGACGACGAGGCGGCCATCCGCGCCGCCATCGACGATGCGCTGCGCGTGCTGCCACTGGCGCTGGCCGGCGATCTCAACGAGGCGATGAAGCGCCTCCACACCCCCAGACCCTGACGGAGTCCCCATGGGCATCAAGTGCGGCATCGTCGGCTTGCCGAACGTCGGCAAGTCCACCCTCTTCAACGCGCTGACGAAGGCCGGCATCGCCGCCGAGAACTACCCGTTCTGCACCATCGAGCCGAACGTCGGCATCGTCGAGGTGCCGGACCGGCGCCTGAAGCAGCTCGCCGACATCGTCCGCCCGCAGAAGGTGCAGCCGGCCATCGTCGAGTTCGTCGACATCGCCGGCCTGGTCGCCGGCGCCAGCAAGGGCGAAGGCCTCGGCAACCAGTTCCTCGCCAACATCCGCGAGACCGACGCCATCGTCAACGTCGTCCGCTGCTTCGACGACGAGAACGTGGTGCACGTCGCCGGCCGCGTCGACCCGGTCGCCGACATCGAGACCATCGTCATCGAGCTGGCGCTCGCCGACTTGGGTGCCGTCGAGAAGGCCATTCAGCGCGAGGGCAAGCGCGCCAAGGCCGGCGACAAGGACGCGCAGAAGCTCATCACCCTGCTGGAGCGCCTGCTGCCGGTGCTGAACGAAGGCCGCCCGGCGCGCACGCTCGGGTTCAGTGATGAGGAGAAGCTGTTGCTGAAGCCGCTCTGCCTGCTCACCATCAAGCCGGCCATGTACGTCGGCAACGTGCTCGAGGACGGCTTCGAGGGCAATCCGCACCTCGACCGCCTGTGCGAGTTCGCCGCCCGCGAGGGCGCGCCGGTGGTGGCGGTCTGCGCCAAGATCGAGGCCGAACTCGCCGATCTCGACGAGGCCGACAAGCAGGCCTTCCTCGCCGACCTCGGCCTCGAGGAGCCGGGCCTCGACCGCCTGATCCGCGCCGGCTACGACCTGCTCGGCCTGCAGACCTATTTCACCGCCGGGCCGAAGGAGGTCCGCGCCTGGACCATCCGCAAGGGCGACACCGCCCCGAAGGCGGCCGGCGTCATCCACACCGATTTCGAGAAGGGCTTCATCCGCGCCCAGACCATCGCCTTCGAGGACTACATCGCCTTCCGGGGCGAGCAGGGCGCGAAGGAGGCCGGGAAGCAGCGCGCCGAAGGCAAGGACTACGTGGTCAGGGACGGCGACGTGCTGAACTTCCTGTTCAACGTCTGAAAGCCGCTCCGGCCGGGCCTCCGCCCCCGGCCGGGTCCGGTCCGGGAAGGCCGCCTTGCGTTGACAAGCCGGCGACGCGTCGCCAGAATGCGCGGCTCGGTCGGAGGAATACCCAAGCGGCCAACGGGGGCAGACTGTAAATCTGCTGGCTCACGCCTTCGGTGGTTCGAATCCACCTTCCTCCACCACTCCCGGCGCCCGCCGGCGCCAGGAGTGGGAAGAACGGTCCGGCCCCCGGGCGGGAGTAGTTCAATGGTAGAACCTCAGCCTTCCAAGCTGATGGTGCGGGTTCGATTCCCGTCTCCCGCTCCACGGTTCCACCGCGGCACCCAAAACCTGCTCACATAGCTCAGTCGGTAGAGCACTTCCTTGGTAAGGAAGAGGTCGCTGGTTCGATTCCAGTTGTGAGCACCACTTTTCGAAAACCTCCATCCTTCATCACCGGGTAGACGGCAATGGCAAAGGGCAAGTTCGAGCGCACCAAGCCGCACGTGAACGTGGGCACGATCGGTCACGTCGATCACGGCAAGACGACGCTGACGGCGGCGCTGACGAAGATCGGCGCGGAGCGTTTCGGTGGCGAGTTCAAGGCGTACGACCAGATCGACGCGGCGCCGGAGGAGAAGGCGCGCGGGATCACGATCTCGACGGCGCACGTGGAGTACGAGTCGGTGAACCGGCACTACGCGCACGTGGACTGCCCGGGCCACGCCGACTACGTGAAGAACATGATCACCGGTGCGGCGCAGATGGACGGCGCGATCCTGGTGGTGTCGGCGGCGGACGGCCCGATGCCGCAGACGCGGGAGCACATCCTGCTGTCGCGGCAGGTGGGCGTGCCGTACATCGTGGTGTTCATGAACAAGGCGGACATGGTGGACGACGCCGAGTTGCTGGACCTGGTGGAGATGGAGGTCCGCGAGCTGCTGAGCAAGTACGACTTCCCGGGCGACGACACGCCGATCATCAAGGGTTCGGCGCGGCTGGCGCTGGAGGGCGACCAGAGCGAGATCGGCGTCCCGGCGATCCTGAAGCTGGTGGAGGCGCTGGACAGCTTCATCCCGGAGCCGCAGCGCGACGTCGACCGTCCGTTCCTGATGCCGGTCGAGGACGTGTTCTCGATCTCGGGCCGCGGCACGGTGGTGACGGGCCGCATCGAGCGCGGCGTGATCAAGGTCGGCGAGGAGATCGAGATCGTCGGCATCCGCGACACGCAGAAGACGACGGTGACGGGTGTGGAGATGTTCCGCAAGCTGCTGGACCAGGGCCAGGCGGGCGACAACGCGGGCCTGTTGCTGCGCGGCACCAAGCGCGACGACGTGGAGCGTGGCCAGGTGCTGGCGAAGCCGGGTTCGATCAAGCCGCACACGACCTTCGAGGCGGAGGTGTACGTGCTGTCGAAGGAGGAGGGCGGCCGGCACACGCCGTTCTTCAAGGGCTACCGTCCGCAGTTCTATTTCCGGACGACCGACGTGACCGGCTCGATCGAGCTGCCGGAGGGCGTGGAGATGGTGATGCCGGGCGACAACATCAAGATGGTGGTGACGCTGATCGCCCCGGTGGCGATGGACGAGGGCCTGCGCTTCGCGATCCGCGAGGGCGGCCGCACGGTCGGCGCCGGTGTGGTGGCCAAGATCATCAAGTAAGACCTGGTGGCATCTCCCCGCCTGGCCGAAGCCGGGCGGGGCACCAAGCGAAAAGAGGCCCACGGACGGGCTTCGTCTTCGCCGGACAGGGAAGCGTGGATGGTTAAGTCGCCGTTGTTGACGGCAGCTTGCCAGTCCCTCTATACTTTCCAGTCTCGGCAGAGCCAGCCCGGTTCTGTCGATGTTTTTTTGGGGTTCGTGCCGGACGCGCACGGCCCGTCGCTCTTTAACTCAGGAAACCGGCCATGGCGGACCAGAAAATCCGTATTCGCTTGAAGGCGTTCGATCACCGACTGATCGACCGTTCCGCGAGCGAGATCGTCGAGACGGCCAAGCGGACCGGCGCGCAGGTGCGCGGCCCGATCCCGCTGCCGACGAAGATCGAACGCTACACCGTCCTCGTCTCCCCGCACGTCGACAAGGACGCGCGCGACCAGTACGAGACCCGCACCCACAAGCGCGTCCTCGACATCGTTGGCCCCAACGACAAGACCGTGGACGCCCTGATGAAGCTCGAACTCGCCGCTGGCGTGGACGTGCAGATCAAGCTGGCCTGAGGTACGCGACCATGAAGCACAGCATCGGCATCGTCGGGCGCAAGGCAGGCATGAGCCGGATCTTCACCGCGGATGGCGCCTCCATCCCGGTGACCTTGATCGAAGCCACCCCGAATCGCATCACCCAGATCAAGACCGTCGAGACCGACGGCTACAGCGCCGTGCAGGTCACCGCCGGCGACAAGCGCGCTTCGCTGGTGAACAAGCCGGCCGGCGGCCACTTCGCCAAGGCGAAGGTCGCGCCGGGCCGCGGCCTCTGGGAGTTCCGCGTCGAGGCCAAGGACCTGGGTGCCTTCGAGGTCGGCGCCGAGATCAAGGCCGACGTCTTCGCGGTCGGCCAGAAGGTCGACGTGCAGGGCGTGACCAAGGGCAAGGGCTTCCAGGGCACGATCAAGCGCTGGAACTTCACCATGGGCGACGCCTCGCACGGCAACTCGCTCTCGCACCGCTCGCCGGGTTCGATCGGCCAGCGGCAGACGCCGGGCCGCGTGTTCCCGGGCAAGAAGATGTCGGGCCACATGGGCGCCGAGGTCCTCTCCGTCCAGAACCTCGAGGTCGTCAAGGTCGACGTCGAGCGCGGCCTCATCGCGATCCGCGGCGCCGTCCCCGGTGCGCCGGGTGGCGACGTGGTCGTCCGTCCGGCCAGCAAGGGTTAAGGAGTAGACGATGGAACTTTCCGTCATCAACGGCAAGGCGCTGTCGGTCAACGACGCCGTCTTCGGCCGTGAATTCAACCAGGACCTCGTGCACCAGGTCGTCGTTGCCTACCGCAACGCCGGCCGCGCCGGCACCAAGGCGCAGCTGACGCGCTCTGAAGTGCGCGGCACCACCAAGAAGTTCAAGAAGCAGAAGGGTGGCGGCGCCCGCCACGGCGACTACCGCGCCCCGATCTTCGTGGGCGGCGGCGTCACCTTCGCGGCCAAGCCGCGCAGCTTCGCGCAGAAGGTCAACAAGAAGATGTACCGCGGCGCCATCGCCGTGATCCTGTCCGAGCTCGCTCGGCAGGGTCGCCTGATGGTCGTCGAGGGCTTCGACGTCGACGCGCCGAAGACCCGTGGCCTCGTGGCCAAGCTTTCCGAGATGAAGGTGGGTGCCCGCACCCTGATCGTCTCCGAACAGGCCAGCGAGAACCTGTACTTGGCGGCGCGCAACATCCCCTACGTGGAAGTGCGCGACGTGCAGGGCCTGGACCCGGTGTCGCTGGTCGGCGCCGACTCGGTGGTCATCACCACCGAGGCCGTGAAGCTGATCGAGGAGTGGCTGGCATGATCAACGAAAGCCTGTTTGCGGTTCTCCGCGCGCCGAAGGTGTCGGAGAAGACCGCGCGCCTCGCCGAGAGCAACCAGTACGTGTTCGAGGTCGCCAAGACGGCGACCAAGGACGACGTCAAGGCGGCCGTCGAGCACCTGTTCAACGTCAAGGTGCTGGCGGTCAACGTCGCCAACATCAAGGGCAAGTCGAAGGCGTTCCGCCAGCGTGCGGGCCGTCGCTCCGACAAGCGCAAGGCGTATGTCCGCCTGGCCGAAGGCCAGACGCTCGACGTCGCCGCCAAGGCCTGAGGAGACCCCCATGCCCGTCATGACCTTCAAGCCGACCTCGCCTGGCCGCCGCGCCATGGTCAAGGTCGTCAACCCCGACCTCCACAAGGGCGCCCCGTTCGCGGCCCTGGTGGAGAAGAAGGGCCGCACCGGTGGCCGCAACAGCCACGGCCGCATCACCACCCGCCACATCGGCGGCGGCCACAAGCAGCACTACCGGATCATCGACTTCAAGCGCGACAAGGAAGGCATCGCCGCCCGCGTCGAGCGCCTCGAGTACGACCCGAACCGCACCGCCCACATCGCCCTGCTGTGCTACGCCGACGGCGAGCGCCGCTACATCATCGCTCCGAAGGGCCTGCAGGCCGGCGACCAGCTGATGTCCAGCAAGGACGCGCCGATCAAGGTCGGCAACACCCTGCCGCTGCTCAACATGCCGATCGGTGCCACCGTGCACTGCGTGGAGATGAAGCCCGGCAAGGGTGCCCAGCTCGCCCGCGCCGCCGGCGCCGGCGTGCAGCTGGTCGCCCGCGAGCACGGCTACGCCACCCTGCGCCTGCGCTCCGGCGAGATGCGCAAGGTGCCGGTCGACTGCCGCGCCACCATCGGCGAAGTGGGCAACACCGAGCACAACCTCGAGAAGCTGGGCAAGGCCGGCGCTTCCCGCTGGCGCGGCATCAAGCCGACCGTCCGCGGCGCCGCGATGAACCCGGTCGACCACCCGCACGGTGGCGGCGAGGGCCGCTCGGGCCAGGGCAACCCGCACCCGGTCAGCCCCTGGGGCCAGCCGTCGAAGGGTTACAAGACGCGTCAGAACAAGCGCACCGACAAGTTCATCGTGCGCGATCGTAGGGGTTAATCGGCCATGCCACGTTCACTCAAGAAGGGCCCGTTCGTCGACCACCACCTCGCCAAGAAGGTGGAGGTCGCTTCGGCGGCCAACAGCAAGAAGCCGATCAAGACCTGGTCGCGCCGTTCGATGATCCTGCCCGAGATGATCGGCCTGACCATCGCCGTGCACAACGGCAAGGCGCACGTGCCGGTGATCGTCAACGAGAACATGATCGGCCACAAGCTCGGCGAATTCGCCCACACCCGGACCTTCAAGGGTCACGGCGGCGACAAGAAGTCGGGCAAGTAAGGGGATGACCATGGAAGCCAGAGCCATCCTGCGCGCCACGCGCATCTCCCCGCAGAAGGCCCGCCTGGTCGCCGACCAGGTGCGCGGCCTGCCGGTCGCCCGCGCCCTCGACCTGCTGAAGTTCAGCGACAAGAAGGCCGCCGGCATCATCCGCAAGGTCGTCTACTCGGCCGCCTCGAACGCCGAGAACAACCTCGGCGCCGACGTCGACGAGCTCAAAGTGGCGACCATCATGGTCGACGAGGGCCCGGTGCTGAAGCGCTTCGGCGCCCGCGCCAAGGGCCGCGGCACCCGCATCCTCAAGCGCACCAGCCACATCACCGTGGTCGTGGGCTCCGGCAAGAAGGCGTAAGGACGAGAACGATGGGTCACAAAGTTCATCCGACGGGTATCCGCCTTGGCATCGCCAAGGACTGGAACTCCAAGTGGTACGCGAACAAGAAGGAGTTCGCGGGCTACCTCGCCGCCGACCTCAAGGTGCGCATCATGCTCCGCGAGAAGCTGGCCCAGGCCGGCATCTCGAAGATCCTGATCGAGCGTCCGAGCAAGACGGCGCGCATCACCATCCACACCGCCCGCCCGGGCGTGGTGATCGGCAAGCGCGGCGAGGACATCGAGAAGCTGCGCAAGCAGGTCTCCGACATCATGGGCGTCCCGGCGCACATCAACGTCTCCGAGGTCCGCAAGCCCGAGCTCGACGCCCAGCTGGTGGCCGAATCGATCGCCCAGCAGCTCGAGCGCCGCATCATGTTCCGCCGCGCCATGAAGCGCGCCGTGAGCAATGCCATGCGCCTGGGCGCGCTCGGCATCAAGGTCAACGTCGCCGGCCGCCTGAATGGCGCCGAGATCGCCCGCTCGGAGTGGTACCGCGAGGGTCGCGTGCCCCTGCACACCCTCCGCGCCGACGTCGACTACGGCTTCGCCGAGGCCCGCACCACCTTCGGCGTCATCGGCGTCAAGGTGTGGGTCTACAAGGGCGAGATCTTCGACTTCTCGCAAGTCGGCCAGGAAAAGACCGAAGAGCGCGCGGAACGTCCGTCGCGTGGTCAGGCCAAGTGAGGTAACGAGCCATGTTGCAACCGAAGCGAACCAAATACCGCAAGGTGTTCAAGGGCCGTAACGAGGGGCTGAGCTGGTCGGCGAACGCCGTCAGCTTCGGCGAGTACGGCCTCAAAGCCACCGAGCACGGCCGCCTCACCGCCCGCCAGATCGAGTCCGCCCGCCGGACCATCAGCCGCTACGTCAAGCGCGGCGGCAAGCTGTGGATCCGCGTGTTCCCGGACAAGCCGATCACCCAGAAGCCGATCGAAGTCCGCATGGGCGCCGGCAAGGGCAACGTCGAGTACTGGGTCGCCCAGATCCAGCCCGGCCGCATGCTCTACGAGATGGAGGGCATCCCGGAGGACCAGGCCCGCGAGGCGATGCGCCTGGCCGCCGCCAAGCTCTCGGTCAAGACCACTTTCGTGACCCGGACGGTGCGCTGATGGAACTCCAGGAACTGCGTCAGAAGTCGGCCGAAGAGCTGAAGGCCCACCTGCTGGAGCTCCGCAAGGAGCAGTTCGCCCTGCGCATGCAGAAGGCGACCAACCAGCTGGCGAAAACCCACGAGATCGGCCGTGTCCGCCGCGAGATCGCTCGCGTCCACACGCTGCTGACCCAGAAGAACTAAGGGACAGGCCATGAGCGAGAACGCCACCCCGCTGCGCACGGTCGAAGGCCGCGTCGTCAGCAACAAGATGGACAAGACGGTGACGATCCTGGTCGAGCGCCAGATCAAGCACCCGCTGTACGGCAAGTACATCCGCCGCTCGACCAAGCTGCACGCCCACGACGAGGAGAACGCCTGCAACGAGGGCGACGTCGTCCGCGTGACCGAGTGCCGTCCGCTGTCGAAGACCAAGAACTGGCGCGTCGTCGAGATCGTCTCGAAGTCGGCCGAGTAAGAGGAGCCCGAGCCATGATCCAGACGCAGAGCTACCTCGAGGTCGCCGACAATTCCGGCGCCAAGGAACTGATGTGCATCAAGGTGCTCGGCGGCTCCAAGCGCCGCTACGCCCACATCGGCGACATCATCAAGGTCACCGTGAAGGACGCCATCCCGCGCGGCAAGGTCAAGAAGGGCGAGGTCTACAACGCCGTCGTCGTGCGCACCCGCAAGGGCGTGCGCCGCGCCGACGGCTCGCTGATCCGCTTCGACGCCAACGCCGCCGTCCTGCTGAACAACAAAGAAGAGCCGATCGGCACCCGCATCTTCGGACCCGTGACCCGTGAACTCCGCAACGAGAAGTTCATGAAGATCGTGTCCCTGGCACCCGAAGTGCTGTAAGCCGGAGACGAAACCATGAACCGTATCCGCAAGGGCGACCAGGTGGTCGTGATCACCGGCAAGGACAAGGGCAAGAAGGGCGAGATCACCCGCGTTGCCGGTGACCGCGTCCTCGTCGCCAACATCAACGTGGTCAAGCGCCACACCAAGGCGAACCCGCAGGCCGGCCAGGCCGGCGGCATCGTCGAGCGCGAGGCCCCGATCCACATCTCCAACGTGATGCTGTTCAACCCGGTGACGGGCAGGGGCGACCGCGTTGGCTTCAAGGTGCTCGAGGATGGACGCAAAGTGCGTGTGTTCCGCTCGAGCGGTGAGGCGATCGACGCCTGAGGAATGCCCCGATGACCACCCGGCTTGAAAAGATTTACAAGGACACCGTGATCCCGAAGTTGATGAAGGACTTCGGCTACACGAACCCGATGCAGGTGCCGAGGATCACCAAGATCACGCTCAACATGGGCGTGGGCGAGGCGGTCGGCAACAAGAAGATCCTGGAGAACGCCGTCGCCGACCTGGCCACGATCACCGGCCAGAAGCCGGTGACGACCAAGGCCCGCGTCTCGGTCGCCAGCTTCAAGATCCGCGAGGGCTGGCCGATCGGCGCCAAGGTGACCCTGCGCCGCGCCAAGATGTACGAGTTCCTCGACCGCCTGATCAGCGTCGCCCTGCCGCGCGTCCGCGACTTCCGCGGCATGTCGGGCCGTGCCTTCGACGGCCGTGGCAACTACAACATGGGTCTGAAGGAGCAGATCATCTTCCCGGAGATCAACTACGACCAGGTCGACGCCCTGCGCGGCATGGACATCGCGATCACCACGACCGCGAAGACCGACGCCGAGGCCAAGGCCCTGCTGGCCGCCTTCAACTTCCCGTTCCGCAACTGACCTTAGGAAACCCTCATGGCCAAGACGAGCATGGTCAACCGCGAGGTCAAGCGCGAGAAGCTTGCCAAGCGCTACGCCGCCAAGCGCGCCGAGCTCAAGAAGATCATCGCCAGCACCAAGGCGAGCTACGAAGAGAAGCAGGACGCGGTCACCAAGCTGAACAAGCTGCCGCGCGACTCCTCGGAGAGCCGCCAGCGCAACCGCTGCGAACTCTCGGGCCGTTCGCGCGGCGTCTACCGCAAGTTCGGCCTCGGCCGCAACAAGCTGCGCGAGGCCACCATGCGCGGCGACGTGCCCGGGCTGCGCAAGGCGAGTTGGTGACACGAAAAGCTGGTATCCTTACCGGCTTGTCGAATCCACCCGGCCGGCGACGGCCGGGTTTTCCACTCCATACCGTTCGCGAAAGCGGATATCGGTGCTACTCATAAGGAACACCCATGAGCATGACTGATCCCATCGCCGACATGCTGGTGCGCATCAAGAACGCGCTGGCTGTCCGCAAGACCACGGTGAAGATGCCGTCGTCGAAGATCAAGCTGTCCCTCGCCAACGTGCTGAAGGCCGAGGGCTACATCCTCGACGTCCGCCAGGTCGGCGACGCCAAGAAGCCGGAACTCGAGATCGTGCTGAAGTACTTCGAGGGCAAGCCGGTGATCGAGCGCCTCGAGCGCTTCTCGCGCTCGGGCCTGCGCCAGTACCGCGGCAAGGACGCCCTCCCCAGTGTCCTCGGCGGCCTCGGCGTCGCCATCGTTTCCACCTCCAAGGGCATCATGACCGACCGCGAGGCGCGCCACGCCGGCGTCGGCGGCGAAGTCCTGTGCCTCGTGGCCTGACGTAGGAGCTCCGACCATGTCCCGCGTCGCCAAGAAGCCGATCGCCCTCCCGAAGGGCGTGGAAGTCACCACCACCGCCGCGCAGTTCAGCGTCAAGGGCCCGAAGGGCACCCTGACCCTGGCCAAGCCGCGGGGCGTGGACCTGAAGAACGAGAACGGTGTGGTCACGATGGTCGCGGCGAATGCCGAGGCCGTCCCGATGGCCGGCACCGCCCGCGCCATCCTGTCCAACATGGTGAAGGGCGTGTCCGAGGGCTTCCAGCGCAAGCTGGAGCTGGTCGGCGTCGGTTACCGCGCCGCCATGCAGGGCAAGGACCTGACCCTGTCGCTGGGCTTCTCGCACCCGGTGTCCTTCACCCCGCCGGAGGGCATCACCATCACCACGCCGTCGCAGACCGAGATTCTGGTCGCCGGCGCCGATGCCCAGCTGGTCGGCCAGGTCGCCGCCAAGATCCGCGGCTACCGTTCGCCGGAACCGTACAAGGGCAAGGGCGTCCGTTACGCGGGCGAGAACGTCATCATCAAGGAAGCCAAGAAGGCCTGAGGGCGCTTCAGCTTCGAGAGAGCCGAACCATGGAAAAGAAAACCGCCCGCCTGCGTCGCGCCAAGTCGACGCGCCTGCACATCCGCACGCTCGGCGTCCCGCGCCTGTCGGTGCTGCGCACCGGCCAGCACCTCTATGCCCAGGTCTTCACCGCCGACGGCTCGAAGGTGCTGGCGGCGGCGTCGACCCTCGAGGCCGGCCTCAAGTCGAAGAACCTCGAGGCCGCCGCCCAGGTGGGCAAGGCCATTGCCGAGAAGGCCAAGGCCGCCGGCATCGAGTCCGTCGCCTTCGACCGTTCGGGCTACCGCTACCACGGCCGCATCAAGGCGCTCGCCGACGCGGCCCGCGAGGGCGGCCTGCAGTTCTGAAGTTCCGCGTGGCATCCAGGCGCGGGGTCCAGTCCGCGCCTCACACAACAACAAGCGGCATCCAGCCGCAACTTCCCGTAATCCACCAAAGAGTCCAGCATGAGCAGCAACGAAAGCCGCGATCGCCGCGACCGTGAAGGCGCCGACGACGGCATGATCGAGAAGCTGATCGCCGTGAACCGCGTCTCCAAGACGGTCAAGGGCGGTCGCCAGTTCACCTTCACCGCCCTGACGGTCGTCGGCGACGGTGCCGGCAAGGTCGGCTTCGGCTACGGCAAGGCCAAGGAAGTGCCGGTCGCCATCCAGAAGTCGATGGAGTACGCCCGCAAGGCGATGATCGCCGTCGACCTCAACGAAGGCACCCTGTGGCACCCGGTCAAGGCCCACCACGGCGCCGCCTCGGTGTTCATGCAGCCGGCTTCGGAAGGCACCGGCGTGATCGCCGGCGGCGCCATGCGCGCCGTGCTGGAGGCGGTCGGCGTCAAGAATGTGCTGGCCAAGGCGGTCGGCTCGCGCAACCCGATCAACCTGGTCCGCGCCACCGTGCGCGGCCTGTCGGCCATGAACTCGCCGGCCCGCATCGCCGCCAAGCGTGGCAAGAAGCTCGAGGAGATCCTCCATGTCCACGGCTGACAAGACCATCAAGGTCCGCCTCGTCCGCGGCCTGCGCGGCTGCCAGCAGCGGCATCGCCTGTCGGTCAAGGCGCTGGGCCTGAACAAGCTCAACGACGTCCGCGAGCTGCGTGATTCCCCGCAGGTGCGTGGCCTGATCAACCAGCTGCACTACCTGGTTCGCGTCGAGGCCTAAGGAGAAACCCATGCGTCTCAACAATCTCACCCACGCCGAAGGCGCCCGCAAGGAGCGCACCCGGGTCGGCCGCGGCATCGGCTCCGGCCTCGGCAAGACCTGCGGCCGCGGCCACAAGGGCCAGTACGCCCGCACCGGCAAGGGCAAGGTCAAGCCCGGCTTCGAGGGCGGCCAGATGCCGATGCAGCGCCGCCTGCCGAAGGTCGGCTTCCGCTCGCAGGTCGCCCACGAGTCGGCCGAGGTTCTGCTCTACCAGCTGGCCACGCTCGACACCGACGTCATCGACCTGTTCGCCCTGCGCGCGGCCAAGCTCGTCTCCGGCGACGCCAAGAAGGTCAAGGTCGTCAAGAAGGGCGAGATCACCAAGAAGCTCACCCTCAAGGGCCTGCTGGTGACGGCGGGTGCCAGGGCGGCCATCGAGGCCGCCGGCGGCACGGTGGAGTAAACCCTTGGCCTCGAACGCGACATCCATGCTGGGCGGTCTCGGAAAGTTCAAGGAACTCCGGGACCGCCTGATCTTCGTGATCCTCGCGTTGATCGTTTTCCGCATCGGGACCTTCATCCCGGTGCCGGGCGTCAACCCCGAGGCCATGATGTCCCTGTTCGAAGCGCAGGAGGGCATCGTTGACATGTTCAACATGTTCTCCGGCGGCGCGCTGTCGCGCTTCAGCATCTTCGCGCTGAACGTCATGCCCTACATCTCGGCGGCGATCATCGTCCAGCTGATGGGCCAGGTCTACGAGCCGTGGAAGGCGCTCAAGAAGGAGGGCGAGGCCGGGCGGCGCAAGCTGACCCAGTATTCGCGCTACGGCGCGGTGTTCCTCGCCATCATCCAGGCCGCCTCGATCGCCACCGCCCTGCAGGGCCAGACCGCCGGCGGCGTGCCGGTGGTCTTCAACCCCGGCTTCGGCTTCGTCTTCACCGCCATCGTCTCGCTCACCGCCGGCACCATCTTCCTGATGTGGCTGGGCGAGCAGATCACCGAGCGCGGCGTCGGCAACGGCATCTCGCTGATCATCTTCGCCGGCATCGTCGCCAGCCTGCCCGGCGCGCTGATCAACACCATGCGCCAGGTCAACGCCGGCGAGATCAGCTGGATCACCATCCTGGTGATCGCGGTGCTGGTGCTCAGCGTCGTCTACTTCGTGGTGTTCGTCGAGCGCGGCCAACGTCGCATCACCGTCCATTACGCGCGCCGCCAGGGTGGCCGCCAGGCCTACCAGAACCAGAGCTCGCACCTGCCGCTCAAGCTCAACATGTCGGGCGTGATCCCGCCGATCTTCGCTTCCGCCCTGATCATGCTGCCGGCGACCGTCACCCACTGGACCGGCGGGCAGGGCGCCACCGCGGCGGCGGCGGCGGTCGATCCGACCTGGCAGGCGCAGTTCGCCGCCCTGCTGCAGAAGATCGCCACCGCGCTGGCGCCGAACGAGCCGCTGCACATGCTGCTCTTCGCCGCGCTGATCATGGGCTTCGCCTTCTTCTACACGGCGCTGGTGTTCAACAGCCAGGAGACCGCCGACAACCTGAAGAAGTCGGGCGCGCTGGTGCCGGGCATCCGCCCGGGCAAGGCCACCGGCGACTACATCGAGGGCGTGCTGACCCGCCTGACCATGGTCGGCTCGATCTACCTGGTCGCGGTCTGCCTGCTGCCGGAGGTGCTGCGCGCCACCTGGCAGGTGCCGTTCTTCTTCGGCGGCACCTCGCTGCTGATCGTGGTCATCGTCGTCATGGACTTCACCTCGCAGATCCAGGCGCACCTGTATTCGCACCAGTACGACAGCCTTCTCAAGAAGGCCAACTTGAAGGGCGGTCCGCGCGGCGGCTTGGCGCGCGGATGAGCCGGGACGGGCCCGCGCAAGAGTAGCGCGGGCGGCGGCGGGGCCCTTGGGGCCAGGCCGCCAACCCCGGTTCGTCGCCGGAGCATGGGCACACTCCCCATGCCGGGTTCACCCCCGTTCAGGGGGGTGGGCTTCATTGCAACCCCGAGCCAGTGTAGACTTTTCGATTCCCCAGCGCCGCCTTGCGCGGCCGTTACCGAGTGGAGACCGCGTCATGGCGCGTATTGCGGGTGTGAACCTGCCTGCCCAGAAGCATGTCTGGGTGGGACTTCAGAGCATTTTCGGGATCGGGCGCACCCGTTCCCGCCGGGTGTGCGTGGCCGCGGGCGTCAACCCGCACAGCAAGATCCGCGACCTGTCCGAGCCGGAGATCGAGCGCCTGCGCGCCGAGATCGGCAAGTACACGGTCGAGGGCGACCTCCGCCGCGAGGTCGGCATGTCGATCAAGCGGCTGATGGACCTCGGCTGCTACCGCGGCCTCCGCCACCGCCGCGGCCTGCCGCTGCGCGGCCAGCGCACCCGGACCAACGCCCGCACCCGCAAGGGTCCGCGCAAGGCCATCAAGAAGTAAGGACCAGCCAAAATGAACAAGCCGGCTGCCGCCAACAAGGCCAAGAAGAAGGTCAAGCGCGTCGTCACCGACGGCGTCGCCCACGTCCAGGCGTCCTTCAACAACACCATCGTCACCATCACCGACCGCCAGGGCAACACCCTGAGCTGGGCCACCTCCGGTGGCGCCGGCTTCCGCGGTTCGCGCAAGTCGACGCCGTTCGCGGCGCAGGTCGCCGCCGAGAAGGCCGGCAAGGCCGCGCTCGACTACGGCCTGAAGACCCTCGAAGTGCACGTCAAGGGCCCCGGCCCCGGCCGTGAATCGGCGGTCCGCGCTCTGAACAACGTCGGCTACAAGGTGACCAACATCATCGACGTCACGCCGATTCCGCACAACGGCTGCCGTCCGCCCAAGAAGCGGCGCGTCTAAGGGCAAGGGGAAAAGACAATGGCTCGTTATATCGGTCCCACCTGCAAGCTCGCGCGCCGCGAAGGCGCCGACCTCAGCCTCAAGTCGCCGGCCCGCGCGCTGGACAGCAAGTGCAAGCTGGAGCAGAAGCCCGGCGTGCACGGCCCGGTCGCCAGGAAGGGCAAGCTCTCCGACTACGCCACCCAGCTGCGCGAGAAGCAGAAGGTCAAGCGCATCTACGGCCTGCTGGAGCGGCAGTTCCGCAACTACTACAAGAAGGCCGCCAACCGGAAGGGCAACACCGGCGAGAACCTGCTGCAGATGCTGGAGCAGCGCCTCGACAACGTCGTCTACCGCATGGGCTTCGCCGTCACCCGCCCGCAGGCCCGCCAGCTGGTCTCGCACCGCGGCGTGCTGGTCAACGGCAAGTCGGTGAACCTGCCGTCCTTCCAGGTCCGCGCCGGCGACCAGGTCACCCTCACCGAGAAGGCCGCGGTCCAGCTGCGCGTCAAGGAGGCGGTGGCACAGGCCCAGCAGATGGACCTGGTGCCGTCCTGGTGCGAGGTGGACGCCAACAAGTTCACCGGCACGTTCAAGGCCGTGCCCGACCGCGCCGACCTGCCGGCCGACATCAACGAAGCGCTGATCGTCGAGCTGTACTCGAAGTAATCCTCCGGAGAACGCCGCCCATGACGGTAAATGCCATCCAGATGCTGCGTCCCAAGGGCCCGCAGATCGAGCGCCTGACCGCCACGCGCGCCCGCGTGGTGATCGAGCCGCTGGAGCGTGGCTACGGCCACACCATCGGCAACGCGCTGCGCCGCGTGCTGCTGTCCTCGATCCCGGGTTGTGCCATCACCGAGGTGGAGATCGACGGCGTGCTGCACGAATACACCACCCTCGAGGGCCTGCAGGAGGACGTGCTCGAAGTCCTGCTCAACCTCAAGGACGTGGCGATCCGCATGCACAACGTCGACTCGACCACGCTCGGCCTGCACAAGAGCGGCCCGTGCGTGGTCACCGCCGCCGACATCAAGACCGACCACAACGTCGAGATCGTCAACGGCGAACACGTGATCTGCACGCTGACCAAGGACACCACGCTCAACATGCGGCTCAAGGTCGAGCGCGGCTTCGGCTACCAGCCGGCCGCGGCCCGCCGCCGCCCGGACGAGGAGACCCGCGTCATCGGCCGCCTGGTGCTGGATGCCAGCTTCGCCCCGGTCCGCCGCGTCGCCTACGCCGTGGAAGCGGCCCGCGTCGAGCAGCGCACCGACCTCGACAAGCTGGTCCTCGACATCGAGACCAACGGCACCATCGACTCCGAGGAAGCCATCCGCACCGCCGCCAGCATCCTCACGGAGCAGCTCTCGGTGTTCGGCGACTTCATCGTCCGTGGCCCGGCCTCGAGCAAGAGCGCGGCCGGCGGTGTCGACCCGATGCTGACCCGCCCGATCGACGACCTCGAGCTGACCGTCCGTTCGGCCAACTGCCTCAAGGCCGAGAACATCTACTACATCGGCGACCTCATCCAGCGCACCGAAGTGGAGCTGCTGAAGACGCCGAACCTGGGCAAGAAGTCGCTCACCGAGATCAAGGAAGTGCTGGCCCAGCGCGGCCTTGCCCTCGGCATGAAGCTCGAGAACTGGCCGCCGGCCGGTCTCACCCAGGGCGTGATGATGGGCTAAGGCCCACGATCGATAAGGAACCCAACCCATGCGCCACCTCAACGCCGGCCGCAAGTTCAGCCGCACCAGCGCCCATCGCGAAGCGATGTTCCGCAACATGGCCTCGTCGCTGTTCAAGCACGAGCTGATCCGCACCACCCTGCCGAAGGCCAAGGAGCTGCGCCGCATCGCCGAGCCGCTCATCACCATGGCCAAGGCCGACGGTGTTGCCAACCGCCGCCTCGCCTTCGCCCGCCTGCGCGACAAGGAAGCGGTGGGCAAGCTGTTCGTCGAACTCGGCCCGCGCTACGTGGCCCGTCCGGGCGGCTACCTGCGCATCCTCAAGTGCGGCTTCCGCCCCGGCGACAACGCGCCGATGGCCTACGTCGAGCTCGTGGACCGTCCGCGCGCCACCGAGGCGGTCGACGCCGAGTGAGGCTTGGCAGCGGCGGGCCGCC
>JGI24117J20151_100035_pt1 | contig 25096 bp, 27 predicted proteins | sample Subbio12Jun_QV11_FD_20151 | JGI IMG/M metagenome (IMG submission 20151)
GCTTTCCGCGCGATCGGGCGTCCTGCCCTCACGCGCGGCGCTCGGCTCCTGCCTCGCTGCCGCAGGACGGCCCTCACCGCCGCGGCTCGCCCGCCAGCACCGCGCTCGCGATCCCGACCCGCCGGGAACGATCCGCGCCGCGCCCGTGGGCCATGGGGATCGCAGGGAGGCGCACACGACGTGCGCCGTCCGGCGACTGCGGAGCGGGACGCGTAGCCGTCGCCGGCCGCGACCCCAGGGACCACGAAGGCAGGCGCGCTCGGAACGGTCGGCCCCATGGACCACGAAGGCAGGCGCGCTCGGGATGGTGGCTCGGCAAGGCGAGCCTGTCGGCGGATCGTGCGACCTGCTTTCCGCGCGATCGGGCGTCCTGTCCTTACTCGCGCCCGGCGAGCAGGGCGCGCAGCTCGGCGCGGCCGGCCTCGTCGAGGGCGGGCTGGGCCTTCAGCCAGTCGAGCCGTTGGTCGATGGCCCGGCGTCGCAACTGCCGCAGGGCGCCGCGGAAATCGGCGGCCAGCGCGGCCGGCTCGCCGGGCAGCGGCAGGGCCGCGAGCTTGCGCAGGGCCTCGGCCTGCGGGTGCGCGGCGAAGGCTTCGAGGAGGGCCCCGGTGTTGGGCGGCCGGCGCTCGCCGATCGCCCGCAGCAGTTCCACCAGCAGGGGCACGCCGGGCAGCTCCAGGGTTTCGAGCCAGGGCAGCTCCGCGGTGGCCTCGTCGGCGAGGGCGGGCTGGGCCAGCAGCAGGGCGATGGCGGTGCGCACCAGGCTGCGGCGCGGTTCGCCGCCCGCCGGGCGCGGTGCCGAGGCCCGGCCGCGCGGTGGTACGCCGACGAGGTAGCCCGCCGGCACCCGGCCCCTGGCCAGTTCGTAGGCGTCCTGCTGCACCCGCTCGCCCAGCTGCACCAGTTCGCGGGTGTAGTCGCCGAGCCGGGCGCTGGCGTGGAAGCCGACCGCCGTGCGCTGCACCCTCAGGGCCTCCATGCGGTCGCGGAACTCGCCGTCGGGCAGGCGCGCGATCAGGACCTTGGCGCGCTCGGCGAGCCGCGCCTTGCCGTCGGCGCTGCCGAGGTCGCTGTCCTCGGCGAGCTGGCGGAACAGGAACTCGCTGAGCGGCAAGGCGGTGGCGAGTGCGGCCTCGAAGCCGGCCCCGCCCTGCGCCCGCACCAGGCTGTCCGGGTCCTCGCCCTCGGGCAGGAACAGGAAGCTCGCCTGGCGGCCATCGCCGAGGCGCGGCAGCACCGACTCCAGCGCCTTCCAGGCCGCGCGCCGGCCGGCGGCATCGCCGTCGAAGCAGAAGCAGACGTCCGCGGCGTTGCGGAACAGCAGCTCGGCATGCTCGGGCGTGGTGGCGGTGCCGAGGGTCGCCACCGCGGTGGTGATGCCGGCCTGCCAGAGCGAGACCACGTCCATGTAGCCCTCGACCACCACGAGGCGCGGGATGCGGCTGTGCGCCTGGCGCGCGTGCCAGAGGCCGTAGAGCTCGCGGCCCTTGTGAAACAGCGCGGTCTCCGGCGAATTGAGGTACTTCGGACCGTCGTCCTTGCGGATGACCCGGCCACCGAAGGCGATGACGCGACCGCGGCGGTCGTGGATCGGGAACACCACCCGGCCGCGGAACTTGTCGTAGGTCCGGCCGGCGTCGTTCTTCGAGAGCAGGCCGGCCTTGTCGAGCAGCTCGATGCGCCGCGGATCGCCGCGGCCCAGCGCGTCGAGGAGGCCGCTCCAGCCCTCGGGCGCCCAGCCGATGCCGAAGGCTTCCAGAGTGGCGGGCTCGAGGCCGCGGCGTTCGAGGTAGGCCTGTGCTTCGGCGCTGCCGGCCAGCTCGCGGCGGAAGAACTGCTGCGCCGCCTCCAGCACGGCGTGGAGTTCCTGGCCCTCGCGTGGCGGTTCGCGGCCGCCGGCCTCGCGTGGCACCTCGAGGCCGAGCCGCTTGGCCAACTCCTCGACCGCGTCGACGAAATCGAGGCGGTCGTACTCCATCAGGAAGCGGATGGCGGTGCCGTGCGCGCCGCAGCCGAAGCAGTGGTAGAACTGCTTGGCCGGGCTGACGTAGAAGGATGGCGTGCGCTCGTCGTGGAACGGGCAGCAGGCGCTGAATTCGCGGCCCTTGCGCTGGAGCGGGATGCGCGAGCCGATCAGCTCGACGATGTCGACCCGCGCGAGCAGTCCATCGATGAAGCTGTCGGGGATGCGGCCGGCCATGCGGGCAGCTTACGCCCCTTCAGCCGGTGAGCGCGGCCTTCAGTCGCTGCGAGACGAGGCCCATGTCGGCGCGGCCGGCGAGCTTCGGCTTCAGCACGGCCATGACCTTGCCCATGGCCTGCGGGCCGGCGCCGGCCGCGGCCTCGGCGATGGCGGCCCGGATGGCGTCGTCGATCTCGGATTCGGAGAGTTGCGCGGGCAGGTAGGCCTGGATGACGGCGAGTTCGGCCTGCTCGACGGCGGCCAGGTCGGCGCGGCCGGCGGCATCGAACTGGGCGATCGAGTCACGACGCTGCTTGACCATCTTCTCGAGCACCGCCAGCACGGCGGCGTCGTCGAGCGCCACGCGCTCGTCCACCTCGCGCTGCTTGATCGCGGCCTGGATCAGGCGGATGGCGGCGAGGCGGTCCTTCTCGCCGGACTTCATCGCGGCCTTCATGTCGTCGGTGATGCGTTGCTTCAGGGACATGGCGGGCCGGCTCCCGGCGAAGGGTGCCGCGCTCAGTACAGGCGCTGGCGCTTGGTGACGTCGCGCGAGCTGCGGCGCAGCTGGCGCTTCACCGCGGCGGCGGCCTTGCGCTTGCGCTCCTGCGTCGGCTTCTCGTAGAACTCGCGCTTGCGGGTCTCGGCGAGGACGCCGGCCTTTTCGCAGGTGCGCTTGAAGCGACGGAGCGCGAACTCGAACGGCTCGTTTTCGCGGACTTTGACGTTGGGCATGGAAGGTCTCGGGTCGACAGAAAACCACCCGGTGCTCCGGGTGAGCCGCGTATGATACGGGCCCGGCCGTCGCCGGCGCAAGTCGCGCCGCCGCCGGCGCCCCGCACGGCTCGCCCCCCATGATCGTCCTCGGCCTCGAGACCTCCTGCGACGAAACCGGCGTGGCCGTCTACGACACGGCCCGCGGCCTGCGCGCCCACGCCCTGTACAGCCAGGTCGGCCTGCACGCCGAGTACGGCGGCGTGGTGCCGGAACTGGCCAGCCGCGACCACGTCCGCAAGCTGCTGCCGCTCTTGCGCCAGACCCTGGCCGAGGCCGGGCTCGCGCCCGGCGACCTCGGCGGTGTCGCCTACACCGCCGGGCCGGGCCTCATCGGCGCCCTGCTGGTCGGCGCCGCCACCGGCCGGGCCCTGGCCTGGGCGCTGGATCTGCCGAGCCTCGGCGTCCACCACATGGAGGGGCACCTGCTCTCGCCCCTGCTGGAGCCCGGGGCCGCGCCGCCGCCCTTCGTCTGCCTGCTGGTCTCCGGCGGCCACACCCAGCTGGTCGCGGTGGAGGGCGTCGGCCGCTACCGCCTGCTCGGCGAGTCGCTGGACGACGCCGCCGGCGAGGCCTTCGACAAGACCGCGAAGATGCTCGGCCTGCCCTATCCCGGCGGCCCGCAGCTGGCCGCCCTGGCCCTCGAAGGGCGAGCCGCGGCGGAAGCCGGGGGGCGGCGCGAGAGCCGTTTTCGCTTCGCCCGGCCGATGACCGACCGCCCCGGGCTCGATTTCAGCTTCAGCGGCCTGAAGACCCAGGCGCTGCTGGCCTGGCAGGCCTCCGATCGCAGCGAGGCCACCCGGACCGACCTGGCCTTCGGCTTCGAGGACGCGGTGACCGAGACGCTGGCGGCCAAGTGCGAGCGGGCGCTGGAGCAGACCGGCATGGAGGCGCTGGTGGTGGCGGGTGGCGTCGGCGCCAACCGGCAGCTGCGCGTCCGGCTCGCCGCGCTGGCGGCGAAGCGGGGCGTGGCGCTGAGCTTCCCGCGGCTGGAGTTCTGCACCGACAACGGCGCGATGATCGCCTTCGCCGGTGCGCTGCGCCTCGCGGCCGGGCAGCGCGACCTCGAGTTCCGCGTGCGGCCGCGCTGGGACATGGCGGAGCTCGGTCCTGTCGCGGCCTTGCCGGCCCCGCTGGCAGGCTGACGGCAGTTCGGTATCGACAGGCCCTTCGGGGCGAGGTGGCCGGAAGGGCCGCGCAGTGCAAGGGGGTTGGATGGACAAGGTCTTCATCGAGGCGCTCGAGATCGAGTGCGTGATCGGCATCTACGATTGGGAGCGGCGCATCCGGCAGCCGATCGTGCTCGACATCGAGATGGGCTTCGACAACCGCCGGCCGGCGGCGAGCGATGCCATCGGCGACACCCTCGACTACAAGGCGGTGAGCAAGCGGCTCATCGAGTTCGTCGGCCAATCCGACTTCGGGCTGGTGGAAACCCTGGCCGAACGCTGTGCCGCGATCATCACCGGCGAATTCGGAGTGCCCTGGGTGCGGTTGAAGCTGTCGAAGCCCGGCGCGGTGCGCGGCGCGAAGGCGGTGGGCATCGTGATCGAGCGGTCGCGGCCGTGAGCGCGGAGGCGCGCGGCACCGACGGCGTGGTGGTGCGCGGCCCCGGCCTCGCGCTGCTGAGCCTCGGCAGCAACGAGCAGCCGGAACGGCACCTGCGCGAGGCACTGGCCGGCTTGCGCGGGCGTTTCGGCGCCGTGGCGGCCTCGCCGGTCTACCGTACGCCGGCGGTGGGTTTCGCGGGGCCGGACTTCCTGAACTGCGCCGCGGCGATCCGCTCGGACCTGGAGCCGCAGGCCCTCAACGACTGGCTGCACGCGCTGGAGGACCGCCACGGCCGCCGCCGCGACGTGCCGCGTTTCTCCAGCCGCACGCTGGACATCGACATCGTCTACTTCGACGACCGGATGCTGCGCGGCCCGGGCAACCTCGAACTGCCGCGGCCCGAGCTGGAGCACGCCTTCGTGCTCAAGCCGCTCGCCGACATCGCGCCGGATTTCGTCGATCCGGCCCGCAAGCGCACCCTCGCCGAGCTGTGGGCCGCCCATCGGGATCACGCCACGCCACCGGAGTTGTTCAGAGGTTGAGCAGCCGGCCACCGTCGACGGCGAGGATCTGGCCGGTGGTGTAGCGGGCATCCACGAGCAGCCAGCGCACCGCCTCGGCGATGTCCTCGGGCGTGCCGACGCGCTTCAGCGCGGTCTTGGCGAGCATGGCCTGCTTGGCCTCCTCGGATTTGCCGGACTCGGGCCACAGGATGGCGCCGGGCGCGACGCCGTTGACCCGCACCGCGGGGCCGAGTTCGACGGCCAGCGACCGGACCAGCATGGCGTTGGCCGCCTTCGCCATCGAGTAGACCGTATGCCGCGCGAGCGGCCGCTCGCCGTAGACGTCGACCAGGTTGACGATGGCGCCGCCGGCGGCACGCAGGTGCGGGGCGGCGGCCTGGGCGAGGAAGAACGGCCCCTTGGCGTTGCTGTCGAAGAGCGCGTCCCAGTCGGCGGGCGTGGCCTCGCCGATCGGCGTCGGATGGAAGGCCGAGGCATTGTTCACCAGCGCGTCGAGGCGGCCGAAGCGGGCGACGGCGGCCTCGACGAGCCCGGGCAGCATGGCGAAGTCGCCGAGTCCGGCCTGAACGACGAGCGTGCTGCCGGGCCGCCGCGCGTCGAGTTCGGCGGCGAGCGCCGCGGCCTCGGACGGCGAGGCGCGGTGGTGCAGCACGAGGTCGAAGCCGTGGGCGTGCAGGTGCCGCGCGATGGCGGCACCGACGCGCTTGGCCGCGCCGGTGACGAGGGCGACGGGATGCGGTGTTTCGGATGTCGGGGTCATCGGCGCATCGGGTCGGGCGGGCCACCATCTTCCCGCAATCGCCGGTGAGGCGGGCGTGGGCGCTATGCTTGCCGGCGATGAGCACCTTCGGCCTGCCCGAACCCGGGGCCGCGGCGCGCGAGCACAGCGCGCGGCTGGCCGGGTTCCTGAAAGCGGCGATCCGCCAGGAGCGCGGCGCGATCCCCTTCGCGCGCTTCATGGAGCTGGCGCTCTACGCGCCGGGCCTCGGCTACTACAGCGCCGGCGCGCGCAAGTTCGGCGAGGCCGGCGACTTCGTCACCGCGCCCGAGTTGGGCAGCGTCTTCGCCGAGTGCGTCTGCGAGGCGGTGGCCCCGCTGCTGCGCGGCCTGCCGCGCCCGGGCTTCCTCGAACTGGGCGGCGGCAGCGGGGCCTTCGCGCTCGCCTTCCTGCGCCACGCCGAACGCCTCGCCGTGCTGCCCGAACGCTACGCCATCCTCGAACCCAGCGCGGACCTGCGCCAGCGCCAGCAGCAGCGGCTGCGCGAAGCCCTGCCCGCGGCCGTGTACGCCCGCTGCGACTGGCTGGACGGCCCGCCCGAGACCGAATGGAACGGCGTGCTGTTCGCCAACGAGGTGCTGGACGCGTTGCCGACCACGCGCTTCGCGATCCGCGGCGGCGAGGTGTACGAGGAGTTCGTGAGCCTCGACGCCGACGGCGGCTTCCTGCGCGTCGACCAGCCGGCCGATGCGCTGGTGCGCGCCGCGGTGCGCCACGTCGAGCGCAGCCTCGGCGCGCCGCTGCCGGAGGGCTACCGCTCCGAATTGCTGCCGCAACTGCCGTACTGGGTGCAGGCGATCGGCGGGCTCCTCAAGCAGGGCGCGATGCTGTTCATCGACTACGGCTACCCGCGCCGCGAGTTCTACCGGCCGGAGCGCGACGACGGCACCCTGGTCTGCCACTACCGGCACCGCGCGCACGGCGACCCGTTCTTCCTGCCCGGCCTGCAGGACATCACCGCCTTCGTCGATTTCACCGCGCTGGCCGAGGCCGGCACGCACGCCGGCTTCGACTTCGCCGGCTACTGCAGCCAGTCCGGTTTCCTGATCGCCAACGGCCTGGCGCAGCGCATCGCCGAGGCCGAGGCGGTGCTCGATGATCGCGAGCGGCACCGGCGCATGAACGAGATCCGCAAGCTCACCCTGCCCGGCGAGATGGGCGAGCGCTTTCAGGTGATGGGCTTCACTCGCGGCGTGGACCTCTCGGCGGCCTTCGCCTTCGGCGAGCTCTCGCGGCGCCTGTAGCTGTGCTGCGCATCGGCCGGCCGGCGCGGCGCGGTCAGCGCCCGGGCTGCGCCCTGCGGACCGCGGCGATCGCGGCGATGCGGGCCCGGCGCAGGGCCTCGCCGAGCGCCGGGCCTTCGAGGCCCTCGCGCATCACATGCCTGGCCTGCACGGTGAGTGCGGCGTCGCGGCAGGCACGGAGCATGCGGCCCTGCGGGTAGTCGGATTCCGCGTGGCCGAGCCTGCCGCGGCGGTCGGCCTCGCAGACCAGGGCCAGCCGGTCGATGCGGTCGCCCTGGCGCAGGCCGCCGCAGCGCTCGATCAGCTCGTAGACGGAGGCATCGCGCAGTTCGTCGAGCCGGTGCAGGTTGAGGTGTTCGCGGCAGGCATCGGCAGCGAGTTGTGCCTCGGCGTTCGGCACCTTCAGCCGTGCGCAGAGCGCGGCCAGCGGAGCGAGCCCGGCATGCTCGTGGCCCGGGTGGCGCGGCAGCACCGCGGCGGGGGTGAGCGCCTTGCCGAGGTCGTGGGTGAGGGCGGCGAAGCCGACCATGGCATCGCCCGGGGCCAGCCGTGCCGCCATGTCGAGCACCATCTCGATGTGCAGGCCGGTGTCGACCTCGGGGTGGTACTCCGCGCGCTGCGGCACGCCATACAGCGCATCGATCTCCGGCAGCACGACGGCCAACGCCCCGCAGGCGCGCAGCGTCCGCAGGAAGGCCGAGGGCTGCGGCGAGGCGAGCGCCCGTCGCAGTTCCTGCCAGACCCGCTCGGGCACCAGATGGCCGAGTTCGCCCGCCTTGACCATGCCGCGCATCAGGGCGAGGGTGTCCTCGTGCACGCGGAAACCGAGGGGAGCGAAGCGGGCCATGAAGCGGGCGGCACGCAGCACCCGCAGCGGGTCCTCGGCGAAGGCCGGGCTGCAATGCCGCAGCCAGCGCGCCGCGAGGTCGGCCTGCCCGCCCAGCGGGTCGATGAGCGCGCCGTCGGCCCCTTGGGCCATGGCATTGATGGTGAAGTCGCGCCGTGCGAGGTCGGCCTCGAGCGTGACGCCCCGGTCGGCGTGCACGACGAAGCCGGTGTGGCCGCTGCCGCTCTTGCGCTCGGTGCGGGCCAGCGCGTATTCCTCGCCGCTCTGCGGGTGCAGGAAGACCGGGAAGTCCGCCCCCACCGTGTGGAAGCCGGCGGCGCGCATGGTCGCCGCGTCGGTGCCGACCACGACCCAGTCGCGGTCGCCCGGGGGCAGGCCGAGCAGGGCGTCGCGCACCGCCCCGCCGACGAGGTAGGCGCGGGCCTCAGCGGGGACGGCGGCGGTAGCGGTCATAGCGCGACTGGCGCGCGTCCGGCGAGCCGAGGATGGCTTCCAGCTGCTGGCCCACGCGTGTCGGCGTGATGCCGAGCCGGTGCAGGCCATCGACCGCGCCGACCGAGTCGAGCTGCAGCGAGCGGAAGTTGTCGGAGGAGAACGGTTTGCCCGGCACGAAGTCGAACACCAGGCCCTGCAGGCGGCCGAGTGCATCGGGCAGCGGCAGCACGAGGCGCTTGAGCCCGAGCTGGCGCGCGGTCATGTGCACCAGCTCGCCCAAGGTGAACACCTCGGGGCCGTAGAGCTCGTAGGTCTGGCCGACCGTGCTGGCGTCGTGCAGGGCAAGGCGCATGGCCTCGACCACGTCGCCCACGAACACCGGGGCGAAGCGGGTGCCGGCCCGGGCGAGCGGCATCATCGGGCTCAGCTTGAGCAGCCCGGCGAAGCGGCAGAAGAAGCCATCGCCCGGCCCGAAGATCACCGAGGGCTGGAAGATCGTCCAATCGAGGCCGCTCGCCCGCACCGCCGCCTCGGCCTCGCCGCGCGACTTCAAGTAGAAGCTGCTGCCGCGGCCGGCGTTGAGCGAGCTCATCTGCAGCAGGCGGCGCACGCCGGCGAGCTGGCAGGCGGCGATGACGAGCTTGGTCAGGCCGACGTGGGCGCGCTGGAAGCCGCGGCCGTTGTCGCCGGATTCGTTGAGGATGCCGACCAGGTTGACGACGGCGTCGGCGCCCTCGAAGTGGGCGCGCAGGAAGGCCGGGTCGTAGACATCGCCGGTGACCAGCCGGACCCCGGGGGGCAGCAGGCGCACCGGATGGGCGTCCGGGTTGCGCGAGAGCACGGTCAGCCGGTGGCCTTCGCTGGCCAGCCGGGTGAGCAGGGCGCGGCCGACGAAGCCGGTGCCGCCGAGGAGGGTGATGTTCATGCGTGGCGGTCCTTCATCGGGGCGGGGAAAGCGCGGCGAGCGGCGTGGCCGGCGGCGGGCAGGCGAAGGCGCGCGGCGTGCCGCCGGACCGGCCCTCGAGGCGGTCGGTGATCGAGCGGCCGACCCCGTGCAGGCGCCAGTCGTAGATCACGCTGAAGGCCAGCACCCGCGGCACGTACTCGCGGGTCTCGTGGAAGGGGATGGTCTCGATCCAGTAGTCGGCCGGCAGCTCCGGCCGCGCCGCCGCCCAGCGGTTCACCGCGCCCTGCCCGGCGTTGTAGGCGGCGAGGGCGCGGTAGGCGAGGCCGCCGTTGTCGCCGATGCGCTGGGCGAGGTAGGCGGTGCCGAGCACGAGGTTGGTCTCCGGCTGGAACAGGCTGGCCGGGCCCTCCCAGGGACGGCCGAGCCGGCGCGCCACCGCCTGCGCGGTGCCGGGCAGCAGCTGCATCAGGCCGCGGGCATCCGCCGGCGAGCGGGCGCCGGGCATGAAGGCGCTCTCGGCCCGGGTCAGGCCGGCGACCAGCGCGGTTTCCAGCCCGTGGCGGCCGGCCTCGCGCTCGAGCAGCGGCCGGTGCGGCAGCGGGAAGCGCAGTGAGTAGTAGGCCAGCGCCGATTCGGTGGCCGGCAGGCCGAACAGCGCGCGGTCGTACCAGCCGGCGCGCTGCGCCTCGCGCACCGCCAGCACGCGGCGGGTGTCGTCCATGCCGGCGACCGCCGCCTGCCACTCCAGCGCCGCCCAGTCGAGGCGCTGCAGGCGGGCCAGTTCGATCGCCCGGACCAGCGCCGGGTCACGGCGCACCGCGCGCCGCAGTTCGCGGTCGTCGACCGGTTCGCGCGGGCACAGCGCGTAGGGCAGGCCGACGCGGTCGGCGGCGAGGAAGCCGTGGAAGCTCGGGCTGCGCGCCGCCGCCTTGAACAGCGCGGCCGCCGTGGTCGGTTCGCCCAGGTCCTCGCGCAGTCGGGCCTCCAGGTACTGCCAGCGCGCTCGGCCGCGCAGGGCGGCGGGCATCGCCTCGATGGCGCGCAGCGCCGCGGCGAGGTCGCCGCGCGCCAGCGGCTCGCGCACCGCCCAGCCGTGCAGGGCCTCGTCGAAGGCCGCTGCCGGCACCGCGGCCAGCCGGCGGGCCGCGCTGGGCCGGTAGCCGGCGGCCGACCACAGCGCGATGGCGGCGCGCACCCGGCCGTACTCCGGCCCGGTGGCCGGCAGCAGCGGGGCGAGCCGGGCCAGCAGGGCCTCGGCGGCATCGGCATCGCGGCGGGCCAGGCGCAGCAGGCCGGCCTCGGCCATGGCGCGGCTGCGGGCGTTGCGCGGCCAGCCGCCGGCGCGGGCGTCGGGCGCGTCGAGGAAGGCGGCGTGGTCGAGCGCCAGGTCGCGCTCGGCCGGCGGCAGCTCGCGCGCCAGCCCGCGCAGCAGGGCGGTGTTGCCGGCCTGCGCGGCCAGTTCGATGCGCTGCCAGCGCAGCTCCGGCGGCAAGCCGCCGCGGGCGGCCAGCGCGGCGAACACCGGCTCGCAGGCGGCCGGCTGGGCGCGGGCACTGAGCCAGAGCCGCCGCGCGCGGTCGAGCCAGTCGGCATCGGCCGGTCCGCCCGCCAGCCGCGCCTGCAACCACAGGCAGTGCAGGTCGGCCACGCGCTCCTCCGGCCCGTGCCGCAGCACGTCCTGCCAGCGGCCCTGCGCGCCGGCGTGGCGCAACCAGGCCTGGCGCAGCCGGGTGGCCGCCGGCTGGTCGCCGAGGCGGGCGAGCACGCGCTCCAGCCCGTCGGCGTCGAGGGCGTCGAGCTGCCGTTCGCGCACCAGCACCTCCAGCCAGCCGCCGAGCGGGTGATCGGCATGGCGGCGGGCCGCGGCCAGATCGAGCCTGCCGCGTTCGGCGGCCTCGAAGGCGGCGGCCAGCGCGGCGCGCTCGACGGCCGGGGACTCGCCGCGCACGGCCGGAGCCGCGAGAATCAGCGCGGCGAAGACGGGGACGAAAAAGGTCGGGAGGCGCATGTGGCGAGTGTAGCGGAGGCCCGGCATGGGGCTTGAGCCGGTGTGGTTGCTGTTTCCCCTGCTCGGGCTGGTGGCGGGCGTGCTGGCCGGCTTGCTCGGCATCGGCGGTGGCGTGGTGCTGGTGGTGGCGCTGATCGCCCTGCTGCCGGCCATCGGTGTCGCCGAGGCGGTGGTGGTGCACGTGGCGCTCGCCACTTCGCTGGCTTCGATCATCATCACCGCCAGCGCCTCGGCCCACGCCCACCGCAAACGCGGCAGCCTGCTCTGGCCGAGCGTGGCCTGGCTGGCGCCAGGGCTGCTGCTGGGCGGCCTCGCGGCCAGCCGCTGGGCGGCCGGGGTCGAAGGTGGGTTGCTGGCGGTGCTGGTGGGCCTGTTCTGCCTGCTGATGGCCCTGCGCATGGCTTGGCCGTCCCACGGTGCACGCGCTCCGATCGTCGAACCCGGCCCGGTGCCGCGCGGCCCCTGGCTGACGGCGGCAGGCACCGGCATCGGCGCGGTCTCGGCGCTGGTCGGCATCGGCGGCGGCAGCCTCACCGTGCCCCTGCTGGTCGCCCGCGGCGTGGCCACGGTGCGGGCGGTCGGCACCTCCTCGGCCTGCGGCGTGCTGATCGCCCTGGCCAGCGCGGCCGGCTATGCGCTCGGCCCGCCCGCCGGCAGCGACCTCGACCTGCCCCCCGGCACCCTCGGTTTCGTCCACCTGCCGGCGGCGCTCGGCATCGGCCTCGGCGCCCTGGTCGCCGCGCCCTGGGGCGTGGCGCTGGCGCATCGCCTCAGCGGCGTGGTGCTGGCGCGGGTGTTCGCGGCGGTGCTGGCCCTGGTCGGGTTCGCGCTGTTGTTGAAGCCGGGGTAGGGGATTGACAACTTGCACACGCCAATGACCTGATCCGAAAGTGCGTGCATCGCCCATGCTGATTTTTTGGTCTCGGAGTCGACGAACAATGACCACAGGTATGCGCCTCGCACCGGTTGCCCTCATCGCTTTCATCTGGTTGCTCATCGGCACCGTCAGCGCCGGCGAAAAAGAGGAGCAACAGGTCGAGCACCTGACGCCTGAGGAATTCCTCAAGTTGGTAGGACCAGAGGAGTTCGAGCGACTTATGCGCGAAGCAGATGATGCCGTCAGCGCGGCTTTGGGGGGCATGCCTCCGACAATTGAGCGAAACGGCTCTGCTATTCATTTTTCAGGGGAAATCACTCATCGGGGGGTCGACGCGCTGGACGCTGCAATCGCCGTAGCGCCGACGACAGAACTGCATATTCGTTCGGGTGGCGGCAGCGTAACCGCGGGGCATCGCATGGGCAGACTCGTGCACCGGCACAAACTCACCGTCGTGGTCGATCAGTACTGTTATTCAAGCTGTGCCAACTACGTTTTTACGGCGGGTGCACGGCGGATCATTCCGGAGGGCGCCGTTGTCGTTTGGCACGGGAACACCTTGCAGAAGGACTGGCGTGAGTTCGATCAATGCGGGCGGACGGTCTCGTCGTTTACCGGTACTCCCATGCCGCCAGAGGAGGTCGCAGCACGCAGGGCGAGTGCCGCCGACCTAGTGCGGGAACAGGTCGCCGACCTGGAGTTCTTTCGCGACATCGGCGTCGATGACTACATCGCCCGCGTCGGGCAGGAGCCGCGATTCTTTGGCAACTTCACGCTCAGCGTCGCCGACATGGCTCGCTTCGGCGTGACGGGAGTCGAAGCGCCGCCCGGGTATGGTTCGGCCGAGTTCTGCCGTGAAATCAATCACGAGCGGCCCTATCCCGATCTTCATTGCGTGGCGGTCACCGATGAAATGCTCGCCTACGAGCGAACGCGTCGCGTGAAGGGCGAGATCTGCCAGTCGGACGGCACGCTGCGCATCCGCACGGAGCGCGACACCACGTCCGGGGACACCACTTCACGGTGAGACGTAACGGCTCGCCTCACTCCACCCGCAGGCTCACCGCCACGGCGAGGTGGTCGGAACCGGCCGCCGGCAGGGCGCGGTAGTCGACCACGCCGAAGCCGGCGGTGAGCACGTGGTCGAGCGAGCGCCGCGGCCCCCAACTCGGAAAGGTGGCGGGCGGGGCGGCCGGCGGCTGCAGGGCGGTGCGGCGGTAGAGGCCGGCCAGTTCCGGGGCGTCGGCGGCGCAGTTGAAGTCGCCCATCAGCACGAGGCGCGGCCGGCCGGCCAGCAGTTCGCCGAGGAAATCGAGCTGCATGCGGCGCGAGGGCACGCCGAGCGAGAGGTGGGTCACCGCCAGCGTCCAGGCGGCTTCGCCCTCGCCGAATTCGACCAGCATCACGCCGCGCCCGGCGATCCGGCCGGGCAACGGGTAGTCCAGCACCTGCCGCGGTGCCTGCCGGGCCAGCAGGCCGTTGGCGCTGCCGGCGATGCCGGCGACCCGGCGGTTCGGCTGGTGGCTCCAGTACGGGAAGCCGCCGCGCTCGGCGAGGTCGCGGGTCTGGTTGCGGAAGCCCGAGCGCAGGCTGCCGGGGTCGCTCTCCTGCAGGCCGACGATGTCGAAGCCGCGCACCAGTTCGCCCAGTTCGTCGAGGGCGCGCTGCTTGCCGGGTGGCAGCAGATGCCCCCAGCTGCGGGTGAGGTAATCGTGGTAGGCGCGGGTGCTGTGCGCGGCCTGGATGTTGGCGCTCAGCAACCGCAGCGGCATCGGCTTTCAGCGGGCGGGCGGGGCCGCCGGGCGCGCGGGGGCGGCGGCCGTGGCCGGGGGCGTGGCCGCGCGCAGGCGGGCGCGTTCGCGGGCGACCAGCCATTCCACGGTCTGCAGCATGCCCTCGAAGCCGCGATCCGGAGTGGCCGAGACGCGGTAGCGGCCGTTGACGACGATCGTCGGGGTGGCGTTGACGCCGGTGCGCTGGGTGAACTGCTTGGCGCGGTTGACCCGCGAGGTGACGCCGAAGCTGTTCATGGTCGCCACCATCCGGGCGCGGTCGAGGCCGAGTGCGGCGTAGGCGTTGGCGATCTCCTCGGGCGTGCCGCTGCGGATGCGGCGGTCGACGTGGAAGGCGCGGAACATCGCGGCGTGGGTGCGGCCGACCGCGTTCAGCGCCTCGGCGGCGTAGAAGCCGCGGGCCAGGTTGTCGACCGCGCCGCCCCAGGCGGCATGCACGTAGGTGACGCGCACGTCGGCCGGCTGGCGGGCTTTCCAGGCGGTCATCAGGGGTTGGAAGTCGGCGCAGTGGATGCAGTGGTAGCTGAACACCTCGGCGACCTCGATCGGGCCGGGCGGGCCGAACGGGGCCTGGGCCGGGCTGATCGGCACGAAATCGGTGCCCTGGCGCGGGGTCGGGGCGGGGCCCTGCGCCAGCGCGGCGACGGGCAGGACGAGGGCGGCGAGCAGGGTCAGCGAGCGGAGCATCGAACACCTCGGTGGGCGGGCCATGGAAACGCGAAAGCCGGCGGATGGGCCGGCTTCCGGGTGGAACCGGGCGGGCGGGAAAAGTTCCCGCCGCCGTTCAGCGGGCAGCCGTGGTGGCCGGCGGGGCGTCGCGGACGTCGTGCAGGCCCTGCAGGAAGCTCGCCAGCGAGTCGATCTCCTCGTCGGTCAGGTTGCGGGCGATCGAGGCCATCATCGTGTTGGCGTTGTCGCCTTCGCCCCAGACCATGCCGTCGCGGAAGGTGCGCAGCTTGAGCGCGGTGTAGGCGGCGTGCTGGCCGGCCAGCTTGGGCCAGCCGGGGCCGGGCACGCCGGTGCCGGTCGGGCCGTGGCAGGCGGCGCAGGAGGGGATGCCACGGGCGAGGTCGCCGGAACGGTAGAGCGCCTGGCCGACCTCGTAGAAGCGGCGGCCCTCGTTCGGGCCGGAGGCGATCACGGTCTCGTCCGCCACGCCGGGGACGGGGGTCTGCCGGGCGTAGAAGGCACCGAGGTCGCGCATGTCCTGCGCCGAGAGCGGGGCGGCGAAGGCCATCATGATGGCGTTGTCGCGCTCGCCGCTCTGGTAGAGCATGAGCTGGCGGGCGATGTAGTCCTCGTGCTGGCCCGCCAGCTTGGGGTTGGCCGGGTCGGCCGAGTTGCCATCGACGCCATGACAGGCAGCGCAGGTCACCGACAGCGCCTCGCCGCGCTCGGCATCGCCGGGCAGGGCCGGGCCCTGGGCCGGCAGCGCGGCGGCCACGGCCGGTACGGCTTCCGCGGCCGGGGTCACGGTGGCCGCCTCGGTGGTCGCCGCCGCGGCCGCGGTTTCGGCGGGCGCCCCGGTCGTCTGGGCGATCGCGACGCCGGCCAGGGCGAGGGCGACACCAATGGCGAGGATGCGCTTGAGCGGCATGCGGGCACTCCGGGGGGGCGGGGTTGAGCGGGTGGAAACGGGTGGCCTCGGGGCCGGCCCTGACGTTCCATTATCCCTGCCGGGGCGCGCCATGGTCAACGAAGCCTTGGGCGGCGGGCTTCACGCCGGCACCGCGAGGGCCCAAGCTGTCGGCCCCGCTCCAAGGACCGGCGATGCCGACCAACCCCCTGCAGACCGCCGAGTACCTGAAGGCGGCGCACCTGCCCCACCAGCTTCCCGACGACAGCGGCCTGGAAGTGGCCTTCGCCGGGCGCTCCAACGCCGGCAAGTCGAGCGCGCTCAACGCCCTCTGCCAGCGCCATGGCCTCGCCCGCACCTCCAAGACCCCCGGTCGCACCCAGCAGCTCGTGTACTTCCAGGTGCGGCCCGGCGCGCACCTCGTCGACCTGCCGGGCTACGGCTACGCCGAGGTGCCGCTGCACCTGCGCGAGCACTGGAAAGCCTTCATCGAGGGTTATTTCCAGACCCGGCAGGCGCTCTCGGGCCTGGTGGTGGTGATGGACAGCCGGCATCCGCTCAAGCCCTTCGACCGGCAGATGCTCGATTTCGCCTTCCGCCGCGGCCTCGCCTGCCACGTGCTGCTGACCAAGGCCGACAAGCTCACCCGCAGCGCGCGTGCGCAGGCCCTCGCCGAGGTGCGCAAGGCGCTGGAGGGCCGCGCCTCGGTGCAGTTGTTCTCCGCCCCGGAGCAGCTGGGTGTCGAGGAGGCCCGCGCCGTGGTGGCCGGCTGGCTCGGGCTCGGCGCGGCGGCCCCGGCGAAGGGCGGCTGAGGGCCGGCTTGCGGACGTCGCGTTCCGCCCCCATCGTCGCCCGGTTCCCATCGAAGGTGTGCCCGAATGTCCGGACCGAGTGCTGAAAAGGCCACGCCCATCGAGGGCCGCGCGCAGCTCGTCGAGTACCTTGCCTCGGGCTGCAAGCCGCCGGCCGACTGGCGCATCGGCACCGAGCACGAGAAGTTCGGCTTCCGCCACGAGGATCTGCGGCCGATTCCCTACGAGGGCGAGCGCGGCATCCGTGCGGTGCTGGAGGGCATCGCCAAGTTCGGCTGGCAGCGCGTCGAGGAGGACGGCCATCTCATCGCGCTGGTGCAGGACAAGGCCGCGGTGACGCTGGAGCCGGCCGGCCAGCTCGAACTTTCCGGTGCGCCGCTCGTCGACATCCACGAGACCTGCCGCGAGACCGCGCAGCACCTGTACGAAGTNAAGGCCGCGGCCGACCCGCTGCGCTTGGGCTTCNTCGGCATGGGCTTCCAGCCGAAGTGGAAGCGCGAGGACATGCCGTGGATGCCCAAGGGCCGCTACNGGATCATGCGCGAGTACATGCCGAAGGTCGGCTCGCTCGGCCTCGACATGATGACCCGCACCTGCACCATCCAGACCAACCTCGATTTNNCNAGCGANGCGGACATGGTGAAGAAGTTCCGCGTGTCGCTGGCCCTGCAGCCGGTGGCGACGGCGCTGTTCGCCGACTCGCCCTTCACCGAAGGCAAGCCGAACGGTTTCGTGAGCTTCCGCAGCAACGTCTGGACCGACACCGATCCCGACCGCACCGGCCTGCTCGATTTCGTGTTCGAGGAGGGCTTCGGCTTCGAGCGCTACGTCGATTACCTGCTCGACGTGCCGATGTACTTCGTCCACCGCGACGGCCGTTACCTCGACGCCGCCGGCAAGAGCTTCCGCGCCTTCCTCGACGGCCGGCTCGACCTGCTGCCCGGCGAGCGGCCGACGATGCGCGATTTCAGCGACCATCTGACGACCGCCTTCCCCGAGGTGCGGCTCAAGAAGTTCCTCGAGATGCGCGGCGCCGACGGCGGGCCGTGGAACCGCATCTGCGCGCTCTCGGCCTACTGGGTGGGCCTGCTGTACGACGATGCCGCACTCGATGCCGCTTGGGACCTGGTGCGCGATTTCAGCTTGGAGGAGCGCCACGCCCTGCGCGACGGCGTGCCGCGCCACGGCTTTAAGCTGCCCTTCCGCGACGCCACGGTGCGCGAGCTGGCGCTGGAGTCGCTGAAGATCAGCGAGGCCGGCTTGAAGCGCCGCGCGCGCCTGAACCGCTGCGGCGCGACGGAAGCCGTGTACCTCGAACCGCTGGTCGAGATGGCGCTGGCCAACCAGACCGCGGCGGAGCGCAAGCTGGCGCTGTTCCACGGCGAGTGGCAGGGCAGTATCGACCCGCTGTTCCGCGAGTTCGCGTACTGAGCGCGCATACTGGCGACCTTTCCCTGCGGCGCACCGCCATGCCGAACGTGTTCACCGATGCCGACGCCGAGGCGCTGGCGCAACTGCTGGAAACCCGCGCCATCCCCTTCGGCGGCATGAGCCTCGAACAGCTCGATGGCTTCCTCTCGGGCATCGCCGTGTCGCCCGAGCCGATCGCCCAGGCCGACTGGATGCCGCGCGTCTGGGGCAAGGAGCCGCGCTGGGAGAACGCCCGCGATCGCGATGAGCATCACGCGCCGATCCTGCACCTGAAGGCCGCCATCGAGCGGCGTGTGCGGCTCGACGAGGGCAGCTTCACCGACCAGGACATGCCCTTCATCTGGGTGCCGGAGGATGGCGAGGCACCGCCGGCCGACGACATCCCGGTCGGCGCGGAGTGGGCCGACGGCTTCCTCGAGGCGGTGGGCTTCTGCGAGTTCGAATGGGGCGAATGGGAGGCCGACGAGGAATGGGTGACCGAGGCGCTCGATCTCATCGTCGCGCTGTCCGGCGGCGAGGGCATCGAGGAGCCCGGTCACGAGGGCCGTCTCGCGATCGTCGGCCAGATCCCCGCCGTGCTGCACGATCTCTACGCCGGCGGTCTGGAGCGCAAGGCGCCGAAGCAACCGGTGAAGAAGGCCTCCGCGCCGGGCCGCAACGACCCCTGCGCCTGCGGCTCGGGCAAGAAGTACAAGGCCTGCTGCGGCAAAAACTGAACGTCGCGTCAAGGCGTTCGGGCCGCCACTGGGAACTTCCGGTCGCGGCGGCGATCATCCGTGCTCCCCCGCTGCCTTGGAGCCCCCCATGCGCCGTCCGCTCGCCCTCGCCCTTGCCGCCCTGTTCGCGGCACCGCTTGCCGCCCAGCAGCAGCATGCCCACGTGCATGGCCTCGCCCATGCCGACATCGCGGTGGACGGCGGGAAGGTTGAGATCACCCTGCGGGCCACGGCCTATGATTTGGTCGGCTTCGAGCGCGCCGCGCGGGACGAGGCCGAGGTGGCGGCGATCAACGCCGCCCGCGCCCTGATGCTCGACCACGCGCGCCTCTGGCGCTTCAACGTGGCCGCCGGTTGCGTGGCCGAAGCGCCGGTGCTGGAGGTGCCGGCGGCGACCGGTTCGGGGCACGGCGGACACGATCACGATGACCATGGCCATGACGGGCACGGGCACGGCCACGATGACCATGCCCATGGCCATGACGGGCACAGCCACGACCACGGCGGCCACGTCGACTGGTTGGCCCGCTACCGCTTCGACTGCGCCCGTCCCGATGCGCTCCGCGCCATCGACGTGGCGCTGTTCGAGGCCGTTCCGGCGCTGCAGACCCTCAAGATCCAGCTGATCGACGGTGCCGGTGCGCGGGCGCTGGAACTGACCCCGGCCCAGGCCCGGATCGCGCTGGGTTCCGCGCCGTGAGCGTGGCGCTCTCGATCGAGGGCCTGCGTTTCGGCTGGCCCGGCAGCGCGTGGCGGCTCGAACTGCCCTCGCTGGTGCTGGCACCGGGCGAGCGCCGCTTCCTGCATGGCCCGAGCGGCACCGGCAAGAGCACCCTGCTCAACCTCATCGCCGGCACCCTGGTGCCGCAGGCCGGCCGCATCCAGGTCGCCGGCGAGGCCATGACCGGGGTCTCCGGGCCGGAGCGCGACCGCCGCCGCGCCGACCATCTCGGCATCGTCTTCCAGCAGTTCAACCTGCTGCCCTTCCTTTCGCTCATCGACAATGTCGGGTTGCCCTGCCGCTTCTCGAAGCGCCGTCGCGAACGCGCGGTGCAGCGTTTCGGCAACCTGCATGCGGCCGCCTTGCACTACCTCGAGGCGCTGGGCCTCGTCGCCGAGGCCCGCGCCGGCCGGCGGGTGCTCGAACTCTCGGTCGGCCAGCAGCAGCGCGTCGCCGCCGCCCGCGCCCTGATCGGCGGCCCGGCCGTGGTGCTCTGCGACGAGCCGACCTCGGCGCTGGACGGCCGCAACCGCGACCAGTTCCTCGACCTGCTGTTCGCCGAATGCGAAGCCGCCGGCGCGGCCCTGTTGTTCGTCAGCCACGACCTCGGCATCGCCGCCCGCTTCCCGCGCCAGCAGGCGCTCGGCGAACTGGTGGAGGCGGCGGCATGAGACACCCTGTGTCAACCCCCCGTGGTTTTGAGCAGGATTTGCAGTCCGCCGTGGCGAGCGGGGTCGTAGGGTTGGCGGTCAGTCCATGCACGCCAGATGACGCGCAGCCAGGCCCGGGCCAGGATGCGTATGGCGTGCGGGTGATCGCAGCCGCGCGCCTTGGCTCTGGCGTAGACGGCGGCCGCCCAACCGCTGGCGTGGCGGGAGTTGTCGGCCAGGCAGGTCAGCGCGCTGCGCAGTCGGTGGTTGCAGGCCCATCGGAAGGTCACGGCCTTGGACTTGCCCGACGCATAGGTCACCGGCGCGACGCCCGCCTCGGCGGCCAGATGCTCGTCGGAATCGAAGCGCTCGCGCACGCTGCCCAGTTCGGCCAGGATCTGCGCCGCACAGATGCGGCCGGCGCGCGGGAAGCTCATCAGGATGCGGCCGTCGTCGTGGCTGGCGACGTGATGCTCGATGCGACTGCTGAGCAAGCGGATCTGTTCGACCACACGGGCCAGTGTGCGCGCCAGGGCGAGGGCCAGCTCGCCTTTGGCTTCGACCTCCATCTCGCCCAAGGGGACCTGCGGGGCCTGATGCAGCCGTTCCAGCAATTCTTCGCTGCTGCGTCGCCCGCTGTAGCCGTGTTGCGCGCAGAAGGCGGCCATGCGCTTGGGGCCGAGCCGGCGGGCCGATTCTGGCGTGGGGTAGCGCTGGATGAAGTCCAGCGCGATGGGCGAATCGACCTCCGCAAAGATCTCGGCGGCGCCGCTCCAGAAGGACTGCAGCAGGCTGCGCAACTGGTTGGCGAGCTGCACGCGGGTGGCCACCAGGTCGTCGCGGCCACGCACCAGCGCGCGCAGCGCGCGGATGTCGTCGGACTGCGCCTGCAACGGCTTGAAGCGATGGCCATCGGTGCGCAGCAGGTCCGCCAGCAGGAAGGCATCGGAGGCGTCGCTCTTGCCGCCGTGGCTCCGGTAGCGCGGCCGCGTGGCTTTGACCACGTTGGGATGGATGGGAACCACGGCGAAGCCGGCCTCCATCAGCGCATCGACGAGCAGGCCCGACGGGCGCTCGATGGCGATGGCATGCGCGCCCACGGCGCGCAGCCGCCGCATCAACTCGGCAAGCCCCGGCGCGTCGTGTGCGACCTCCAACTGCAAGCGGACACCGGCGTGCTCATCGATGACGCACACCACATGGTTTTGGCTGGCCCAGTCCAGCCCGGCAAAGACAGTACTCATGGACAGCCTCCTGATCGTTGCGGTATGACTTGCCGTGCCGGAAGCCCGTGCGGGTCGCTCACTGATCGGCGCTCACACCTCAAGGTCAGTGCGGCGCAACACCCTGTAGCCCGTCTTGGGCTTCCGGCACCCCACAGGCCGCGGGTCTCATGCGGGCCGTCGAGCGGCCAGCGCGCGTGGCGGTCACTGCGGGGGCACGGAAGTCACAACCTCTCTCTGAAGCGAACGACGAATCAAATCAAGACGCAGTGCGGCGGTGCCGAACACGGGTTGCCCACCGCGTCGGCCGGCCGGTTCGTCGCAAGCGCCGACCGGCCGCCGCCGTGGACAACCCTGCACCGTGTGCTGCCTCCGGTCATGGCAGAAGGGAAGGTAGTCCAGTGAGCGGCCTGTTCGGCCTCGCCTGGGCCAGCCTCAGGAACCGCAAGGCCACGGTGCTGCTCACCGTGTTCACGCTCGGGCTCGCGGTGATGCTGCTGCTCGGCATCGAGCGGGTGCGCCACGAGGCGCGCGACTCCTTCCTGCGCTCGGTCGCCGGGGTCGATTTGATCGTCGGCGCCCGTTCGCATCCGGTGCAGCTGCTGCTGTACTCGGTGTTCCGGCTCGGCGAGCCGACCGCCAACCTTCGCTGGGCCACCTACGAGAAGTTCAAGGCCCTGCCGCCGGTGGCGTGGACGGTGCCGATCAGCCTCGGCGATTCGCACCAGGGCTTCCGCGTGGTCGGCACCACCAGCGAGTTCTTCACCCGCATGGGCTACGGCGACCGCCGCGGCCTGCGCTTCGCGCAAGGCCAGGCCTTCGCCGCCCTGCACGATGCCGTGGTCGGCGCTGACGTGGCCGAGCAGCTCGGCTACGGCCTCGGCCGCGAGATCGTCCTCGCCCACGGCACCGCCCGGGTTGCCATCCACAAGCACGACGACCAGCCCTTCCGCATCGTCGGCATCCTCGCCCGCACCGGCACCGCCATCGACCAGGGGGTCTACGTCTCGTTGGAGGCGATCGAGGCGATCCACCTCAACTGGCGCGGCGGCGTGCCGCTGCCCGGTGCCCGCGTCGATGTCGCCACGATCCCGCCCGAGCTGCTGCGGCCGCGCGCGGTGACGGCGGTGTTCGTCGGGCTGGAGTCGCGCGCGGCCACCTTCGCCGTGCAGCGGGTGGTCAACGAGTACCGTGGCGAGCCGTTGATCGCCATCCTGCCGGGCGTGGCCCTGACCCAGCTCTGGTCGTTGATGGGCGGCGTCGAGCGCGCCCTGCTGATCGCCGCCGGTGCCGCCGTGCTGGCCGCCCTGATGGTGTTGCTCACCACCATCCTCGCCACCCTCAACGAGCGCCGCCGCGAGATGGCCCTGCTGCGCGCGGTCGGGGCCGGGCCACGGCATGTGTTCGGCCTGCTGCTGGCCGAGGCCGCCCTGCTCACCGGTGCCGGCGTGCTGCTCGGCGTCGTGCTGACGGAAGGCGCGCTGCTCGCCTTCGCCCCGTTGCTGGAAGCCCGCTTCGGCCTGATGCTGTCTCCGGGCTGGCCGTCGCCGGCCGAATGGACGGTGCTGGGCGGCGTCTGGCTGGGCGGTATCCTGCTTGGCCTCGTCCCCGCCCTGCTCGCCTACCGGCGCTCGCTGCAGGACGGCGTTGCCGTCGACCGCTGAACCCACTGGACCCCCCATGCGCGAACCCCGCACCCTCCGCCTCGTCCCGCTGCTCGCCACCCTGCTGGCCTTCGCCGTCGCCCTGCCGGCGGCCCGCGCCGCCGAACCGGCGATCGGCGCACGCCCCGACGTCTCCCGCGCCGATGCCGGCGGGGGGCGCGAGATCGACTGGCTGGAACTGCTGCCGCCGGAGGACCTGGCCGCGCTCGAAGCCATGCCCGAGATCGACCACACCGGCGAGATGGTGATGCCCGAGGTGATGACCAGCACCCGCACCGTCGCCGCCATGGACGGGGTGCGCGGGCGCATCCCGGGCTATCTCGTGCCGATCGCCTTCAACGAGCAGCAGCAGGTCACCGAGATGTTCCTCGTGCCCTATTTCGGTGCCTGCATCCACGTGCCGCCACCGCCGCCGAACCAGCTGGTGTTCATCCGCCCGGAGAACCCGATCGAACTCGGCAACCTCTGGGACGCCTACTGGGTCCACGGCACGTTGCGCATCGACTTGACCGAGAACGCCATGGCGACCTCGGCCTACACCTTGGAGCTGGAGCGGCTCGAAATCATCGAGATGTGAGCCGGTTCGCCGGTGGTTCAGCGCAGCGCCGCGATCCCCAGCTCCAGGTCGGCGACCAGGTCGTCGCCGTGCTCCAGCCCGACCGACAGCCGCAGCAGCCCCGGCGGCGACACCGGCTCCGGGCCCTCGACCGAGGCGCGGTGCTCGATCAGCGACTCCACGCCGCCGAGCGAGGTGGCGTTGGTGAACAGCCGCACCGCGCCGGCGAAGGCGAGCGCCGCCTCGCACCCGCCCTGGAACGTCACCGAGACCATGCCGCCGAAGTCGCGCATCTGCCGCGCGGCGACGGCGTGGTTGCGGTGCGTCGGCAGGCCCGGCCAGTGGACCGTCTCGACCTCGGCTTGCGCGGCGAGGAACTCCGCCACGCGCCGCGCGTTGGCGCAGTGCCAGGCCATCCGCGCCGGCAGCGAGCGCAGGCCGCGCAGCGTCAGCCAGGCCGAGAACGGCGCCAGGATGTTGCCGGTGATGTGGCGGCGGTGCGCGGCCTTGTCGAACAGCGCGTCGCGCTTCGCGAACACCAGCGCGCCGCCCATCACGTCGCTGTGCCCACCGATGTACTTGGTGGTCGAGTGCATCACCAGGTCGGCACCGAGGGCGATCGGCCGCTGCAGCACCGGCGTGGCGAAGGTGTTGTCGACGGCCAGCAGCGCGCCATGCTGCCTGGCGATCGTCGCGAGTGCGGTGAGGTCGGCGATGCGCAGTTGCGGGTTCGAGGGCGTCTCCGCCCAGATCATCCGCACCGCCGGCGTCATCGCCGCGGCCACCGCCGCAGGGTCGCACTGGTCGACGCGGCGCACGGCCACACCGCGCTCGGGCAGGAACTCGGCACCCAGCGAGCGCAGGCCGGCGTAGCAGTCCTCGGGCACCAGCACCTCGCTGCCGGCCGGCAGCAGTTCCAGCGCGGCCGTCATCGCCGCCATGCCGGAGGCGTAGGCCAGCGCCGCTTCGCCGCCGTCGAGCGCGGCCAGCGCGGTCTCCAGCCGGTCCTGCGTCGGATTGCCCTCGCGCTGGTACTCGTAGCCGGCGAGGCGCTCGGCCGCCGGGCCGTGCTTGAAGGTGGTCGAGAGGTGCAGGGGCGGGGCCACCGCGCCGTTGTGTGCGTCCGCCTCGCCACCGGCGTGGACGGCCAGGGTTTCGAGTCGGCGCGGCGCGTTCGCCGGATCAGGACGCATGCACGGGTTCCAGGTCGAAGCCGCGCTGCCGCAGTTCCTGCCCGAGCTGCGGCGGCGAGGCGTAGTGGATGGCGTCGAGGCCGGCGCTGCGCGCGCCGGCCACGTGTTCAGCGCGGTCGTCGATCACCAGCGCCGACGCTGGCGAGAAGCCCAGCATCGACAGGCAGGCGTAGAAGGCTTGCGGATCGGGCTTGGCCACACCGAGCTGCCCGCTGGTGATCATCCGCGTGCCGAACAGCGGGCGCAGTTCCGGCAGGAACTTCGGCAGTTGCCGGCCCAGCCACTGGCCGCCGTTGGCGAACAGCGCCAGCGTGGTTTGCGGGGCGATGCCCGTGGCCAGGTCCAGCACTTCCCGGCACAGTCGCAGGCCCTGCCGGCGCGCGTCGATGTAGGCGTCCATCGGGATGTCCAGCCCGTGGCGGCGGCGGACGGCATCGAGGTAGTCCTCGAGGCCCAGTTCGCCGCGGTCGTTCCTGCCTTCCAGCCCGCTGCGGAACAGTGCNTCCTCGACCAGCGCCGGCGGCGCGCCGACGGCACGGGCCAGCACGTCGATGCGCANCCCNCGCTGGTCCTCGGCGAGCACGTCGTCGAGGTCGAACACCACCAGCTTCGGGCGNGNNNGCGGNNTCATGNG
>JGI24117J20151_100065_pt1 | contig 19483 bp, 19 predicted proteins | sample Subbio12Jun_QV11_FD_20151 | JGI IMG/M metagenome (IMG submission 20151)
CCGACCTGCGGCAGCGAGGCAGGAGCCGAGCGCCGCGCGTGAGGGCAGGACGCCCGATCGCGCGGAAAGCAGGTGGCCCGATCCGCCGACAGGCTCGCCCCGCGAGGTCAGCGGTCCGATCCGCCGACAGGCTCGCTTGCCGGACGCGGCGCCTGCCGCACCCGGCGACGCTCAGGCCCAGTCGCCGTAAAGCGCCTGCAGGGCGGCCAGCACCGCCAGCCCCGCGGTCTCGGTGCGCAGCACCCGCGGCCCGAGTCGCACGCCCTCGAAACCGGCGTGATCGAGCAGCCGGTGGTCGCGTTCGCCGAGGCCGCCCTCGGGACCGACCACCAGCACCACCGGTTGCAGCGGATCGAGTGCCAGTGCCTTCAGCGCCCGACCCCGGCGTGGATCGAGGATCAGCCGCCGGGCGGTCTTCGGCAGCCCGGCCAGGGCCTCGGGCAGCGGCAGCACGGCCGCGACGCCGGGCACGCGGGTGCGCCCGCTCTGCTCGCAGGCGGCGGCCACCACGCCGCGCCAGTGCGCGAGCCGGCGTTCGGCGCGCTCGGCCTCGAGCCGGACTTCGGTGCGCTCGGTCAGCACCGGCTGGATCGCCCGCACGCCGAGTTCGGTCGCCTTCTGCAGGATCAGGTCCATCTTGTCGCCGCGCGCCACCCCCTGCAGCAGGGTGATGGCGAGCGGCGACTCGTTGTCCAGCGGCTCGCGGCCCTCGATCGCCAGTTCGACCGCCTTCTTCGCCGCCACGGCGATCCGCGCCGGGTAGTTGGCGCCGTCGCCGTTGAACAGCTGCACCCGGTCGCCTTCGCGCAGGCGCAGCACGCGCAGCAGGTGCTGGCTCTTGTCCTCGGCCAGCACCAGGGCCTGGCCGGCGGCCAGCGCGGCGTCGACATGGCAGCGGATCACTCGCATCCGGCATAGGCCTCGAGGGCGGCGCGGCTGGCGCGGACCAGGGTGTCGATCGCCTCGTCGCCGATGCAGTAGGGCGGCATCCAGTACAGCACGTTGCCGAGCGGGCGCAGCACGGCCCCGGCCTCCAGCGCGGCACGGTAGGCCGCCAGCGTGCGCCGCCGCGGGTGGTCGGCGAAGGCGCGCCGCGTGCTGCGGTCCTCGACCAGTTCGAAGGCGAGGATCATGCCGGCCTGGCGCAGCTCGGCGACGTTCGGATGTTCGGCAAGGGGGGCGGCGGCCGCGGCGAGGCGGGCGGCCAGCGCGCGGTTGTCGGCGATCACGTCGCGGCGGGCGAACAGGTCCAGCGTGGCGTTCGCCGCCGCGCAGGCGACCGGGTTGCCGGTGTAGCTGTGCGAATGCAGGAAGCCGCGCGTGCGGTCCTCGCTCCAGAAGGCCTCGAACACGGCTTCCGTGGTCAGCACCGCCGACAGCGGCAGGCTGCCGCCGGTCAGGCCCTTCGAGACGCAGAGGAAATCCGGTGCGATGCCGGCCTGCTCGCAGGCGAACAGGGTGCCGGTGCGGCCGAAGCCGACCGCGATCTCGTCGGCGATCAGGTGCACGCCGTGGGCGTCGCAGAGCCGACGCGCCTCGGCGAGGTAGGCCGGGTGGTGCATGCGCATGCCGCCGGCACATTGCACCAGCGGTTCCAGCACCAGGGCGGCGATGCGCCCGCCTTCGCGTTCGAGGGTCGTCGCCAGCGCCGCGGCGGCGCGCAGCGCGCAGGCTTCGGCGGTCTCGCCCGGCCCGGCGTTCCAGGCGTCCGGCGAGGGCACGAACAGCGGCTCCATCAGCAGCGGCGCGTAGATGCGGCGGAACAGCGGGATGTCGCTGACCGCCAGCGCGCCGAGCGTTTCGCCGTGGTAGCCGTTCTGCAAGGCGATGAAGCGCGTGCGCTGCGCATCACCGCGATTCTGGTGGGCGTGGAAGCTCATCTTCAGCGCGATCTCGATCGCCGCGCTGCCGTTCTCGCCGTAGAACACCCGCGACAGCGGCGGGTGGGTGGTGCTGCGTGGCGCGATCGCCACCAGGCGCTCGGCGAGGCGCAGGCCGGGCTCGTGGGCGAAGCCGGCGTAGATGACGTGTTCGAGCTCGGCGGCCTGGGTGCCGATGGCGGCGGCGATCGCCGGGTGGGCGTGGCCGAACAGGTTGGTCCACCAGCTGGAGATGGCGTCGAGGTAGCGGCGGCCGTCCAGGCCCTCCAGCCATTCGCCGCGGCCGCGCCGGATCGGCACCAGCGGCAGCTCGCCGCGGTGCTCGCGCATCTGCGTGCAGGGGTGCCAGACCACGGCGAGGTCGCGGGCGAGGAAGGCGTCGACATCGCCCTCTGCTAGCATCGGTGCGATGGGAATGTTCTGCGTCATCCCCCGAATGATGGTGAGCCGCGCCCGGTCTGTCCATGCGTGGGGCCGGCCGTGAGCCGTCCGCTGCCGACCATCCACGGCATCGAAGCCGACCAGTACGGCCCCTACCGGGTCGAGCGGCTCGACCTCGAGTTCAGCAACGGCGAGCGCCGCCGCTACGAGCGGCTCAAGAGCCGGGGCCACGGCTCGGTGATGATCGCCGCGCTGGCCGATGCCGACACCGTGCTGCTGGTGCGCGAATACGCCGCCGGTACCCACCGCTACGAACTCGGCCTGCCCAAGGGCCGCATCGATGCCGGCGAGGGCTGGGCCGAGGCCGCCGGCCGCGAGATGCGCGAGGAGATCGGCTTCGGTGCCGAACGCCTGACCCGCCTGCGCGGCCTGACCCTGGCCCCCACCTACATGAGCCACGAGATCCACCTGGTGCTGGCCGAGGGCCTGTTCCCGGAGCGCCTGCCCGGCGACGAGCCCGAGCCGCTGGAGGTGCTGCCGTGGCGGCTCGACCGCCTGCACGAGCTGATCCTGCGCGAGGAGTTCTCGGAAGGCCGCTCGATCGCCGCGCTGTTCCTGCTGCGCGAATGGCTGCGCAACGGCCGGCCGGCGCCATGAGTGCGACCGCCGGGCGAGGGGGCGACGGCGCGGAAGCTGCCGCGTCCCGCGAGTCGCTCCGGGAGCCGGTCGTGGCCCTGGCCGAGGCCGCCGGGCGCGCCATCCTCGCGGTCTACTCCGGCGATTTCGCGGTCGAGGACAAGGACGACCGTTCACCGCTGACGGAAGCCGACCTCGCCTCGCAACGCCTGCTGGTCGCCGGGCTGGAGGCGTTGACACCGGACCTCCCGGTGCTGTCGGAGGAAGCCGCCGAGGTGCCCTGGGCGGTCCGCCGCGCCTGGCCGCGCCTGTGGCTGGTCGATCCGCTCGACGGCACCCGCGAGTTCGTCAAGCGCAACGGCGAGTTCTGCGTCTGCCTCGCCCTCATCGAGGACGGCGTGCCGGTACTCGGCGTGGTGCACGCGCCGGTGGCCGGCGTGACCTGGTCGGCGCTGGCCGGCCGCGGGGCCTGGCGGCGCGTGGCCGCGTCGGCGCAGGAGCGGCCGCTCGCCCGCCGCCCGCCGCTCGCCGCGGGTCCGGCCGGTCTGCGCGTCGCCGCCAGCCGCTCGCACCGCGATGCCCGTACGGATGCCCTGCTGGCCCGCCTGCCCGGGGCCGAAACGCTGGCGATGGGCTCGGCGATCAAGTTCGGCCTGCTCGCCGAGGGCGCGCTCGACGTCTACCCGCGCTTCGGCCCGACCGCCGAGTGGGACACCGCCGCCGGCCAGTGCCTGGTCGAGGCGGTGGGCGGTGCCGTGCTCGGCCTCGACGGCGCGCCGCTGCGCTACAACCGGCGGCCCGGCCTCGCCAACGGCGCCTTCCTCGCCCTGGCCGACCCCGACCTGCCCTGGAGGACCTGGCTTGACTGACGCCGACCCCGCCGCCGCGCTGGCCGCGCTCGACCCCGCCGGCGCGGCGCAGGCGCTGCACCGCATCGAGACCCTGCTGGCCGTCATGGCCCGTTTGCGCGACCCCGTGCGCGGCTGCCCCTGGGACGTGAAGCAGGATTTCGCCAGCATCGCCACCTACACCATCGAGGAGGCCTACGAGGTGGCCGAGGCCGTCGAGCGCGGCGACCTCGCCGACCTCAAGGACGAGCTCGGCGACCTGCTGCTGCAGGTGGTGTTCCACGCGCAGATGGCGAGCGAGCAGGGCGCCTTCGGCTTCGCCGACGTGGTGGCGGCGATCAACGACAAGATGCTGCGCCGCCACCCGCACGTGTTCGGCACGGCTTCGGTGGCCGGTGCCGATGCCCAGGCCGCCGCCTGGGACGCGATGAAGGCCGCCGAGCGCGCTGCCAAGCGCCGCGCCGGCGACGCCCCGCCCTCGGCCCTGGACGGCGTGCCGGCGGCGCTGCCGGAGTGGCAGCGCGCGCTGAAGCTGCAAAAGCGCGGCGCCGCCGTCGGCTACGATTGGCCGGAGCCGGCCGCGGTGATCGACAAGCTGCACGAGGAGATCGACGAGGTCCGCGCGGCGCTGGCGATGCCAGCTTCGCCCGAGCGGCAGCACGCGCTGGAGGACGAGATCGGCGACCTGCTGTTCGTCGCCATCAACCTGGCGCGCAAGGCGCGGGTCGATCCCGGTGCCGCGCTGCGCCGCGCGAACGCCAAGTACGTGCGCCGCTTCCGCGCGATGGAGGCGCTGGCGCGCGCGCAGGGCCGCGACTTCGCCGCGCTGCCGCTGGCCGAGCAGGACGCCCTGTGGGCGGAGGCCAAGCGCGCCGAGCGCGCGGCGCCGGACGCGGTGCCCTACGCGTCGAGCAGCGGCGCGAAGCCGCCGTAGATCATCCGCTTGCCATCGAAGGGCATCGGTTTCTTCGCCGGGTCCATCCGCGGGTCGGCGATGACGGCGGCCCAGCCGGCGTCCCGTGCTTCCTTCGAGGGCCATTCGATCCACGAGAACAGGATCGCCTCGTCCTCGCTGGCCTTCACCGCCATGAAGAAGTCGGTGAGCTTCCCGTGTGGCACATCGTCCTGCCAGCACTCGACGACCCGCAGCGCGCCGTGCTCGCGGAAGACTTCGGCGGCTTCGGTGCAGTGCTGGAGGTAGATCTCGCGGTTGGCCACCGGTACGGCGGCGACGAAACCATCGACGTAGGACATGGCGGACTCCAGTGCGTCGGAATACGGTGCGCGAAGCCTGCGCCCGTGGGTCGCGGCTGTCAAAGTCGCGCATCATCGCCTGGCCTCGCATGGGTGCCAGGCTTTCCATCCGCTTCCTCCACCGACTGCACATGCTTGACGACACCATCGCGATGACCACCACTTCGCCGACTGGGCGGCGTTCGGCCCTGGCGCGGGAAGGCCCCGCGCTGGCCCGCCTCGCCGCCCCACTGGTGGCCGGGCTGGTGGCGAGCACCGGCATGGCGGTGGTCGACACCGTGATGCTGGCCCCGCTCGGTGCGCTGCCGCTGGCGGCGGTGGCCCTGGGCGGCAGCGTCTCGCTGGTGCTGTACATGGCGCTGTACGGCTTCGTCGCGCCGGTCGGGCTGTTCGCCGGCCGCCACTTCGGCGCCGGCACGCCGGCCGGCATCGGCCATGTCGCCCGCCACGGCGCGCTGCTCGCGCTTTCGGGCGGTGCCGTCGCCGCGCTGCTGATGGCGGCGGGATTCTGGCTGCTGCCCCGGCTCGGCCAGCCGCCCGAGGTGCTGGCCATCCTGCTGCCGTACTGGCTCTGCCTCTCGGCCCTGCTGCTGCCCTACGCGCTCGGGCTCGTGGCCAAGAACCTGCTCGATGCCGCCGGCCGGCCCTGGACCGGGGTGCTGCTGGCCCTGCTGCCGGTGCCGCTCAACGTCGGGCTCAACTGGGTGCTGATCTACGGCAACCTCGGCTTCCCCGCGCTCGGCCTGACCGGGGCCGGGATCGCCAGCCTGCTCGCCACCGCCATCGGCGCGGCCCTGCTCTGGGCCTACGCCCGCCACGCGCCGGCGCTGCGGGCCTGGTGGGCGCCGCGCCGGCCCGATGCGGCCGAACTGCGCCGGCAATGGCGCGAGGGCCTGCCGATGGCGCTCCAGTACACCCTCGAGGGCGGCGCGCTGGCGGTGATCGGCCTGCTGGTCGGCCAGTTCGGCGCGGTCGCCCTGGCCGGCCACCAGATCGCGCAGGCGGTCGGCAACACGCTCTACATGCTGCCGCTCGGCATGGCGGCGGCGGTCGGCATCCGGGTCGCGCAGGTGATCGGCGCCGGCGAGGGTGCCCGGGTCGCCGCCATCGGCCAGGCCGGATTGCTGGTGGTCAGCGTCTGGATGGGTGCCTTCGCCCTGCTGTTCCTGTTCGCCGGCGGCTGGATCGCCGGCCGTTTCGTCGACGACCCGGCGGTGGTCGCGGCGGCGGCCGGCATCTTCTTCGTGTTCGGCTTCACCCAGCTGATGGACGGCGTGCAGTCGGTCAGCCTCGGCGCCCTGCGCGGCATGCTCGACAACGCCTGGCCGACCCGCATCTCGCTGCTCGCCTACTGGGGCATCGCCCTGCCTTTGTCGGTGCTGTTCGGCTTCGGCTTCGAACTCGGCGCGCCCGGCGTCTGGGGCGGCTTCGGGGTCGGGCTGGCGGTGGCCGCGCTGGCCCTGTCCTGGCGCTTCGCCCGGCTCAGCCGGCGCATGGCCGGCGGCTGAGCCGCCGCATTCACCACGCGATCACCGCGGATTCACGGCGGGGTCACCGCCCGGACGGCTCAATAGGCGCGTTGCTTCACAAACATGAACGCGCCGCCACTTCCTGAAGGAGCCTGCCATGCGCCGTGATGATCCCGCCGGCCTCATCCTCGTCGTCGAGGACAACCGCAACCTCTCCGAGATGATGGGGGAGTACCTCGAAACGCGCGGCTTCGGCGTCGACTACGCCGGAGACGGCCACGACGGCTACCGCCTCGCGGTCGACAACAGCTACGACGTGATCGTGCTCGACCTGATGCTGCCGCGCATGGACGGCATCGAGGTCTGCCGCAAGCTGCGCAACGAGGCCAAGAAGAGCACGCCGGTGCTGATGCTGACCGCCCGCGACACCCTGCAGGACAAGGTGATCGGCCTCGACGCCGGTGCCGACGATTACCTGGTCAAGCCCTTCGCCATCCAGGAACTGGAAGCCCGCCTGCGCGCCCTGATCCGCCGCGACCGCCGGCAGGTCAGCGCCGAGGTGCTGAAGGTGGCCGACCTGGTGCTCAACACCGCTTCGCTGCGGGTGACCCGCGGCGGCAAGGAGATCCTGCTCTCGCCGATCGGCCTGCGCCTGCTCACCATCCTGATGCGCGAATCGCCGCGGGTGGTGACCCGCCGCGACATCGAGCGCGAGATCTGGGGCGACGGCCTGCCCGATTCCGACACCCTGCGCAGCCACCTCTACAACCTCCGCAAGGCCATCGACCGTCCCTTCGACAAGCCCCTGCTGCACACCGTGCAGACCGCCGGTTACCGCATCGCCGACCTCGACTCCGCGCCCTCGGCATGAACCAGGCCACCGGCCTGCGGCGCAAGATCTGGGCGGCCTTCATCCTGCAGGCCGCCGCGATCAGCTTCGCCGCGGTGCTCGGCGTCTACGGTGCTTCGGCGGTGCTGAAGCACCTGCTGATCCAGCGTGCCCTCACCGAGGAGGCGGCGCATTTCTGGAAGCGGCTCGACGCCGACCCGGCCGCGGCGGTCCCCAACACCTTCAACATGACCGGGCATCTCATTGTGTCGGGCCGCGGCATCGAGGACGTGCCGGACGAGCTGCGCGCGCTTGGCGAGGGCTACCACAGCCTGCCGCGCGCCCAGGGTGGCGCCCTGGTGCTGGTGCAGGACCGCGGCGGCAAGCGCCTCGTGCTGCAGTTCAAGCAGGAGCAGGTCGACGCGCTCGCCTTCTGGTTCGGCGTGGTGCCGCTGGCGCTGGTGCTGGTGGTGGTCTACATCATCGCCTGGACCACCTACCGCGCCTCGCGGCGGGCGGTCTCGCCAGTGATCTGGCTGGCCTCGGTGGTGCAGCGCTGGGACCCGAAGCACCCGCAGGTCGATGCGCTGAAGGCGGAGAACCTGCCGATCGACGTCGAGGGCGAGACCCTGGTGCTCGCCTCCTCGCTGCGCGACTTCGCCACCCGCATCGAGGAGCTGGTGGCGCGCGAGCGCAACTTCACCCGCGATGCCAGCCACGAGCTGCGCACGCCGGTGGCGGTGGTACGCATGGCGACCGAGATGATGGCCGCCGACGAGGTCTGCTCGCCGCGCCAGCGCAAGGCCATCAACCGCATCCTCGGCGCCGTGCGCGACATGGAGACGTTGATCGAGGCCTTCCTCATCCTCGCCCGCGACGGCGACACCGGCCTGCCGCCCGAGGCTCTGCTGGCCTCGGAGGTGGTGGAGGAGGAACTGGAGAAGGCGCGGCCGCTGGTCGGCAACAAGCCGGTCACGCTGAGCCTCGACCTGCAGGCCGACTTCCGCCTGCAGGCCTCGCGCCGGGTGGTCTCGGTGCTGCTCAGCAACCTGATCCGCAACGCCTGCTACTACACCGACGCCGGCCACGTGGTGGTGCGGGTGCGCGCCGACGAGATCGTCGTCGAGGACAGCGGCATCGGCATGACGCCCGAGCAGTTGGACAAGGTCTTCGAGCCGTTCTGGCGTGCCGACATCGGCCGCCAGGACGGGCAGGGCATCGGCCTCTCGATCGTGCAGCGGCTCTCGCAGCGCTTCGGCTGGCCGGTGCGGCTGGAGAGCGTGGCCGGGCAGGGCACCCGCGCCCACGTCCACTTCCCGCAGGCGGTACCGGTGCCGGCGCGGCCGCTCGCCGATCCGCCCGAGGACGTGGTCTGAACCCGGCCCGGTGACGGCGGCCGGCGATTGCCGGCAGAATCGCCGGGCATCCCGCCGGAGCCGCCGATGACCCGCCTTGCCGCCCTCATCCTTGCCGCGCTCCTCGTCGCGGCGCCGCTCGCCGCCGCCACGCCGGTGCCGGCACCCGCCACGCCCCGCACGGCACTGGTGATCCACGGCGGCGCCGGGGTGATCGAGCGCAGCCGCCTCTCGGCGGCCGACGAGGCGGCCGTGCGCGCCGACCTCGAGGCCGCCCTCGATGCCGGCCACGCCGTGCTGCAACGCGGCGGCGCGGCGCTCGACGCGGTGGTGGCGGCGGTCCGGGTGCTGGAGGATTCGCCCTGGTTCAACGCCGGCCGCGGCGCGGTGTTCACCGCCGACGAGACCCACGAACTCGACGCCGCGCTGATGGAGGGCCACACCCGCCGTGCCGGCGCGGTGACCGGCGTGCGCACGGTGCGCAACCCGGTGCTGCTGGCGCAGGCGGTGATGGAGCACACCCCGCACGTCTTCCTCGCCGCCGAGGGGGCCGAGCGCTTCGCCGACACCCGGCCCGAGATCGAGCGCGTGCCCAACGACTGGTTCTCGACGCCGCGCCGCCGCGAGCAGCTGGAGACCCTGCGCGAACGCGAACGCCGGCAGGCCGGAGCCGCGCCGGCGGCGATCGCCTCCGCCGCCCGCCACGGCACGGTCGGCGCGGTGGCGCTCGACGTGCACGGCCACATCGCCGCCGCTACTTCCACCGGCGGCATGGGCAACAAGCGCTGGGGCCGGATCGGCGACGCCCCGGTGATCGGTGCCGGCACCTACGCCGACGCCGCCTGCGGCGTCAGCACCACCGGCTGGGGCGAGTTCTACCTGCGCACCGTCGCCGCCCATGCCATCTGCGCCCGCGTCGGCCTGCGCGGCGACCCGATCGCGGCGGCGGCCGACGAGGTCGTCAACCGGATCATCCCGGCGCTCGGCGGCGACGGCGGTGCGATCGCCCTCGATGCCGCGGGCACCATCACCATGCCGTTCAACACCGCCGGCATGTACCGCGGCTGGATCCACCCGGACGGGCGCCGCGGGACCGCGGTGTTCGCCGACGACTGACCACCAGAGCGAGGGCAGGGCCATGTTCGACGACGAAAGCCAGCAGCTGCGCCGGCAGAAACGCTTCCTGGAGGAAGTGGAGAACGCCATCCGCGACGCCAACCGCCGCATCCTCCACGAACGCATCCCGGCGCTGGACCGCGAGCGTTTCGTCGCCTTCGCCAGCTTCGTCGCCGGCCTGCGCGCCGAATACCTGCACGCGGCCATGGACCTCGTCGCCGGGCGCAGCGGCAGCGGCTTCGAAGCCCTGCGCCAGCGCCGCGAGGCCTACGAGGAGGCCCGCGACGCCTTCGCCGCGCTGGAGCGCGCCATCGAGCGCGGCTACGTCGATATCGCCGACAGCGCCTGAGCCGCGTCGCGCCTTGGCCCAAGCCCCGGGGCTTGGCTCAACGCGGGCGCTGCAGATCCTCGAGCAGCGCCTTCAGGAAGCGCGCCGCCTCGCCGCCGGTGGCGGCGCGGTGGTCGAAGGTGAGCGAGAGCGGCAGCAGGCGGTGGGTCTCGATGCCGCCCAGCACCGGCACCACGGCCGGGTAGACCCGGCCGGCGGCGACGATGCAGACGCAGGGCGGCACCACCACCGGCGTCGCGTACTTGCCGGCGAACCGGCCGAAGTTGCTCAGCATCACGGTGGCACCGCCCAGCGCCTCCGGCGGCAGCGAGCGGTCGTCGAGGCCGGCGCGCAGGCGCTGGATGCCGGCGCGCACGGCGGCGGCGTCGAGGTCCTCGGCATTGCGCAGGGTGGCGACGAACAGCCCGTCCGGATGGTCGATGGCGAGGCCGACATCGACCCGGGCGTGGCGGCGCAGGGTGCCCGCCTTGGCGTCGAGCCAGGCGTTCATGGCCGGCTCGGCGCGGCTTGCCACGACCAGCGCGCGCACCAGCCGCGCGGTGAGGTCCTCGCCCGGTGCCCAGGCGTGCAGGTCGGCGTCGTCCATCAGGGTGGTCGGCACCACCTCGGCATGGGCGGTGGCCATGCTGCGCAGCATGTTGCGGCGCACGCCGCGGATCGGGGCATCGACGTCGAAAGCGGCCTCGGTGCCTGCACCGCTGGGCCGGGCTCCGGGCGAGGAAGCTTTCGCGGCCTCGGCCGCCCTCCGCACATCGGCCAGGGTCACCACGCCATCAGCCCCGCTCGGCACGAGGCCGGCCAGGTCGACGCCGAGCTTCTTCGCCAGTGCCCGCACCGCCGGCATCGCCCGGATGCCGCCCAGCGCGACGGCGGCCTCGCGGCGGATCTCGCTCGATACCGCCATCGCCCCGACCACGGTGCCGGCGTCGGTGTCCTCCGCCGTGTCGGCCGTGTCGGCCGTGGCGGAGGGCGGCGCCTCGGCGGCGGCGGGTGTGGCGGCGGCCGGCACCGCCGGGGCGTGCCCGTGGCCGTCGCCCTGGCCGGCCGAGCGCTGCGGCAGGGCGGGGTCGATCTGGAACTCGGCCAGCCAGCTGCCGGTGGCGATCACGTCGCCGGTCTTGCCGGCCACCCGCAGCAGGGTGCCGGAACAGGGCGAAGGTACCTCGACCACGGCCTTGGCGGTCTCCATCGAGACCAGGGGTTCGTCGAGCCGGACGACCTGGCCGATGGCGACGTGCCACTCGACGATCTCGGCGTCCGGCAGGCCCTCGCCGAGGTCGGGCAACAGGAACAGCTGCGTGGTGCTCATTCGGGCTCCGGGCTCAGGACACGGCCAGCGTGCGCTTCACCGCCGCGACGATCTTGCCGACCGAGGGCAGGTAGTGCATCTCCAGCCGGAACAGCGGGATCGGCACGTCGTAGCCGGTGACGCGCTCGACCGGGGCGACGAGGTCGTACATCGCCTGCTCGGCGAGCCGGGCGGCGATCTCGGCGCCGAAGCCGGCGGTGCGGCAGGCTTCGTGGACGATCACGCAGCGGCCGGTCTTGCGCACCGATTCGTGGATGGTGTCGAAATCGAGCGGCTTGAGGGTGGCGACGTCGATCACTTCGGCGTCGATGCCCTCGGCCGCCAGCGCCTCGGCGGCCTCGAGGCATTCCTTCACCTGCGCGCCCCAGGTCACCAGGGTGACGTCGCCGCCGTCGCGCAGCACGTAGCAGACGTCGAGCGGCAGGGCCTCGCCGTCGTCCGGCACCTCCTCCTTGTACTGCCGGTAGATGCGCTTCGGCTCGAGGTAGATCACCGGGTCGGGGTCGCGGATCGCCGCCAGCAGCAGGCCGTAGGCACGCTGCGGCGAGGACGGCATCACCACCCGCAGCCCCGGCACGTTGGTGAACATCGCCTCGTTGGCCTCGGAATGGTGTTCGGGGGCGCGGATGCCGCCACCCCAGGGCACGCGCAGCACCAGCGGGCAGGTGAGCCGGCCGCGCGTGCGGTTGCGGAAGCGCGCGGCGTGGCAGACCAGCTGGTCGAGCATCGGGTAGACGAAGCCGTCGAACTGCGCCTCCGCCACCGGCTTCATGCCCTGCGTGGCGAGCCCGACGGCGAGCCCGGCGATGGTGGTCTCGTCGAGCGGCGTGTCGAGCACGCGCTCGGCGCCGAAGCGCTGCTGCAGGCCGGCGGTGGCGCGGAACACGCCGCCGTTGACGCCGACGTCCTCGCCCAGCACCAGCACGCTGGGGTCGTGGGTCATCTCGTGGGCCAGGGCCTGGGTGATCGCCTCGATCAGGGTGATCGCGGGTGCGGCCGTGGTGGCCTGCGGCAGGGGCGCGGTGGTGCTCACCGGCGCGCCTCCCAGTCGATGGCGTCCTCGCGCTGGACGGCGAGGTCGAGCGGCAGGGTCTCGAACAGATGGTCGAACATGGCAGTCACCGGCGGCAGCGGGGTGGCGAGGTAGGCCTCGACCTCGGCGTCGATGCGCTGCTGGCATTCCGCCCGCCAGGCCAGTTCCTCGGCCTCGCTCCAGGCGCCGAGCGAGGCGAGGTGGGCGCGTAGGCGCACCAGCGGCTCGCGGGTCCAGGCCGCCTTGACCTCGTCGTCGGGGCGGTAGCGGCGGGCGTCGTCGGCGGTGGTGTGGTCGGAGAGCCGGTAGGTGACGAACTCCAGCACGCTGCCGCCGTGCCCGGCCCGGGCCCGCGCCAGGGCGTGGTCCATGGCGGCGCGCACCGCGAGCAGGTCGTTGCCGTCGACCTGGGCGCAGTCGAGGCCGCCGGCCAGGCCCTTCTGCGCCAGCGTGCGGGCGCCGGTCTGCGCGCTGCGCGGCACCGAGATCGCCCACTGGTTGTTGATGATGCAGAGCACGAAGGGCAGGCCGTAGGCGCCGGCGGCGTTGATGGCGGCGTAGGTGTCGCTCTTCGAGCTGCCACCGTCGCCGACGCAGGCCACCGCCACCCGCGGCTCGCCGCGCAGCTTGAAGGCGAGCGCCGCGCCGGCCGCATGCAGGCACTGGGTGCCGATCGGCACGCACCAGGGGTAGTCGTGAGCCGGGCCGGAGAAGTCGTTGCCGCGCTCGTCGCCGCCCCAGTAGAGCAGCACCTCGCGCGGCAGCACGCCGCGCGCGAACTGCGCGCCGTACTCGCGGTAGCTGGGGGCCAGCACGTCCTCCGGCCGCATCGCGCTGCCGATGCCGACGTGGGTGGCCTCGTGGCCGAGGCAGCTGGCGTAGGTGCCGAGCTTGCCGGTGCGCTGCAGGGCGACGGCCTTGGTGTCGAAGGCGCGCACCAGCAGCATCTGCTTCAGCAGGGCGACCAGGGCCTCGCGGTCGTGGGCGAGCGCCGGCAGGTCCTCGCGGACCCGGCGGCCGTCCTCGCCGAGGTACTGGATGTAGTCGATCTCGAAGCTCGCCGCCGTGCGCATCCGCCCGCCCCGCCCCGTGGAGGCCTGCTTGATAACCCGCCGGCGGTGCCGCCGGCAAGGGCCGGTGGTTGGGCTGGCGTACACTGCCGGTCCGCCGTGCGACCGATCCCCATGCCCGAACAGCACCCGCGGCCTCTGGAGGCCGGCATCACCACCGACCTGCGCGAGCGCCTGAGCTACGCCGGCTACCTGCGCCTCGACCTGCTGCTCGCCGCGCAGCAGCCGCGCAGCACCGATGCCGGCAGCGACGAGCTGCTGTTCATCGTCCAGCACCAGGTCGCCGAGCTGTGGATGAAGCTGGCCATCGCCGAATTGCGCGCGGCCATCGACTGCCTGCGCGCCGATCGCCCGCAGCCGGCCCTGAAGATGCTGGCGCGGGTCAAGCTGGTGCAGCGCCAGCTGGTCGAGCAGTGGGCGGTGCTGGAGACCCTGACGCCCTCCGAGTACGCCCGGATCCGGCCGCACCTCGGTCCTTCCTCGGGCTTCCAGTCCCTGCAGTACCGGATGCTCGAGTTCCTGTTCGGCAACAAGGACGAGGCCATGCTGGCGGTGTTCACCCACGACCCGGAGGCGCACGCCGCGCTGGCCGCGCTGCACGCGGCGCCCTCGCTCTACGACGAGTTGCTGCGCTTCCTCGCCCGCGGCGGCCACGCGGTGCCGGCGGCGCTGCTCGGACGCGACCCGCGCCAGCCGCACCGCCCCTGCGAGGCCCTGGTGCCGGTGCTGGCGCGGATCTACGCCGACCCGGAGGCGCACTGGGCGGCCTACCACCTGTGCGAATCGCTGATCGACCTCGAGGTCAACCACCAGCTCTGGCGCTTCCGGCACCTGAAGACGGTCGAGCGCGTGATCGGCCAGCAGCGCGGGACCGGCGGCAGCTCCGGCGTCGGCTTCCTGAAGCGGGCCCTCGACATCGGCTTCTTCCCCGAGCTGTTCGCCGTGCGCACCGCGCTGGCACCGCCGGTGGCGCCGGGCTAGAGTCCCCCACCTTCCCCCCCAGCGAGGTCCCGCGTGTCCCAGCCCGCCACCGCCCCGTCCGCGCCCCGCAGCGTCGCCATGCGTTTCCTCGACGGCGTCGAGAGGCTCGGCAACAAGTTGCCCGACCCGGCCATGCTGTTCCTGGTGCTGCTCGGCATCGTGATGGTGCTGAGCTGGCTGCTCTCGAACGTCGACTTCGACATCCTCAACCCGCGCACCAACGCGCCGATCGAGGTCAACAACCTGCTGGCCGGCACCGCGCTCACCGAGTTCATCGCCAACATGGTGACGGTGTTCACCAGCTTCCCGCCGCTCGGCGTGGTGCTGGTGTCGATGATGGGCCTGGCGGTGGCCGAGCACTCCGGCTTCATCCACGCCGGGCTGCGCGCGCTGATGAGCGTCACCGCGAAGAGCCTGCTGACGCCGATGCTGATCGTCGTCGCCATCCTCTCGCACGTCGCGGTGGACGCCGGCTACGTGCTGGTGGTGCCGCTCGGCGCGGTGATCTTCTACGCTGCCGGCCGCCACCCGCTGGCGGGCATCGCGGCGGCCTTCGCCGGCGTCTCCGGCGCCTATTCGGCGAGCTTCCTGCCGACCAGCCTCGATCCGCTGCTGGCCGGCTTCACCCAGGCCGGGGCGCAGCTGCTCGACCCGACCCACACGGTCAACCCGCTCAACAACATCTTCTTCATGGCGGCCTCGTCCCTGCTCATCATCGGGCTGGGCTGGTTCATCACCGACAAGGTGGTCGAGCCGCGGCTGATGCGCACCGCCACCATCGACGGCGACATGAAGGACGCGCCGACGCTCGAGCGCCTGTCGCCGCTGGAGAAGAAGGGCCTCTGGGCTGGTCTTGCCACCATCGTGCTGGGCCTCGCCGTCATCGCCTTCACCGCCTGGCCGGCCGATTCGGCCTGGCGCCATGCCGAGTCCGGCGACCTCACCCACAACGCCGCGCCGCTGATGCGCGCCATCGTGCCGCTGATCCTGTTCCTCACCCTGATCCCCGGCGTCGTCTACGGCAGCATCGTCGGCACCATCAAGAGCCATCGCGACGTGGTCGCCGGCATCAGCAAGGTCATGAACACGATGGGCTACTACCTCGTGCTGGCCTTCTGCTGCGCCATCTTCATCGCCGGTTTCGCGCAGTCGAACATCGGCATCCTGGTGGCGCTGGAGGGCGCCGAGGCGCTCAAGGCCTCCGGCCTGCCGCTCGGTGCCATGCTGGTCGGCATCACCTTCCTCACCGCCGCCGTGAACCTGCTGATCGGCTCGGCCTCGGCCAAGTGGGGTCTGCTGGCACCGATCTTCGTGCCGATGCTGATGCAACTCGGCGTCTCGCCCGACCTCACCCAGGCCGCCTACCGCATCGGCGATTCCAGCTCGAACATCATCACCCCGCTGATGCCCTACTTCCCGCTGGTCGTGGTGTTCTGCCAGCGCTACGTGAAGAACACCGGCATCGGCACGGTGATCGCGATGATGCTGCCCTACGCCCTCACCTTCCTCGTCGTCTGGAGCGCCTTCCTGCTCGGCTACTGGTCGCTCGGCCTGCCGCTCGGCATCGGTGCGAGCTACACCTACCCGGCGACCTGAAGCCTCCGGCCCGGGGCCTCCGGCAGGCGGCCCCGGTGCCACCCCGGCCGCCTTCAGTCGCGCCCGAAGTCCTCGGTGACCTGCTCCATGCGGGCGAGCAGCCGGTCGAGGGCCTGGCGCTCGTCCGGGCGCAGGGCGTCGAGCAGGCGCTGCTCGTAGGCCATCGCCCGCGGCGCCACGTCGGCGTAGATGGCCCGCCCGGCCTCGGAGAGCCGCAGCACGCTGCGGCGGCGGTCGTCGGTGTCGGTCTCGCGCAAAATGCGGCCGTCGTCGAGCAGGGCCGAGACCGCCCGGCTCACCGCCACCTTGTCCATCGCCGTGCGCAGGGCCACCTCGCTGGCGGAAAGGCCGGGGCGGCGGGCCAGCACGGCGATCACCCGCCACTCCGGGATGCTCAGGCCGTGGCGCTTGTCGTAGAGCCTTGCGATGTCGGCGCTGATGCGGTTGGAGAGCACCGAGAGCCGGTAGGGCAGGAAGCGTTCGAGATCGAGCATCATGCTGCGCCGCGGTAGAAGTTGCGTTTGGTTTCAACCGAAACTATAACGGCGCTTGCGCCACCGCCTTGCGGGCCGCGTCCAGCCTTCCGCCTTCTTCACGCCCCCATGGAGCATGCCATGAACGCCAGCGCCACCACGGCCCCGAATTCCTTCGGCATGGACGTCACCACCTTCGAGAACCCGATGGGCATCGACGGCTTCGAGTTCGTCGAGTTCGCCGCGCCGGCCGGGCAGGGCGAGGCGCTGCACGCCTGCTTCCGGGCCATGGGCTTCAGCGCCGTACGCCGCCACAAGACCCGCCCGATCACGCTGTACAAGCAGGGCGGCGTGCATTTCCTCGTCAACGAGAACCCGGACGGCTTCGCCGCGGATTTCGCCCGTGCCCATGGCCCCAGCGCCTGTGGCTTCGCGATCCGCTTCCAGAAGGACGCCCACGAGGTACAGGCCGCGGCGCTGGCCGCCGGCGGCGAGCGTGTCGCCCGCGAGGACAGCCGCGCCATCGACCGCCCGGTGATCCAGGGCATCGGCGGCTGCATGCTCTACCTCGTCGACGACTACGGCAGCATCGACCGCGTCTACCGCGACTACGAGGCCATCCCCGGTGCCGACCCGGAGCCCAAGGGCTTCGGCCTGACCTTCATCGACCACCTCACGCACAACCTCTACTTCGGCAACATGCAGAAGTGGAGCGACTACTACGAGAAGCTGTTCAACTTCCGCGAGATCCGCTACTTCGACATCAAGGGCGCCAAGACCGGCCTGGTCTCGAAGGCGATGACCGCGCCGGACGGCATCGTCCGCATCCCGCTCAACGAATCCAGCGATCCGAAGTCGCAGATCAACGAGTACCTCGACCAGTACCGGGGCGAGGGCATCCAGCACATCGCCTGCTTCACCGACGACATCCACGCCACGGTCGAAGCCATGCGCGCGCAGGGGGTCGAGTTCCTGAACACGCCGGACACCTATTTCGAGGCGATCGACGCGCGCATCCCCAACCACGGCGAGGACGTGGCGCGACTGGCGAAGAACCGGATCCTGATCGACGCCGACCCGGAGACGAAGTCGCGCAAGCTGCTGCAGATCTTCACCCAGAACGCGATCGGCCCGATCTTCTTCGAGATCATCCAGCGCAAGGGGAACGAAGGGTTTGGCGAGGGCAACTTCCAGGCCCTGTTCGAGTCGATCGAGCGCGACCAGATGCGTCGCGGTGTGCTCTGAGGCCGCTCCGATGTCGCTCCAGTACCTCTCCGGCTTCGGCAACGAGTTCGCCAGCGAGGCCCTGCCCGGCGCCCTGCCGGTGGGGCGCAACTCGCCGCAGCGCTGCCCCTACGGCCTCTACGCCGAGCAGCTTTCGGGCACGGCCTTCACCGCGCCGCGCCACCAGAACCGCCGCAGCTGGCTCTACCGCATCCGCCCGAGCGCCATGCACGGGGCCTTCGAGCCGCTGCCGGAAGGGGCCTTCCACAATGTCTTCGGCGACGGCCCGGTCTCGCCGGAGCAGATGCGCTGGAACCCGCTACCGATGCCGGCCGCGCCCACCGATTTCCTCGCAGGCCTCTACACCATGGCCGGCAACGGCGGCCCCGGCACCGGTGCCGGCATCGGCGTGCACCTCTACGCGGCCAACCGCTCGATGCAGGGGCGCTACTTCTACGATGCCGACGGCGAGCTGCTGGTCGTGCCGCAGCAGGGCCGCCTCATGATCCGCACCGAGTTCGGCGTGCTCGAAGTCGAGCCGCAAGAGATCGCGCTCATCCCGCGCGGCATCCGCTTCGCCGTGGACCTGCCCGACGGCGAGGCCCGCGGCTACGTCTGCGAGAACCTCGGCGCCCACCTGCGCCTGCCCGACCTCGGCCCGATCGGCAGCAACGGTCTTGCCAACCCGCGCGATTTCCTCGCGCCGGTGGCGGCCTGGGAGGACATCGAGGGCGACTTCGAGCTGGTGGCGAAGTTCGACGGCCGCCTGTGGCGCGCGCCGATCGGCCATTCGCCGCTCGACGTGGTGGCTTGGCACGGCAATCACGTGCCCTGCAAGTACGACCTGCGCCGCTTCAACACCATCGGCTCGATCAGCTTCGACCACCCCGACCCGAGCATCTTCCTCGTGCTCACCTCGCCCAGCGACACGCCGGGTGTCGGCAACATGGATTTCGTGATCTTCCCGCCGCGCATCCTGGCGATGGAGGACACCTTCCGCCCGCCCTGGTTCCACCGCAACGTGGCCGGCGAGTTCATGGGCCTCGTGCACGGCGCCTACGACGCCAAGGCCGAGGGCTTCGTGCCGGGCGGGGCCTCGCTGCACAACAGCTTCAGCGGCCATGGCCCCGATGCCGAGACCTTCGAGAAGGCGAGTGCTGCCGACACCAGCAAGCCGCACTACCTCCGTGACACCATGGCCTTCATGTTCGAGTCGCGGGCGCTGTTGCGGCCGACGGCGCAGGCGGTCGCGGCACCGCACCGGCAGCGCCAGTACGCGGCCTGCTGGGCCGGCCTGAAGAAGCATTTCGACCCCACGCGCCGCTGAGGCGGCGCGCCAGCATCCACCGCCGCCGGAGCGGCGCGGCACGAACAGGAGAGCGGCATGAAACTGGGCAGTCTCAAGGAAGGCGGCCGCGACGGCACGCTCATCGTCGTCTCCCGCGACTTGGCGCGCGCGGTGCGCGTGCCGCACATCGCGCCCACCCTGCAGCGGGCGCTGGAGGACTGGTCGAACACGGCCCCCCGCCTCAACGGCGTGTCGGAGGCCCTCAACGGCTCGAACGCGCGGACCATCGATGGCCATGAGGTGTTCGCCCTCGACATGGCGGCACTGGCCGCACCGCTGCCGCGCGCCTACGAGTTCGTCGATGGCTCGGCCTACCTGCCGCACGTCGAGCG
>JGI24117J20151_100105_pt1 | contig 14646 bp, 8 predicted proteins | sample Subbio12Jun_QV11_FD_20151 | JGI IMG/M metagenome (IMG submission 20151)
GCGGCCCAAGCCCGGTGAGACCTGCCACGACTACGCCTGCGGCTCGGCGGGGCTGCTGATCAAGCTCCAGCTTGTCGCCCGCGAACTCGACCCCACCAGTCGCGTGCCGCTCAAGCTTTCTGGCCAGGAGTTGCAGGCCGAGAGTTATGCCGTGGCACAGATGAACGCCATCATCCACGACATGGAGGTGGAGCTGGCGCGCGGCGACACCATGATCAACCCGAAATTCCGCGAGGCCAGCGGCAAGATCCGTGGTCACGACATCGTGGTGGCCAACCCGATGTGGAACCAGCCGTTTGCGGCGGACCTGTTCGCCAACGATCCATTCGACCGCTTCCGTACTGCGGGGGGTGTTACCACCGGCAAGGGTGACTGGGCTTGGCTGCAGCACACGCTGGCCTGCCTGGATGACCACGGCCGTGCCGCCGTGGTGCTCGACACCGGTGCGGTCACGCGCGGCTCTGGCTCCAAGAACGAGGACAAGGAACGCAACATCCGCAAGTGGTTTGTCGATCAGGACTTGATCGACGGTGTGATCCTGCTGCCAGAAAACCTCTTCTACAACACCACGGCGGCGGGCGTGATCGTGGTGCTGAACAAGCGCAAGCCCGCTGCTCGCAAGGACAAGATCGTCCTGCTCAACGCCAGCCGCCACTTCCAAAAGGGCAAGCCGAAGAACTACCTGCCCGAGGAAGACATCCGGCCGCTCGCCGCGATGTACCTCAAATGCGAGCCGGTCGAGGGTGAGGTGGCTGTCATCACAAAACAGCAAGCTCAGGAGGCGGATTACAACCTGAGTCCTAGCCGCTGGGCAGGGCAAAGCGACGATGCTTCGCATCGGGACATGTCGCATCTAATTGCCGAATTGTCTCAGCTAGATGCGAAAGCATCCGAAGTGAACAAGGTGCTCTATCAACTGCTTTCCGGGGTGGGCAAATGAATGAACTCCCGGAAGGCTGGACTGTGGAACCTTTCAGTCAGGTAGCCAGTTATACGACGGGCCGCACGCCCGCGCGGGCAAACCCAGCGTATTGGGCAAAAGGTGAGCGTCAGGTGCCGTGGGTGGCAATTTCCGACATGGAGCAATACGGCACCATCGTCGAGACAGCTGAATCTGTCTCCGCACTTGCGTTTGAGAATGTATTCCGTGAACGCATCGTCCCTGCGGGCACACTCATCATGAGCTTCAAGCTGACCATTGGGCGAGTGGCGACGCTCGGCATTCCGGCATGTCACAACGAAGCCATCATCTCGATTTTTCCACGGGAAGGTGTAGATCAGCGTTACTTGGGATATTTCCTCTCACAGGTTGATTACACCGACCATCAAGACCGTCAGATCAAGGGCAACACGCTCAACCAATCCAAGATTGACCAGATTCAGGTTGCGCTTCCTCCATCCAAGGAACAGGCCCGCATTGCAGATGTTCTCGACAAGTGTCGGCTTGGTATCAATACCGAACGTACAGCGGAAAAAACAACAGAGGAACTCAAGCGTGCTTGTATGCGCGAGCTGTTTTCTCGTGGTCTGCGTGGCGAGCCCCAGAAGGAAACCGAGATCGGGCCAATGCCAGAAAGCTGGAAACCGCGAACGATCCTCGAACTCTGCGAAATCTGGAGCGGAGGAACGCCTCGAAAGTCAGTGACGGAGTATTGGAATGGCGACATCCCTTGGGTGTCAGGCAAGGACTTGAAGCGTCCGACACTCGATGATGCTATCGATCATGTGTCGGCTGCAGGCGTGGAGGCGGGAAGCCGTCTTGCGCCTGAGGGCACTGTTCTTCTTCTGGTACGTGGTATGGGTCTGGCCAAGGATCTCCCGGTCGCGGTGATCAATCGACCGATGGCTTTCAACCAGGACGTCAAGGCTTTGGTATCACGAGGGCACTACCCAGGACAGTTCTTGCGGTCCGCAATCTATGCCGGCAAAGAGCGGTTGCTCGGCCAGATCGTTCCGTCAGCGCACGGAACGATGACATTGAATCTGAACGATGTGGAGACCTTCAAGGTTGCTTGTCCAAGCGACCAGGATCAGGCCAAGGACATCGTGACCATTCTTCACACCCTCGATCGCAAGATTGACCTGCACCGGGCGAAGCGTGAAGTCTTGGAGGAACTCTTCGAATCTCTGCTGCGCAAACTGATGACTGGCGAGATAGCCGTATCGGATCTGGATCTGTCGGCGCTGTCCCCGGCCTCGACGCAACACGAGGAGGCCACGGCATGAGTACGCTCAAGATCAGCGAAGCGGGCACAGTGCAGTTCCCGATGGTCAAGCACGCGGTGGAGATCGGCTGGACGTCGATTACGCCGGAGGACGCACGCACTAAGCGCGGCGGCGAGGCGGGCACCTTCTTCCGCGACGTGCTGGAAGCCAAGCTTGCCGCGTTCAACCCCTGGATGTCCGCTGACGCAGTGCGCTCGGTGGTGGAAACCCTGGACGCGCTGCCGGCCACCATCGAGGGTAACCGCGAGCTGCTGGCCTGGCTGCGCGGCGAACGCCAGTGGTACGACGAGACCGAGAAGCGCCATCGACCAGTGACGGTGATCGACTTCGAGCACGTGGCGGATAACGTCTTCCATGTGACCTGGGAGTGGAAGATCAAGCCGCCCGCGCGCAAGGGCAACCGGGCCGACGTGATGTTCGTCGTCAACGGCGTGCCGGTGGTCATCGTCGAGCACAAGAACCCGAAGGACGGCGACGCCATCGAACGCGCGATCAAGCAATTGCGCCGCTACGAGCTGGAAACGCCGGAGCTGCTGGCGACGACCCAGCTGTTCAACGTGACGCACCTGCTCGATTACTGGTACGGCGTGACCTGGAACGCCAACCGGCGCGACATGGCGCGCTGGAAACAGGCGCCGGAGGAAACCTACCGCTTTGCGGTGCAAGCCTTCTTCGAGCCGACCGACTTCCTGCGCACGCTGCAGCACTGGATCTTGTTCTACGTGCAGGATGGCGAGACACGCAAGTCTGTGCTGCGCCAGCACCAGCGGCGCGCCATCGACGCCATCCTGGACCGCTGCGCCGACCCGGCCAAGACACGCGGCTTGGTGTGGCACACCCAGGGATCGGGCAAGACCTTCACGCTGCTGACGGCGGCGCGTCAGATCCTTGAGGACAAGGCGCGTTACGCCAATGCGACCGTGATCCTGGTGGTGGACCGCACCGAACTGGAAGGCCAGTTGAAAGGCTGGGTGGAGCGCCTGCTGGGCGAGATGCAGCAGCAGGACATCGCGGTCGAGAGGGCCAACAACAAGGCCAAACTGCAGTCCCTGCTGGATGCCGACTTCCGTGGCCTGATCATCTCGATGATCCACAAGTTCGAGGCTATCCGCAAAGACAGCTGCCTGCGCGACAACGTTTACGTGTTCATCGACGAGGCGCACCGGTCGGTGGCCAAGGATCTCGGCACCTACCTGATGGCCGCCGTGCCAAAGGCCACGATCATCGGTTTCACCGGTACGCCCATCGCGCGCACTTCGCAGGGCGAAGGCACCTTCAAGATCTTCGGCACGCAGGATGAGCTGGGCTACCTGGACAAGTACTCCATCGCCGAGAGCATCGCCGACGAGACCACGCTGCCCATCAAGCACGTGATGGCGCCGAGCGAGATGACGGTGCCGGCCGAACGGCTGGACAAGGAGTTCTTCGCGCTGGCCGAGAGCGAGGGCGTGACCGATGTCGAGGAACTGAACAAGGTGCTCGACCGCGCGGTCGGCCTGCGCACCTTCCTCACGGCCGACGACCGGATCGAGAAGGTTTCGGCCTTCATCGCCGAGCACTTCAAGGAGAACGTGCTGCCCTTGGGCTACAAGGCCTTCGTGGTGGCGGTGAACCGCGAGGCCTGTGCCAAGTACAAGAAGGCGCTGGACAAGCATCTGCCACCCGAGTGGAGCGCGCCGGTCTACACCGAGAACTCCGCCGATGTGGTGGATCGGCCGCTGGTGGCCGAGTTACAGCTCTCAGACGACGCCGAAGAGCAGGTGCGCTTGCTGTTCAAGAAGCCCACCGAGAACCCGAAGATCCTGATCGTCACTGACAAGCTACTCACGGGCTACGACGCGCCGCCGCTTTACTGCTTGTACCTCGACAAGCCGATGCGCGACCATGTCCTGCTGCAGTCGATTGCACGGGTGAACCGGCCTTATGTAGACGCGAACGGTGTGCAGAAGCGCGTCGGCTTGGTGGTCGACTTTGTCGGTGTGCTGCGCGAGCTAAAAAAGGCGCTGCAGTTCGATTCCAGCGACGTCAGCGGCGTGATTGAGGACCTCGACGTGCTGCTGCAGGACTTCCTGCAACGCATCGAGCAGGCCAAGAAGGACTACCTGGAGTCAGACGCCGGCGGCACCCCCGACGAGCGGCTGGAGCGCCTGGTGTTCGGACGCTTCCTGACGCCCGAGGCGCGTAAGACCTTCTTCGAGAGCTACAAGGAGGTCGAGGCGCTGTGGGAGATCCTCTCGCCCGACCCGGCGCTGCGTGACCACATCGCGACCTACAAGCAGCTCAGTCAGCTATATGCGGCCGTGCGCAATGCTTACGCCGAAAAAGTCGGGTTCGTGGCTGACCTGGCCTACAAGACGCGGCGTCTGATCGAGGAAAGCGCCGAGCAACATGGTCTTGGACGATTGACCAAGACCGTGACCTTTGATGTGGCGACCCTGAAGTCATTGCGCAGTGAGGATGGGACCGATGAGGGCAAAGTGTTCAACCTTGTGCGCGGTCTGCAGCACGAGATTGACGAGGACCCTGCCGCAGCACCGGTGCTGCAACCGCTGAAAGATCGTGCCGAGCGCATCCTGAAGGATCTGGAAGAGCGCAAGACGACCGGTCTGGCGGCGATGGACCAACTGGCGGCGTTGGCTGCCGAGAAGGAAGCGGCCATGAAGGCGGCGCGCGACAGCGGCCTGTCTGCTCGTGCCTTTGCAGTCGCCTGGGTACTGCGTGAGGATGCGGCCGTCAAGGCAGCGGGCATCGACCCCATGACACTGGCCAAGGATGCCGAAGAGTTGCTCGGGCGTTTCCCGAATGCCTCGGTCAACGCCGACGAGCAGCGACGGCTCCGTGCGTCGCTCTACAAGCCCCTCCTCGCGCTGGCGCAGGACGAGCGGGCACGGGTCGTCGATCTCGTTGTGCGTTTGCTGCTCACGGAGGGTGGCGAATGAAATCGTCCCTGTACCCGGCGCAGGACTTGCGACGCCGCGCACTGGCCTGGGCGGTCAAGTTGAAGGTGAATCCCCGCGTGGTTCGGGTGCAGGAGATGCGCAGGAAGTGGGGTTCCTGTTCATCGGCGGGAACCGTCACCTTGGCCACTGACTTGCTCGACCAGGATGAGCCTTTCCAGGATTACGTCATCGTTCATGAACTGCTTCATCTGCGTTACGCGAACCACGGGAGGATGTTCAAGGCGCTGATGAGTGCACATGTCCCGGGTTGGCGCACGATCGAGCAACGCCAGATAGGCGATGCAGATGGCGCATCCGTTGAGCGGCTCTCCCGCAAACCGAGCGGTCATGCCCGATGACGATGCAATAACAAAAGGATCTGCTGCAATGCGCTTCATCGCCGGCCCGCTCAACAAACAACTGCTACAAAACCTGCTGGGCGAGGTGATTGAATCCTGCACGCGCGTTCGCGCGGCCGTCGCTTACGCCAGCCGCGACAACATGAAGTTGTTCGAGGCCTGCGCGCAGCACCTGAAGCCCCTGGAGTTCTTTGGCCGCTACGACCACACGGTGGCTGTCGATCCCGCCGTTTTGAAGTGGTTTCTGGATAAGGCCAGCCCGAACTACGACTGCAAGCTCGTGCCCGACATCCTGCACGCCAAGATCATCTGGTGGGTGGATGCCGGTGCCTACATCGGGTCTGCCAACCTGTCTGACCGGGCTTGGATATCGAACATCGAAGCGGGCACCTTTCTGCCCCACGACGAACTCGTCGAAACGGGTATGGAGCGTGAGCTGCAGCGCTTCTTTGAGGAAGTGGATGACCGTGCCCGGCCTCTGACCAAGGAGATCTACCAGGAGCAGCTGCGCTTGGCGGACCGGCGGTCTGAGTTGTCGAAGCGCGAATACGGACTTGAGCAGCAGTTCGACAAGGACCGCTTGCTGCCGAAGAACCACGGTCTGGTGTTTGTCGACACGAAGAGATCGTCTGAAAAGCGCTTCCAGAAGTTCGAGCAGGACTGGAACGACACGCTGCAGGTGATGCGATCCATCGCGTCCAGGGTTGCGGCACCGGGTGCCAAGCCCGCCTGGATCGATGCGTCGGTGGCTCCCGGCGTTCAAGCGGATCAGTTCCTGCACGCCTATTACTACAAGCAGGTCAAGGATGGAAACCGTCATCCTTACGAGGAGTTCTTCGACAGGAACTCGAAGAACCCTGAGCTGGCGCTGCGCGACGCGCTGGAGTGGTGGCATGACGCCGACTTCGACCACTCGTTTGAAGAACGCACCATTTACGAGTGGTCGCCCCGGCTGCGTGAGCTGCTGGCACGCGATCGCATTCTCAAATTGACCGAGCAGGAGTTCGTGGATGCCGTTTCCCGGGTGCACGCGATCCGAGACCACGCCATCAAGCAGGAAAACGAGCACTTAGGCTTGCCCGACCGACCGCAGGCCGGCGACGACAAGGTGGAAAAGTTCGGCGAGTGGCTCTGGCGGCAGCGATCTCGCGAAGGGCGGACGGTGCTTGAGCTGTTGAACTACGTCGTCTGGGGCAACGGAAGTGTTTCAGCCCGGCTCTGGAACGCGATCCGCAGCGACGACTGGGCCATTCCGCACATTGGCCTGAGCAGTCTCGGGGAAATCGTCGGCTGGGCGCGCCCAGACGAGTTTCCGCCAAGGAACATGCGCACGAGCAAGGGGCTGCGGGCGCTCGGTTACAACGTGAGGATCGGTGTTTGATCTGCGGCCGTGGGCGGCGCCCGCAAGGTCCCGATCAACCCACCGTCCCCTGCGCCGGACCGGCCCGCCCTGGCATACCGTCCTTGAAGATTTGAGTCACATCAATCGGCCAGCAGGTCGCTGGATGTTGACTCTTGACTTTCGGCATGTTAGGCGCAATATCTTGCAAAGTCTTGCAAGAACTTCCTCAGGCGAGGCCGCGTGACGACGGAACTTGTGGGGGTGGTATGACAGCGCGCCAGCAGGCGATCTTCACACTCGACGAGTTGGCTGCCTACTTGAAAGTCGGCAAGCGGACGCTTTACCGGCTCGCCGCGCACGGGGAGATTCCGGCCTTCAAGGTCGGCGGGACGTGGCGGTTTCGTCAAAGTGAAATCGATCGATGGATCAATGATCAGATCCAAGCAGGCAGAAAGAAGGAGGTGATACGCACAGATGAGCAGCCAAAGTCAGCGGTACACTCCGTGTCGTCTGGGCGCGCTGTCCGTCGCCGCAGGCAAACGGAGTGAGCGAGAGTCTTCAATTTTTCTTCTGGAGGTGTGACATGGACATTGATTTCAAGAAATTGGCTCCCTGGAACTGGTTCAAGAAGGAGCAGGAAGAACAACAGAGCACTGCCTCGCTGCCGGTGCAGCGCAATGACCTGCCGGTGGCGGGTGGGCCCGTCAGTCCCATCCTGCAATTGCATCGCGAGATCGACCGCCTGTTCGACGACGCGTTTCGAGGCTTCGGTTTCCCGGCGCTGGCCATGCCACGCTGGCCGTCGGACTGGCCGGGCATGCTGAAGCCGGCGCTGGACATCCAGGAGACCGACAAGCAGTACAAGATCGCCCTGGAAGTACCCGGCGTCGAGGAAAAAGACATCCAGATCACGCTCGACAACGACGTGCTGCTGGTGCGCGGTGAAAAGCGTCAGGAGCAGGAAACGAAAGACGGCGGTTTCCACCGGGTGGAGCGCTCCTACGGCAGCTTTCAGCGCGCTCTGAACCTGCCGGCCGATGCCAACCAGGACACGATCAAGGCCGCATTCAAGAATGGCGTGCTCACGATCACGATGGACAAGCGCGAGGCCAGTACGCCCAAGCAGGGGCGCTCGATCCCGATCAACGGCTGACGCGGGGCAGCGCGTTTTTCTCAAAAACCACAAAGAGATGAGGCACCGTGATCGGCGGTGCCTCGTCAGATCAATCTTTACAGGAGCATCAGCATGGCCAGAAAACAATGCCAAGTCTGCGGCCAGCCCGCCACGGTGCGGGTGGAAGCCAATCTCAATGGTCGCCACAGCACCATGCTGTTGTGTGACGATCACTATCGCCAACTGGTGCGCCAGCAAAAGCGCACCGTCTCACCGCTGGAAGCCTTGTTCGGCTCGCGCAGCGGGCTGTTCGAAGACTTCCTTGGCAGCGACTTCTTCCGCATCGGTGACGACGCACCGTCCATGGCGGCCGATACCGACGAGGTGGTCGATGCCTCGTTCGGCGAACCCGCCCCGGCNGGTACGGGCACCGCGCGCCGTCGCGGCAGNGGGCTCGCCAGCCGNATCAGCGAACAGTCCGAGGCCCTNTTGCAGGAGGCCGCCCGACACGCTGCAGAGTTCGGGCGCGCCGAAGTCGATACCGAACACCTGCTGCTGGCGCTATCCGACAGCGACGTGGTCAAGACCATCCTGGGGCAGTTCAAGATCAAGGTCGATGACCTCAAGCGCCAGATCGAATCCGAAGCCAAGCGCGGCGATAAGCCGTTCGAGGGCGAGATCGGCGTGTCGCCCCGGGTCAAGGACGCGCTCAGCCGTGCTTTCGTGGCCTCCAACGAACTCGGCCACTCTTATGTCGGGCCGGAGCATTTCCTGATCGGGCTCGCCGAGGAAGGCGAAGGTTTGGCGGCCAACCTGCTGCGCCGTTACGGCCTCACGCCGCAAGCGCTGCGCCAGCAGGTAAGCAAGGTGGTCGGCAAAGGGGCCGAGGATGGCCGCGCCGAGACGCCGACCAACACGCCGGAACTCGACAAGTATTCGCGCGACCTCACCAAGATGGCGCGCGAGGGCAAGCTCGATCCGGTCATCGGCCGCGCGCAGGAGATCGAGACGACCATCGAAGTGCTGGCCCGGCGCAAGAAGAACAACCCGGTGCTGATCGGCGAGCCCGGCGTCGGCAAGACCGCCATCGTCGAAGGGCTGGCGCAGCGCATGGTCGCCGGCGAAGTGCCCGAGACGCTGCGCGACAAGCGCCTGGTCGAACTCAACATCAACGCCATGGTGGCAGGCGCCAAGTACCGCGGCGAGTTCGAGGAGCGCGTGCAGAAGGTGCTCAAGGAAGTGACCGAGCACCAGGGCGAGCTGATTCTCTTCATCGACGAGGTGCACACCATCGTCGGTGCCGGCCAGGGTGGCGGCGAAGGCGGGCTGGACGTGGCCAACGTGTTCAAGCCGATGATGGCGCGCGGCGAACTGAACCTGATCGGCGCNACCACGCTCAACGAGTANCAGAAGTACATCGAGAAGGACGCCGCGCTGGAGCGTCGCTTCCAGCCGGTGNTGGTGCCCGAGCCGACGGTAGCGCAGACCATGATGATCCTGCGCGGCCTGCGCGACACCTTCGAGGCGCACCACAAGGTCAGCATCACCGAGGATGCGATCATCGCCGCCGCCGAGTTGTCGGACCGCTACATCACCGCGCGCTTTTTGCCTGACAAGGCCATCGACCTGCTCGACCAGGCGGCCGCACGCGTGAAGCTGTCGGCCACGGCCCGCCCGGTGGCGGTGCAAGAGCTGGAGTCCGAACTGCACCAGCTGCGGCGTGAGCAGGACTATGTGGCCTCGCGCAAGCAATACGACAAGGCCGCCGAGCTGGGCAAGCGCATCGAGGCCAANGAGNCNGAACTCAAGAAGCTCGTCGAGGAATGGGAACGCGAGCGCGCCTCGGGCAGNGCCGAAGTCAAAGCCGAGCATGTCGCGCAGATCGTCTCGCGCCTGACCGGCATTCCGGTCAACGAGCTGACGGTGGAAGAACGCGAGAAGCTGCTGCATCTGGAGCAGCGGCTGCACGAGCGCCTGGTGGGCCAGGACGAAGCAGTGCGCGCGGTGGCCGATGCCGTGCGGTTGTCGCGCGCGGGCCTGCGCGAAGGCAGCAAGCCGGTGGCGACTTTTCTGTTCCTCGGGCCGACCGGCGTGGGCAAGACCGAGCTCGCCAAGGCGCTGGCCGAGTCCATCTATGGCGATGAAGGTGCGCTGCTGCGCATCGACATGTCCGAGTACGGTGAACGCCATACCGTGGCACGCCTGGTGGGGGCGCCTCCGGGTTACGTCGGCTACGACGAGGGTGGCCAGCTCACCGAGAAGGTGCGGCGCAAACCCTACAGCGTGTTGTTGCTCGATGAGATCGAAAAAGCGCACCCCGACGTCTACAACATCCTGCTGCAGGTGTTCGACGACGGGCGGCTCACCGACGGCAAGGGCCGGGTGGTGGATTTCACCAATACCATCATCATCGCCACCTCGAACTTGGGCTCGGACATCATCCAGCGTCGGCTGAAGGCCCGTGGCGCCGCCGGCGAGGAATACGAGAAGACCAAGGGCGAGGTGATGGACGTGCTGCGCGGACACTTCCGCCCCGAGTTCCTCAACCGCATCGACGAGATCATCGTCTTCCATGCGCTGGGCAAGGAGGAGATCCGCCATATCGTCGGCCTGCAGCTCGATCGTGTGGCCCGCAACGCCGCCAGCCAGGGCGTGACGCTCGCCTTCGATCAGACCTTGATCGATCACTTCGCGGAGGAAGGCTACAAGCCCGAGTTCGGCGCGCGTGAGCTCAAGCGGCTGATCCGCAGCGAGCTGGAAACTGCTCTGGCGCGCGAGATGCTGGGTGGCGGTATCGGCAAGGCCGATCACGCCAGCGCCCGCTGGGACGACAAGGCCGAACGGGTGGTCTTCGAGCGCCAGGAGCCACCCGCGAAGCCGGCCGAGCCTGAGAAGCCCGATGCCGCGAACGTGGCCGAGACGCCGCCGAGCGACGCGAGCAAGCCTGCGCGCAAGAAGAAGTCAGCGGGCGGCGAATCTTGAGTCATGGGGAGGCTGTCGTGTCCGACCCCAACGGGCTGACATGGGCAGCCACCCTCGTGTCGCTGGCGGTCGCTATCCCCACAGCGGGGCACGCGATCATCTACAAGCGTGACCCGCGATCGGCCACGCTGTGGGTGCTGCTGATCGCGCTGTTGCCGCTGGGCGGTTCGCTGCTGTATGGGCTGTTCGGCATCAACCGTTACCAGCGGCGGGCGCGGCGGCTGTTTCCGGGGGCAGATCCTGCTGTTCGGCAGGACCTCGCGCCTACGATGCCCCAGGCCGTATCGGCGCCGTTTGCCGGCCTGGCGCACCTGGTGGGACGTGCCACCGGCCAGTCGCTGACCAGCGGCAACCGCATCGAGCCGCTCGTCGATGGCGAGCAGGCCTACCCGGCCATGCTCGCTGCCATCGAGTCGGCGCGGCACAGCGTCGCGCTGGCTTCGTACATCTTCGACAGCCAAGGCATCGGGGCGCAGTTCGTCGATGCGCTGCGCCGGGCTCATGAGCGCGGCGTGCAAGTGCGGGTGCTGATCGACGACGTCTATGCCCGCTGGAGGCCCCGCAGCGCCTACCGCGCCTTGCAACGCGCCGGCGTTCCGGCAGCTACGTTCAACCCGACGTTGATTCCCGCGCGCCTGCATGCCGCGCATCTGCGCAATCACCGCAAGCTGCTGGTGATCGATGGCGAGACAGGTTTCACCGGTGGCATGAACATCTGCAGCCCGTATTGGCGGCCCGATGCGCCGGAGCAGGCCTGTCACGATTTGCACTTTCGTCTGCGCGGGCCGGTGGTTGCGCATCTGATGCGGTGCTTCACCGATGATTGGTGCGATACCACGGGCGAGCGGCTCAGCAAGGGTTTCTGGGGCGAACCGCCCGCAACGGCTGATGAGCAAGGAACCTCTTGGGCGCGCGGCATCGAGGCCGGTCCCGATGAGGCCCTGGACAGGATGCGCTGGACCTTCATGGGCGCTTTGAGCGCGGCGAAGCATTCGGTGCGCATCTGGACACCTTACTTCGTGCCCGATCAGCCGATGATCGCGGCGCTGAGCACGGCCGCGTTGCGCGGCGTGCGCGTCGAGGTGCTGACGCCCGCAAACGGCGACCATCCCACGGTGCAATGGGCCGCGCGCGCCCACTACTGGCAGGTGCTGGAGCACGGTGTACGCATCTTCGAACGGCCTGGCCCGTTCGACCACAGCAAGCTGATGCTGATAGACGGCCAGTGGTGCTGCCTGGGTTCTGCCAATTGGGATGCGCGCAGCCTGCGCCTCAACTTCGAGTTCAATGTGGAGGTGTACGACACCGCGCTGTCTACGCGGCTGGAATCCCTTTTTGATGCCGCTCGTGATGCGTCGGGCGAGATATCGGCGAAGGCGTTGCGCGCCCGCCCGCTGGCCATCCGCTTGCGCGACGGGGTGGCCCGTCTGTTCACCCCCATTCTCTAGCGACACGACTTGCGAGGAACATTGCCCATGGAAAAGAAAGATCAATGGAACATTGGCTACTGGATCGTCGCCGGCCTGTTGCTGCTGACGCTGCAGAACTACTGGCAGGCGGCCAAGACCGTCGAGCCCGTGCCCTACAGCGAATTCGAGAAGGCGCTGGCCGAGGGGCGCGTCGCCGAAGTGCTGGTGTCGGACCGCACGGTCACCGGGCGCCTGAAATCGCCGGACAGCCGGGGCAAGACCACCATCGTGGCCACCCGTGTCGAACCCGACCTGGCCGAGCGGCTGTCCAAGTACGACGTGCCCTATGCGCGGGTGGTGGAAAGCACCTGGCTACGTGATGTGCTCTCCTGGATTCTGCCGGCGGTGGCCTTCTTCGGCGTCTGGTTCTTCCTGTTCCGCCGCTTCGCCGAGAAGCAGGGCATGGGTGGCTTCCTGAGCATCGGCAAGAGCCGTGCCAAGGTATTCATGGAGAAGAACACTGGCGTGACCTTTGCCGATGTCGCTGGCGTCGATGAAGCCAAGGCGGAGTTGGTTGAGATCGTCGATTTCCTCAAGAATCCGCAGGAGTATGGACGGCTCGGGGCGCGCATCCCGAAAGGTGTGTTGCTGGTTGGCCCGCCCGGCACGGGCAAGACCCTGCTGGCCAAGGCCGTGGCGGGCGAGGCCGGGGTACCGTTCTTTTCCATCTCAGGCTCGGAGTTCGTCGAGATGTTCGTCGGCGTGGGTGCAGCGCGCGTGCGCGACCTGTTCGAGCAGGCCCGCGGGCAGGCGCCGGCCATCATCTTCATCGACGAGCTCGATGCGCTGGGCCGCGCGCGCGGTGTCGGCGGCCCCATCGGCGGCCACGACGAGCGCGAGCAGACCCTCAACCAGCTGCTCACGGAGATGGACGGCTTCGACAGCTCGGTCGGGCTGATCATCCTCGCCGCCACCAACCGCCCCGAAATCCTCGACCAGGCGCTGCTGCGCGCCGGTCGCTTCGACCGTCAGGTGCTGGTGGACCGGCCCGACAAGAAGGGACGGCTGGACATCCTGAAAGTCCACGTCAAGAAGGTGACGCTGGCTCAGGATATCGATCTCGAACAGGTGGCTGCGCTGACCACGGGCTTTTCGGGTGCAGACCTCGCGAACCTGGTCAACGAGGCCGCGCTGGCCGCGACCCGGCGCAAAGCGTCCGCCGTGGAGTTGCAGGATTTCACCGCCGCCATCGAGCGCATCGTGGCGGGCCTGGAGAAGAAGAACCGAGTGCTCAATCCCAAGGAGCGGGAAACCGTGGCCTATCACGAGATGGGGCATGCGCTGGTGGCGCTGGCGCTGCCAGGCACCGACCCAGTACACAAGGTTTCAATCGTTCCGCGTGGCATCGGTGCACTCGGCTACACCCTGCAGCGGCCCACCGAAGACCGATTTCTGATGACACGTGCCGACCTGGAGCACAAGATCGCCGTGCTCCTGGGAGGGCGCGCGGCTGAGAAGCTCGTGTTTGGCGAGCTGTCCACAGGGGCTTCAGACGATCTCGCGCGGGCCACCGACATCGCCCGCGACATGATTACGCGCTTCGGCATGGATGAGGGCTTGGGGTACGTTGCTTTTGAGGCACAGAGGCCGCGTTTTCTTGATGCGCCTGAACTGGTACAGGGTGGCTGCCGGGTAGCCGAATCGACTCAGACACGCATCGACCAAGCCATCCGTGACATCGTGATGGGTGTGTTTGATCGTGCATACCGAATTCTCGAAATTAACCGAGAAGTGCTGGAGCGGTGCGCGCGCGAACTGCTCGCACGGGAAACGCTGGATGAATACAGCATCCGGCAACTGACGCAAGGGCTACAGTTCGAATCCCCATGTCACGGCGGCCCAACTGCTGGAGCCATTACTTCCTCTGTGTCCCAAGGAGCCACCTCATGAGTGACAGCATTCATATCGTCTGCCCACACTGCCAATCCATCAATCGCGTGCCAGCCAACAAGTTGGCAGAGAAGCCCAATTGCGGGCGGTGCCAGCACCCGCTGTTCACCGGAGAACCCATTGATCTGACCACAGCGACCTTCGCCCGTCATCTGGAGCGCAGTGACCTGCCGCTGCTGGTTGACTTTTGGGCGCCGTGGTGTGGACCGTGCAAGATGATGGCGCCGCAGTTCGAGCAGGCAGCCTCCCTGCTTGAACCCAAGGTGAGGTTGGCCAAGGTAAATACCGAGGCCGAGCCTCACCTGGCCGCCCAGTTCGGTATTCG
>JGI24117J20151_100107_pt1 | contig 14273 bp, 9 predicted proteins | sample Subbio12Jun_QV11_FD_20151 | JGI IMG/M metagenome (IMG submission 20151)
GAGGCCGCGGCGAATTCGCCGCGGAAACCCGTTCGTGGTCCACGCTGATCCGCCGCCGCCACCGGGCTTCAATGAGGCCGCGGCGAATTCGCCGCGGAAACGACACCGATCATCACCGACTTCTACGAGTGGAACATGCTTCAATGAGGCCGCGGCGAATTCGCCGCGGAAACATCGGGTCTTGTGTGGGATGGAACGCCACCGGCTGCGCTTCAATGAGGCCGCGGCGAATTCGCCGCGGAAACTTGAACGCCACTCCACGTATTCACCCCGTCCAGACGCGGCTTCAATGAGGCCGCGGCGAATTCGCCGCGGAAACGTGAGCAAGATTCGCGTCCCCATTTGGCAGCAGCCCAAGCTTCAATGAGGCCGCGGCGAATTCGCCGCGGAAACGCGAAGTCAGGGACATCGGCTACCTCAACCGCATCTATGCTTCAATGAGGCCGCGGCGAATTCGCCACGGAAACCAACGTCCGCAACAGCGGCTGGGCGACCAGCACGGTGCTTCAATGAGGCCGCGGCGAATTCGCCGCGGAAACCAACACTCATCCGCATGATCGAGAACGGGGAGCTGTGCTTCAATGAGGCCGCGGCGAATTCGCCGCGGAAACACGCCGCGCGCGAGGCGGTGGTCGCGGAGCTGCAGATGCTTCAATGAGGCCGCGGCGAATTCGCCGCGGAAACTTGCGGGGCTCCCGCGCAAGCGCTGCACGGTCGCGCGCTTCAATGAGGCCGCGGCGAATTCGCCGCGGAAACCGGAGCTTCGTCGCCGACGTCCGGCCGGAAGGGCCGGCTTCAATGAGGCCGCGGCGAATTCGCCGCGGAAACCGCTCATCAGCGAGGTCTACAACCGGGGCGAGGCGCTTCAATGAGGCCGCGGCGAATTCGCCGCGGAAACGCAAGCCCTCCCTTTCCCTCCCGTAGAATTACGAGCGGCTTCAATGAGGCCGCGGCGAATTCGCCGCGGAAACCGGCGTCAGCAAGACGGCGACCTGCCAGCACTACGCGCTTCAATGAGGCCGCGGCGAATTCGCCGCGGAAACCGTTCCGCTTCCATGGCAGCCTTCTCGGCCTCGGCGGGCTTCAATGAGGCCGCGGCGAATTCGCCGCGGAAACATATCCGTGCCGATGGCGTCGAGACGGCGGCGAAGGTCGCTTCAATGAGGCCGCGGCGAATTCGCCGCGGAAACGTGTCTGGCTCGATCCCGTTCTCGCCAACCTTCGAGGCGCTTCAATGAGGCCGCGGCGAATTCGCCGCGGAAACGAGGAGGGCGAGGAGGCGGCGGGTCATGGCCGCCCCCCAGCTTCAATGAGGCCGCGGCGAATTCGCCGCGGAAACACGCGAAGCCGTGAACAGACTCGACCGCGAAGCCCTCGCTTCAATGAGGCCGCGGCGAATTCGCCGCGGAAACTTGCCGACTTCTGCGACCTGTGCGGCGTCGGCGCCGGCCTGCTTCAATGAGGCCGCGGCGAATTCGCCGCGGAAACCCAAGAGGGCGCACGAGGCCGCGATCGCTGATCTCGGCTTCAATGAGGCCGCGGCGAATTCGCCGCGGAAACTGCGCGCCAAGCGCGCGATGGCGTCAGGGCGGCAGAGCTTCAATGAGGCCGCGGCGAATTCGCCGCGGAAACCAGTGCTGGCCGCGGAACAGCGGCGAGCCGGCGGCTTCGCTTCAATGAGGCCGCGGCGAATTCGCCGCGGAAACCGAAGCTCACGGCGGCCGGACGACCGCGCGCAGTCTTGCTTCAATGAGGCCGCGGCGAATTCGCCGCGGAAACTGAACCTGCCGATCGGAAAGCTCCGCGAGCTCGCGCAGGCTTCAATGAGGCCGCGGCGAATTCGCCGCGGAAACGGTGATCAGGTCGCGGTAGCCCGCCGCGGTGCCGATGCTTCAATGAGGCCGCGGCGAATTCGCCGCGGAAACCCGCCGCATTGGATGCGGATGGACCGCACGGCGGTGTCGCTTCAATGAGGCCGCGGCGAATTCGCCGCGGAAACGTTAATTCAGGAGTACGATCATGCGACCCATCGACAGGCTTCAATGAGGCCGCGGCGAATTCGCCGCGGAAACGCCGCGCATTCCCGCACGACGGCCTTGCAGGCGGCGGGCTTCAATGAGGCCGCGGCGAATTCGCCGCGGAAACATCACCTGCAACCTGTGGTCGGGCTGGCCGACCACGCCGCTTCAATGAGGCCGCGGCGAATTCGCCGCGGAAACTCGCCGAGCTCAAGAAGACGCAGGACCTGGCCACCATGCTTCAATGAGGCCGCGGCGAATTCGCCGCGGAAACTCGCGCAGGTGACGGGCCTGCAGGTCGCGCTTGACGCGCTTCAATGAGGCCGCGGCGAATTCGCCGCGGAAACGGTCGGCCCCTTTTTTGTGCCCGACGTTTGGGCGCGCTTCAATGAGGCCGCGGCGAATTCGCCGCGGAAACGCTTCAAGGTCTGCCGTCGCTTGCGCCATGCCTGCGCTTCAATGAGGCCGCGGCGAATTCGCCGCGGAAACCTGCGGCGTCATCGTGGTGGGAAACCGCCGGGTGTCGGCTTCAATGAGGCCGCGGCGAATTCGCCGCGGAAACCGTTGATCGGGCGGAGTTCTTCCTTGTGCTTCGCCTCGCTTCAATGAGGCCGCGGCGAATTCGCCGCGGAAACGCTGGATCAGCGTCTGCACGCTCACCGAGTCCGCCGCGCTTCAATGAGGCCGCGGCGAATTCGCCGCGGAAACCGGCGCGCATCCTCCGACTGCCCGGCACGCAGAACCGGCTTCAATGAGGCCGCGGCGAATTCGCCGCGGAAACGCTGTCGATCCGCGACGGGGTGCCGCACCAACTCGTGCTTCAATGAGGCCGCGGCGAATTCGCCGCGGAAACTCCTCGAAACCCTGCAGTCCGCCGACGGCGCGATGCGGCTTCAATGAGGCCGCGGCGAATTCGCCGCGGAAACCCGCCGTGGCGCGCACGTTCTCGACCGTGGCGTCCCGGCTTCAATGAGGCCGCGGCGAATTCGCCGCGGAAACTGGCCCGTAGCAAGCGCCGCAGGTTGTCGTGGGCCCTGCTTCAATGAGGCCGCGGCGAATTCGCCGCGGAAACTCGCAGCGGGCGTGGGCGCGGCCGGTATCGCGATCGGGCTTCAATGAGGCCGCGGCGAATTCGCCGCGGAAACCGCGTTCGACTCCGGCGTCTCGGCCGGACCGACGACGCTTCAATGAGGCCGCGGCGAATTCGCCGCGGAAACCTGCGTCCAACCGGTAGAAGACGTTGCATTCTCCAGCGCTTCAATGAGGCCGCGGCGAATTCGCCGCGGAAACTTGTGGCGCCGCTCCTTGTCCGCCTCGGACTCGGTGCTTCAATGAGGCCGCGGCGAATTCGCCGCGGAAACGATGGGCGACGATGACGTGGGGGTCGGGCGAGTGACGGCTTCAATGAGGCCGCGGCGAATTCGCCGCGGAAACGGCGATCCGCGCCAAGGACTCGAACCCGCACGACAGCGCTTCAATGAGGCCGCGGCGAATTCGCCGCGGAAACTCGCGTGGTCAGTACGGGGTGCTGCGCCGTGACGGTGCTTCAATGAGGCCGCGGCGAATTCGCCGCGGAAACCCTTTTTTGTGCCCGACGTTCGGGCGCAAACGCGAATGCTTCAATGAGGCCGCGGCGAATTCGCCGCGGAAACCACGGCGTCCGGCCTTTCGATGTTGATGGAAGCGTCGCTTCAATGAGGCCGCGGCGAATTCGCCGCGGAAACCCTGTGCGGCGACGCCTCGGCCACGTGGGAGCTCGAGCTTCAATGAGGCCGCGGCGAATTCGCCGCGGAAACCTACCCTTCCGGGATGCGCCCGAACTCGATCAATGCCGCTTCAATGAGGCCGCGGCGAATTCGCCGCGGAAACGCCCGCCTGATGGGAATGTTCCGCCAGCAGCGCAAGCTTCAATGAGGCCGCGGCGAATTCGCCGCGGAAACTCCGGCATCGCACACGATCTGGCGCACTTTTTCGGCAGGCTTCAATGAGGCCGCGGCGAATTCGCCGCGGAAACTTCGGTGAAGGCCTGCGCGCGCTGGCGCGCTCGCGCGGGCTTCAATGAGGCCGCGGCGAATTCGCCGCGGAAACATGTTATAAGGGGGTCGCTGCCCGCTGCCCGCCTCCAGCTTCAATGAGGCCGCGGCGAATTCGCCGCGGAAACACCCTGAAGCGCCCCGCGGTGCAGACCTGGGCCGCCGGGCTTCAATGAGGCCGCGGCGAATTCGCCGCGGAAACCGGATAGTTGAACTGTAGCCCGGTTTGCGCTACCATGTGCTTCAATGAGGCCGCGGCGAATTCGCCGCGGAAACCGACGTCGAATACGCGCGCATCGCCACCTCCCAGGAGCTTCAATGAGGCCGCGGCGAATTCGCCGCGGAAACCCGGCATGCAGGGGCGCCGTCACTTGGCACCCCGCTCGCTTCAATGAGGCCGCGGCGAATTCGCCGCGGAAACTCCGTCGGCGCCCGCCAACTTGAGGCCCCGCATGCTCCGTGCTTCAATGAGGCCGCGGCGAATTCGCCGCGGAAACACGAGGTGATCGCCCGCTCCGACGTGCACCACGTCAAGCTTCAATGAGGCCGCGGCGAATTCGCCGCGGAAACTCCGTCAGGGTGTCCGGTGCTTGAGCCTGGGTCCACTTGCTTCAATGAGGCCGCGGCGAATTCGCCGCGGAAACACGATCGTGACGGTCGGCTCGACCACATTGCGCCTGCTTCAATGAGGCCGCGGCGAATTCGCCGCGGAAACACGTGACCGCTTCGAGGTCGCCGCCGAAGCCAACACCGCTTCAATGAGGCCGCGGCGAATTCGCCGCGGAAACGCTCGAACGGGTGCTCCGCCCCCCTCCTAGCGCCCTCGGCTTCAATGAGGCCGCGGCGAATTCGCCGCGGAAACAGTCACCCCGGAGAGCCAATCGGGGCGCACCATTGTAGGCGCAGATGCGAGCACTCGGCAAAAGTCGAGCCCCCGCAGTGGCGGATCCTGATTCGCCATCTCAGCACTTGCCTGCAACATACTGATTGTCAAAGAGCGATGCCTTGCGAGCGCTGCCCGTCGATCCCGCCACCTTCCCAGCGCTCGCGTGGGCTCGGCGGCCATGTCCTGTCAATCCCCCGGCCTTCGTCAAACGATGACCGGCTGCCGCGATACCGCCGTGAAGGCCCCGCCCAGACTGACCACGCGCGGTTTGACCTTTTCGGCCAAACCGAGATCGATCACCAGCACGGCATCAGTGCCGTGCTTGATCACTCCATCAAGCAACGCGATCAGCTCCGCGTGCCGGCGACGACCCAATCGGCACTGGAACACCGACAGTTGCAGCCATTCGCCGAAGCCTTTCATCAGCTTGAACACGCGCCGCCACCGTTTGGCATCGCGGATGTCGTAGGTGACCAGGTACAGATGCTCGTCCATAGGATAATCCAGTGGCGCGGTCGTTGCTTTCAGCGGGTGGTGAAATTCGGGTACTCCGGCAATTCGCCGAGCAAGTGACGGCCGAACAGTCGGGATTGTAGCTCCAGCAGACGCCGATAGCTGAGCCGGTAGCCGAACAGGGGATGGATGATCTCGTGGTCGAGCCGACGTTCGAATGCGGCAATGAAACGCTTGCGGCCATCGGGGTGGAGGTTGACGCTGCCGGCGATACTGACGAAATCGCTTGGATGCACCTCGCCATTGTTCACCACCTGGAGCACCACGGAATCGGCGAGCAAGGGCCGGAACGGTTCCATCAGGTCCAGAGCCAGTGCCGGCCGCCCGTAGCGTGGTTGGTGGTAAAACCCACGGAAAGGGTCGAACCCCACCGCCTGCAGAGTGACCGTGAGGGTCCGCACCAGCAAAGTGTAGGCGAGCGAGAGCATCGCGTTCACCGGATCGGTCGGTGGCCGCCGGTTGCGGGTAGTGAAGTCGAAGGTGAAACTGCCGCCATCATCGGATGAGCGCAGCAGGTGGCGGAAATTCGAGAAATAGATGGCGGCCGCCTGCCCCTCCACCCCGAGCAGGCTTTCCAGCCCGTCGCAGCGGCGGGCTTGTTCGATCAACCGCTTGAGGTCCGCGAGGGCTCGTTCGGGTTTCTCTTCCGGCTTCCAGTTGCGCCGCAAGAGGGTGCGGCCGTTGGCGATCTTGGCCATCACCAGGCCACGGGCGATGCGCAGACAATGCCGTTCATCGAAACTGGTGCGGTATTGCGCCGTGCGCAATTCGACGTTCTTGTGGCCGTTGCCCACGGTATGGCCGTGGAACCAACCACCGTAGCTGTGCCAGGTGACGGGGATGCCGCGCTGCATCAGTTCGGCCAGACAGGGGGCGGTGACGTAGACGTTGCCCATCAGCACGACTTGCGAAACCTCGGCGATCCTGGCGCTCGCCAGCAGCTTGTCGTCTTTGCTGACTTCGAGCACGTCGCCCTTCTTGCCCAGCTTGGCATTGAACTGCTGCACGTAGAGGGGCAAGGCTTCGTGCTGCGGCACGGCGAGCGGCCGCGGTGACACCTCGGGCGCCGCCAAAGCCTGCAACTCGTCCGGCAGGCATATCGTGACGAGCGAGCAACGCGGACATTTGGGGCTGTCCAGCAGAGGGGGCGGCATCCGTCCACCGGCGGCGCTGGCGCGCAGTTCGGCGATGCTGCGGCGGGTCAGGGCGAGCAGTTCGTCGTCGAACGGCACGCGTACCCGTTCGCGGCTTTCGACGTAGTAGATGGCCCCTTCCTCGCAGGTGTAGCCGTGCTCGCGCAGCAACAGGCCCTGCGCGCACAGTTGCACCCGTTCGGGATCGTAGACGCCGCGTGCGGTATGCGGCCGCTTACCGCGCTTGTAGTCGACCGGCGTGACCACATTGCCTTCGCCCTCGACGAGATCAAGGCGGGCGATCAACCCGATCGTGTTCGACGAGAGCGTGACCGATCGCGCATGGATGCGGGGCGCATCGGTCTCTTCGCCCGGCTCGGCAGCGACCGGCGGCAGGTCGCCGGCCGGTTTGTCCACCCGGCGGTGACGCCAGCGCCCATCGACCGTGTCGGCCGAATCCGCCCACTCGCCCTGCACCCACATCAGGTAGGCAAGCCGCGGGCAGTAGACATGCTCGTTGAGCATGCGCACCGGGATCAGCGGCTGGTCGGCACCCAGTTCGGGAAACGGCAGCTCGAGCTCGGGTTGCTGGGGCATGGCGGGTTTCGTGCCGGCGGCATCACGTCGATCGGAACGCCAGTCCCTCCCGTGCGGCGCGGCATCCCGAAGCGGAAAAAAGCCCGAGCCCGTAGTGGGCACCATAACCCAGCGCGACCGGCCCACGCACGGGTGCTTCGAAGTGCAGATCAAGCATGAACCCGAAGTCCTGCGGCGGGGCCTGGCCTCGGCTGCGGGTGCGCTTGAAATGCCGGGCACGCCGGGCGTCCTCGTCGTCATGGGGGTCGCGCACTTCGATGCTTCGTGCCAGCGGCAGGCCGCGACTCGCCAACTCGGCATTGACCTGGCCCAGCAAGCTGTTCTTGCCACGGGCTTTCAGGAAGCGCGGTGGAACGAAGGGAGTCACCGAATGCCAGTGCTCGGCGGGTCCGGAAAGCAAGCCCAGCCGCTCGCCGAAAAGTCCCGGCAACAGGCGGAGGTCCGACAATGCGCCACTGGCCGCAACGGACAGGCGCAGCGGGGCCGTTCCGCCCTTGGTGTAGCTGCGGCGCGTGACACGGATCGCGGCCTGCGCATCGGCATCCAGCCCCATGGGTGCCCAGATCAACACATGGTCGAGATGGCCATCACCATCGAGGTCGAGATGCAGCAGGTGGGCGTGTTGGTGCGGGCTGGTGAGGGGACGGCGTTCGGAGTCGCAACCGGAAAGCACGACGGAGTGCCGACCGCCGCTTGTGGCGTTGGCGACCAGTGCGCGATGCAGCAGATCGCCCTGTGGCAGGGTCCGCTCGATGCGCGGCAAGGCGTGGGGATTGCCGCTGGCATTGGCGATGGCCAACAGCATGGCTTCGACAGAAGGGGCGCGCCGGGGGTGCGGACGGAAGGGCGGCGTGCCGGGTTGCAAACTGTCACGGCGCCGCCAGTACAACAGCTTGCGACTGCCGGGTGGGCGGCTCCAGCCTTGCTTGCGCAGCCAACCGGTTTCGGCCTGCAGGCAGGCGATCAAATCAGGAGGAAACGGCGCAATGGCTTTGGCCAAGTCCTTTTTCTCCTTGGCGCTGTGCTTGGGCTTGGCGAGGTCGATGCCGGTGGCGGCCTTCGCCTCGTGTTGTGCATCGCGCAGCCAAGCCGCGTAGTCCTCGACCGATTGTGGTGCGAGCAGGGGAACCTGTTCCCAATCCGGCCCGGGGGATTGACGAGCGTCGCCCGCCACCACGTCGAAGCGGATCGTTCCATCCTCGTCGGCAAGCACCCCGTCGACCCAGCTTTCCGAACGCCCCAGATAACCCAATTCGGCCACCAGCGCCGCCAGTTCGTCGCGTTCCGGCGGCGTCAGCGTCACGTCCCAGCGGACCGCGAGCTCACCGTCGTCGACCTGTGCCCAAGTATCGAACACGAGGGTGGTGTCTTCGCGACCGCTCTTGAACCTCGCCAGCGGCATGTAGTGCCGACTGTGGGTGCCAATGGCCGCGGGCAATCGGTAGGCCGGCGTGCTGGCAGCGAGTTTCTCGATCAACGAACGTGCCACCGGTGGTGGGCCTTCCGCCGGCCAATGGCGCTTGGCGTAACCGATGGCCAGCAGGGCGCGCAACAGACGCCAAGGTGAGGGCGGCCATTCGATCAGGCCCTCGTTGACATGATGGCCCCAAGGTGTGGCGTGGTAGCGCCGCCCGGGGAAGCGCAGCAGCAGGGTCGCCATGGGTTTACTCCACGGACTCGTCAACTTCTTCGTCTGCGGTCTTGTCTTCGTCCTTGGCCTTTTTCAGATCGTCGTTGAAAACGACTTCCGTGACGGTCATAGCGGACTTGCACGCTGCAATGGCCGGCCCGAGCGCCTCGCGCAGGCTGGCGGCATCCGGCAACGCGAAACCCGCCGGCCGTTTTGCCATGAACGCTTCGGTGGCCGGCTCGAGATCACAGGCGGTACGCAGGCGCAAGGCGCTCTCCAGCAAGAGACGGAGCTTGTAGAGCGCCAGCAGGACGAGCAACCGTTCGGCGGCATTGCCAAGCCCGTAGCCCCGGATCTGGCCGAGGTCGAGGTTGGCATAGAGCGTGATGCGCTCGGCAGTGAACTCGTCACGGGCGAAGGGCACATTGCCGTAGCCTAGCTTCGCATCGCCGGAAGGATTCACATGATCGTTCTTGACGCCGCCCGAAGCCGCCACGCGCACGCCATCGGCCTCGATGAAAGCCGACAGGGCGCGGGCCACACGCAAGCGGCCGCCGGCCAACTCCTTCTTGGCCAGGAACACGCCATGCAACAGCGAACCGATATCGAACCTCAGCAGGGCCTCGGCCAGTTTGCGACGGTCGATCGGCCCTTCCGCCAAACCACCGAGTTCAGACTTCAGCGTATCGAAGAATTGCTTGTCCTTGCCTTCGAGCAGATAGGGGCTGTTGAGCCGGTGCGATTCCAGGACGGTGTCGGTGAGGAAACTCCCCTTGCGCAGGACCCGCACGTGCGAGAGCCCCTGCAGCTCGGACTTGAGGTCTTGGCGGGCTTCGTCCCAGCAGGTCAGTTCGAGCCGGTTGGCCATGCTCTGCGCACTCTCCACCAGCAGGCAAAGGCCATGGGCTGTCTGGAAGGTGGCGGCACCAAGGCCGGGGAAGCCGGTGGGCTGGAAACGCTGCCCCTGCACCGGTCGCAGGGGAATCTCGAACAACAGGCGTGCACTGGCGGCGAGCGGGGCAAGGTCGATGCTCATGGGGCGTTCTCCGGGGTCGTGGGAGGGTCGAGGCGCTGGGCAAAGCGCGCAGCGGTGGCGCGGTCGATCGGGAAAGCCAGTGCGGCGGCGTACAGTCGGGCGCGATCCGGCGTGGCACCACCAGCGGCAAGATCGCAACGGATGCCGGCCGGACGCAGACGACGCAGGGCAAGCTCCAGCGCGGCAGCCAAGTCGCCCGCCTGCAGGCGTCGGACGATGGCAGGGTCGGTGCCGGGCTGTCGGCCGTCCGGCAGGGGCCAAGGCAGCAGGGCAAGACGAATGGCCAGCCAGGCATCGTCCGGCCAATCCGTGGGCGTGGGCCCTTGCAGGCGCGGCGGGTGTTGCCGGCATTGACGGGTATCCAAGGCCATCAGAGCCCGAGCCAGAGCGAGGCAGCGGTCCAGATCGACCTCGCCAGCCAGGAGGCGTGCCAGATCATGCCGACTGGCCGTGATGCCGCAACCGGGCTCCAGCACCAGCCGCTGCCCGCCTTGCTGGCTGGATTCGACCAGCCGCCGCACGAGCACGGCGATGGCATCGTCGATGCCACGACGCCCTTGCATCACCCGGTCGGGGGCGGCATGGCTCTGATAGCGCCCCTTGGCATCCAGTGACAACCAATGCCGACGCAGTCCGTCGTAGCGGCCACCGTTACGGGGTACGGCGCATTGCAGAGCGAAGGCCAGGGCCAAACGCAGTTCGGCACTACCGTCGTCGGCAGCCTGCACCCATTCCGGGCGCAGGCGTGGGATCGGGCCAGCCTTCCGACCCGCGCCCTGCACCTGCAGGGCTTCGACTTCGGCCAAGCGCAGCAGCACCGATTGCCAACCCGTGGGTTCATCGGGATGCTGGGCAAGGCTGAACAGGGTATCGGCGAGCCGCCGCTCGGCCTGGGCCAGCCGCGCCGGTGCGTTGCGATCCCGTGCTTCGCGCCGCAGGCGCAGCAGCCACGCATTCAGGTCGTCAAGGCAAGCGAGGGTACTGGATGCATGCTCCGGCACCACGAAGCGACCGAGTGGAACCGCCAAATTGGATTGTCCGTTGCGCTCGATATATCCGTACCGCTGGAAGAACCGGATACCGCGCGCCGTACCCAATCGGCCCACGGCCCGGGCGAGATCGAGTGGTTCGGAAACATTGCGACGGGCCAGTTGCGCCCTCCCCTCGGCCAGCAGGTGGCGGAATTCCGCGAGGGTGGCGGGCTGCGACCATACCGGCATCCATTGCTCGCCACGGGCACTCTCGTCCTCGCCTGCCGCACTGGCGTAACCGGCGGCATGGGCCGAAACTGCAAAAGGTGCGGCGGCACGCGACGGTGCCTGCGTGGACAAACGTCGAGTGCTGGTGGCGGTGAAAAGCATCACGCCTTCCAGCATCAGAACGAAATCCCAAGGGTTGAGCACGCTGTCGGCATCGGGCCCATTGGCAGCGTTGGCACCGCCTACACCACCGGGAGAGAATTGACCCACGTTGATGCCCTCCCTGGCGGTTCGTGCGACTTCCCCGAACAGGGCCGCGCGCAGGGCCATGTCTGCCCCGAGGCGTCTGGGCGCGTCCGGGTGGGCGAGATCGAACAGGTCGCCGAGGCGCTGGAAGAAGTTGTTGGTGAAATCCAAGCGGCCGTCGTTTCCGCCCGTGCCCAGAAGCGCCGGGAATCGCGCTTCGCCCTGTTCATCCAGAACCATCGCAACATCCAGCCAGTCGCGGTGCGGGCCGCGCCAACGGTTGCGGAGATCCGGCAGCAGATCCGATTTCCTGGATTTGAATTCTCGTTCCGCCTCCGCAAGGCGCTGCTTGTACTCGAACGAATCCCTGAGGCGCTGGCGTGCGATGGGCTCCAGGGACTTGGGCTCATCCTTGATCGATCGAATCCGCTGGTCGGCCGCTGCCATTGCATCGAGCTGGTCGCGTGCGGCACGGATACCGATGCGCAGGGGCGCCATCCGTGCCGCTTGGGAGTCTTCGATCGGCTTGAGGCCGGGATCATTGGTGTAGAAAAAACCAGAGCCCTTGTTCCAAGGCGAAACCAGCGGTGTTGGCTCATAGCGATCCAGCAGGAAAGCCAACAACTCGGCTTCCTCCTTGTGGCTGGCGAGCAGGAAGCGCTCGCCCTCCCACCAGCCGCGGGCTTCGGGGTCGAGTTGTTCGGCCACGATGCGCAGCACGCCGAGTGCCTTCAGGTAGTGCGCCAAGGGCGTGGGGGCGCAGCCGTCCAGCCGATGCAGGATCATGGCGAGGCCTCCCTTTCGAACCGTTGCCGCCAGACCGCCGACAAAGGCCCCGTATCACCCGCGTCGTAGGCACGCAGGGCTTCGAAGTAACGCTGGCGCTCGACCTCGTCGGAGGTGGCCGTATCGACGATGGGCAGGTCGAGCCGGTAGAGCAGTTCGATCAGCAACAGGCGCGTCAGCCGGCCGTTGAAGTCGGCGAAGGGGTGGATGTGCAGCAGGCGACCCTCGGCGAAGACCAGCAATTCCAGTAGCCGGTCCTCGTCCCATGCAGCGGCGTGACGCAGCCGGGTCGCCAGGTCCTCGCAGTAGTTCCGCATCGCCATCGGCACCTGCCAGGCCGGCGGCGGCAGATGCGCTCCCACCTGCACCTCGGTGCTTCGCCAACGCCCGGCGATGTCCGGCACCAGATCGGCACAGAGCCGCCGGTGGAAATCCTTGAGCAAGGTCTCGTCGAACGGCCGGTCGGCATCGGCGCGATCGGCGATGTCGGCTTCCAGCAGGGCGACCCGTGCGGCGAGATGCGGAGCAAGCTCGCGGTAGTCCAGCAGGCCTAGCCGGGTTTCGAGTTGGCGAGTTCCGGGACGCGTTGTTGCAGTCGGATGCGGATCGACTGCTCGCTGACCGGCTCCTCCTCCATCGCCATGGAGTTCGCCACGTGGCGCGGGATCGCGCGCAGATGCCGCAGGCGGCGTTCCTGTTGCGGCAGCTTGCGCCAGTGGGCGATGGCTTGCTTCCAGTCCATGGCCGGCATTCTCTTCCTCCAACAGCGGATCGGCAACCGGGAATCTCGATGCGCGCTGATCGGCCGCACGCAGCAGGGCCTCGCGATAGGCCAGTGCGAAAGGCCCGTGGCGATGCAACAGGCCGAGTACACGCTCGTTCCAGCTGCGGCCGGTGACGGGATTCAGGCCGATCGCGGCAGCCTCGAGCCGCATCGTGCTGGGTGGAAGCTCGACCGGCCGGCCGGCAGCATCGAACAGGAGCAGGGCCGGAAGCGTTTCGCCATGGCGGACGCCGAAAAGGCGCAGAACGGGATCGCCCGAGGCTTGATCGGCGGGCGAGGCCTGCCAAGCCATCCGCACCTTGCCGTGGTGGCTGCACACGAGGTAGGCGAGCAGGTCGAAGTCCTCGGGGGGGAGATCGAGGATTTCCCGCTCCAGCGTACTGGGTGGCTGCGCCGCGGTGGGCATGGTTCCAGGTTCGATGCCGCTGGCCGACAGCAGCGTGCGCCACGGTCCGAGCAGGGCCGGATGGTCGGGCTGATGGCGGATCAGCACCGCGAACAATGCCAGGGTGCTGGCCAGTTCGTGGCGGAAACCGCGCCGGCGGCCACGCGGCGGATCGGGGTAGAGCTGGCGCAGCGGCAGCCAGGCCTCCTGGGGGGCCTTGGCCAGATCCTGCCGCGATGGCCGGTACACCTTGTCGGAAATGGAGGCCTGAAACGGCGGCAGGGCCTTGCCGGCATCGTGCCAGCGACCGGCAAGATCGAGCAGGCGATGCTCGGAAAGCCCAAGCGCCTCGGCCATCGCCGCCACTTCATGGCCCACCTGGGCACCGTGGGTGGCGATGGTCTGCCAAGCCGAGGTGATGCTGAGGGTTTCATCGTCCTCGCCGGCGTCGGCCCGATCCTCTGGCCGTGGCACCGGAGGGGGAACCACGCGGACGGGTTCACGGCTCTCCGGGTCCCAGCCGGTATCACCCCGGTAGCCGCCGCTGTCCGCGGCGACCAGCACGGTCTGCCCGGGGTAGAGATCCTTCCGCTCCACCACGCGCCAGCCGGCATCGAGATAATCCCAGACCCAGGCCCGCCTGCCTTCCCGCAGACGCGGTGCCCGGCTGGTCGCGGTCTCCTTGCCGCAAAGCCACTCGCGGGCCTCATGGCAGGGAACGCCGCACAAGGCGTCACGACTGGGAGCGATGCCCTCCGGCGGCAACCGTGCCCCTTGGGGGATGTCGGCCCAGAACACCTGCAGGTCGCGGTCTTCGCCACTACGGATGAAACGGGCGATATCGATGTCCGCACCTGAAAGGTCGAGCGCGGTATCGAACAACTCGTCGATTTCATGCCGCTGCAGCAGGTGGCGGACGCGGTACGGATAAAGCGCGGCCAGCAGGGACGGGTTTGCCTCCTCGAAGGCCTCGAGTCGCATCGGCGAGGCGTCACCGAGCCGCTGCAGAGCGGCCCGGGCCGCATCC